>Ga0310344_10003783_pt1 | contig 11241 bp, 10 predicted proteins | sample HC15DNA20200_MG_FD_203801 | JGI IMG/M metagenome (GOLD analysis project Ga0310344, IMG submission 203801) | Marine microbial communities from station ALOHA, North Pacific Subtropical Gyre - HC15-DNA-20-200_MG | ecosystem: Environmental > Aquatic > Marine > Oceanic | place: Pacific Ocean: North... | reverse complement strand
GACTTCGAGCAGCTCCGGGTTCTCAACTAGGGTTGCAATTTTGAGGCTTGTGAGGGCATGGGTGAATTTCGATAACAAAGTATAGTTAACGATGTCGGACCAACCAGTTGACAAGACTCGTTACAAAGAGAGCATGCAGCGTCTGTATGAGATTTTTTCAGGGATCTCAGAGGCAACTGACCAGCTTTCGAAATGGCGTTGTCCTTACAAAAACGCATCCTCCCGGTGTACAGCTAAGTTTGATTGTCGAAACCAATACATAACTCCAATTCCTAATGATCTGCCGGTTTGCAGTGGCAGCGATAAGATCGATTATCGCAGTGCTTGGCAAGTTTAGATAAAGCCTACCCCTTTGATACGCCTTACCTAGTTTGGTCAAGAGCACTTTCTCAGATATTAAAGACTCACGGATTCTAGTGTGCGACCATGTTAAACGGACTGTGAGCGTAAACTATCGGAAGTGTTCGAGATGGCCTTTGTAACGACGATACAAAGAAGTAGGTTCTGGGGTGGATTCCGTGTCTGGCAAAGAGACTGGGACGCTTTTCGCCGTGCATGGAAGGTTGAGTTAGGTGGATATACCGTTGAACCGTTTGTGATGCTTGTAACTTTGGGCTTTGGCCTCGGCCATTACATAGGGGACATTGATGGACTGACGTACGCCCAATTTCTCGCGCCGGGTGTTGTTGCCAGCTACGCTATGTTCCATGCGTCTTTTGACTCCACTTTTGGTGCGTACCTTCGGATGGAGACCCACAACATATACGAATCCATACTGTTCACGCCGCTCGAGCCGGCGGACATTGTGTTCGGCGAAATTCTTTGGTCCGCCACAAGGGCAGCGCTAGCTGGCATATCGGTGGTGTTCGCGGCTGCGTTATTCGGTCTTGTGAACTCACCGCTTGCTGTGCTGGCGATACCAGTCGCTTTTTTGACAGGTTTTATGATCGCATCGATTGGGATGAATCTAACAGCAGTCGCGACAACTATCAGTGCCATGAATAACTTCTTTACTTTATTCGTTCTACCTATGTTCTATGTTAGTGGTATCTTCTTTCCTATAGATCACCTTCCGGAAGTTGTTGGACGGCTCACAGTCCTTTTGCCTCTGACACCGGCTGCATCCTTGATGAGAGAATTATTCAATGGTGAGCTTACCCCAATGATGTTTGTGTGGGTTGGTCAGATGCTTCTATACAGTGCAATCGCTTATTGGACAGCTTCACACCTCATCCGTCGTAGACTGATCAAATGAAGACGTTCCCAAAGACCTAGACCCGAAAGTCTGGACCCGATACCCTAACTCAGGTTCTGACATCAGGAGGCGTAGAACGATGGAGGTCGGCTATTTCACAATGCCGCTACATCCACCCGGATCGGATCTCACTAGGACACTTCAAGATGACCTTCAACAGGTGGTTACTCTTGATCGTCTTGGCTACAAGGAAGCGTGGATAGGGGAGCATTTCACGGCGCAGTGGGAGAACATTCCGGCGCCAGATTTATTTATTGCACAGGCCCTTTCCCTTACCAGCGATATAGTTTTAGGCACGGGTGTGACATGTATGCCTAATCATAACCCCTTTATGGTTGCGCACCGTATTGCCCAACTCGACCATATGGCGGAAGGACGTTTTCACTGGGGGGTTGGATCCGGTGGATTCCCTGGTGATTTCACCGTTTTCGGATATGACCCGGAGTCTGGTGAGCATAGGACCATGACACGTGATGCCCTAGAGTTGGTGCTTGAGATTTGGGAGAATCCCAAACCTGGCCGATATAAGACGAGGTGGTGGGAGTTCACAATCCCGGAGCCAGATGATGATATTGGGCTGAGATACCATATCAAGCCATACCAACAACCTCATCCACCCATAGGGGTTGCTGGCGTGTCTTCCAAGTCAGAGACCCTCCGGTTAGCCGGAGAGAGGGGCTACCTTCCTTTGAGCATCAATATCGTTCCACCCTCTATGTTAGAGAGCCATTGGGACGCTGTTGAAGCTGGGGCACAGAGTGTTGGGAAAACGGTGGACCGATCGACTTGGCGCATCGCACGTGAGGTTTATGTCGGTGAAACGACCGCGCAAGCTCGTGAGGATGCGTTGAATGGTAATTTAGGACGTGACTTTAGAGAGTACTTCCTGAAGTTACTTAAGCGTGACGGTCGACTTGATTTGATGAAAAATGATCCCAACATGCCCGACTCCGAAGTGACCCTGGATTACCTACTCGACAATGTTTGGATAGTTGGAGATCCTGAAGAAGTAGAACGGAAAATCAGGGAATTGCATAGCACTGTTGGAGGCTTTGGCGTTCTTCTAACGATGGGTCACGAGTGGGAACCAAGGGAGTCATGGGAACGCTCAGTTACCCTTTTGAGACAGGAGGTCATTCCTAAACTTTCAGACCTGAGTTAATGCTAGATGGTTTGAAGTGGTAGTGGGGCGCGATTAATCGCGCCCCACTAACATTATGAGGGAATTTAAACAAGGCGAGATCATAGTTGCCCGGCTTTCTAAGGAAGCAAAGATAGTCCGTTTCATTGATGAATCTAGTGGGCTGGCTAAAGTTGCAATCGGACGAAACAAGCAGGCTAAGTTACCCCGGGACCGGATAATCTTCGCTACAGGTCTAGTGACCGATGATATGGATTTGGTTGACCGCTTCCGAGTAGAGGCCGTTGATATTGCCGTTACCTTGGATCTAGTACCAGTATGGAAGCTTGTTGAGGAGGATAGGTCTAAGTTATCGCTGCAAGAGATTTCAGAACTGTGTTTTGAGGGATCACCGACTCCTGTTCAGATAACCGCCGTAGCTTTGCATCTTGATAACGACGATAAGCTCTTTGTTTACAAAGCTGACGGATACTTTTCTCGAACCCCGGCCGAGGTTGACGAAATTCAGAGAAAGCTAAGACGTCAGACTGAGGTAGCCGAAAGGGCAACTACTCTGATGGAGGCTCTTGAGAAGGGGCTTTTACCTGCGACGATGTCCGAAGACCACGTCCAAATGATCGAGCATCTAAAGCAGTTTGTTATCTATGGCGATGAATATGCACGAAGCCATGTCGCACACAGTCTTTTGGGGAAAGTCACTGTGGGTAACAGTAACCTTGAGAAACGTGCTTTTGACCTATTGGTTGGAGCCGGAGTGTTTTCCGAAGATGAGCCGTTGGAACTACACCGGGCCGAAATTGAAGAATCTTTTGATATAGGTGTGCTTGGTGAGGCAAGATCTATCAAACTGCCAGCCAATATCGAGCAATCTAAACGGCTGGATCTTACCCATCTTGAAGTTTTCACGATTGATAATGCAGACACGTCTGATAGAGATGATGGCATCTCATTAGAAATTCTTGATCAAGGCTATCGAATAGGTATCCATATCGCGGATGCTGGTGCTTTGATTCCGATGGGTGGACCAATGGATATCGAAGCCGACAGGCGGATGGCATCACTATATCTTCCGGAAGGTACGATCAATATGCTGCCCACCGATTTTATTGTTCAGATTGGCAGCATTGACCCTGGCGAGAACAGATATGCAGTTAGTGTGCTCGTAGTGGTTGGTCCTACAGGCGACGTTGAAGGTTATGAAGTTGTACGGTCGATAGTTAGAAGCCGCTCTGCGATTTCATATGAGGAGGCCGATAATGCTATTGGAAACCCTGTCTCCAACATGCATAAAACAATGGTCTCTCTGAACTCCATTGCACAAGTGTTAGGAGTTAAACGTGAGGAGCGAGGAGCGATCAACATAAATCGTAGTGAAATGGAGGTATCACTCGATGACTCGGGTGATCCGAAAGTAGCGGTTCGTAATCGGACCACTCCAGGCCAGACTTTGGTTGCTGAGATGATGATTCTGTGTAACTCGCTCCTCGCTGATTTCTGTACGTTGCATGGCATTCCGGTCGGCTACAGGTCACAGCCGCCTTTGGACCTCTCTACGCTTGATCCTACAGCTACTGATAAGCTCGCAAGCCCCTTTGATCGGTTTTTGATTACTAGGAGTCTTGCCCCCGCTGGTGTCAGCGTAATCCCATCCCCTCATGCCGGGTTAGGTGTGTCCGCGTATATTCAAGCCACGTCCCCTCTTCGTCGTTATCCAGACCTAGTGATGCAGAGGCAGATTGGTCAATATATCTTGACAGGGAATGTCCCCTATGAGGTCGCGAACATAGGCGTGATCGCTCAGCGCGGTGAGGAGCAGTTAAGAGAGATCAACCGTATTGAGGAGGCGCGTAAGCGGTACTGGTTCCTAAAATACCTTATGCAAACTAGATTGGGAACCGATTTCATAGCCACTGTTCTTGAGAACGAACCACATCGCTATGCACTCGTTGAGCTTGACGAGTACCCTTTCCGTGCACGAGTCGAGCTACCAAAGTTGCTTGATCCTAGCAGTGATGTTCGCCTTAAACTAGTCGGGGTCGATCTTTGGAGGAGACAAGCCCAGTTCATCCACCAGCCAAGGTAGGGTGGATAGCGAAGTCCAGGTATACCCAACTACTAGCAGACCAATGTAGTCTGTTATTGAGAAGTTGGGAGCCAGTTACAGCTTGTATCGACCATCACACTCTTTAATAAGGTTATCGTTCAGTAGCGCTGCTATAACATCATCTGTTTGATATTCAGCCCTGTGTGCCTTGATGTCCATGCTGACAAATTCTCTTAAATCTCGCTTAGACATTGAATTGTGAGGCTCAGTAAGCAGTCTTCGGACTGCCTTGGTTCTGAATGATCTGAATGACCCTTCGAAGGCGCTCTGCTTCTTATAATGTTTACTTCGATGATTTGTGTTATCTCTAGTCAGCACGCAAGCGCCATAGTCAAAAAGAGCGTAGTGCCATTCCCGGGGGTTATCAGTTCGTACGGCTTCCGCTGCGATTTTCATGATCTCTCTGTCATGCACGTCCGTCACATCTTGGAAAAAGAAATGGAGGTAGACTCTACGGATGTTAGTGTCAAGGAAGGCTTCGGTACTGCCAAAAGCGAAGCATGCAATCGCTGAAGCAGTATAAGGTCCAACGCCAGGCAGACGTTGTAATGTCGCTGATTCCGACGGGAACGAGCCGTTTAATTCCGAGACGATAATTTTGGCTGCACTTCTGAGAAAAAGGGCCCGCCGCCAATATCCCAGCCCCTGCCATATTTCAAGCAGCTTGTTTTGTGGTGCCAAAGATAAGGCGTTAACATCGGGGAAATGGTCTAAGAAGAGGTGGTATTTGGGAATGACGCGAGTAACCTGTGTCTGGTGGAGCATTACCTCAGATACCAGAATGCGATAGGGGTCATGAGTTCTTCTCCATGGCATGTCGCGGCGGTTTCCAGAATGCCAGTCGAGAATGGTGTTTTGAAATGTTGGTATATCCACGTGTAGGGCGGCGTATTTGTCGAGGTGGGAGGAAGAGATTGTGGTCGGGGTGGCCGGGATCGAACCGGCGACCTCCTGTTCCCAAAACAGGCGCGCTTCCTCTGCGCCACACCCCGTGTATTCGATGATACGAGCAAAGGGAAACAGTTACAACTATCTTCATACCTCTGGAGCCTATGTAATTTGCCCCGTGTCACAATTTCCAGATTTGGATCAATACATGTTAAAATGAGCGTTCGATTGTTCAGCTAGACTACCATTCACGGATTTAGGAGATCCACGTGACAGTGAAGCTTCAGGCGGGTGACGCTGCCCCAGATTTCTCTCTGCCTTCCTCTACTGGGGAGGAATTGTCTCTTGAGGGTTTCAGAGGCAAGAAAGTTGTTGTTTTCTTTTATCCAAAGGATGATACACCGGGCTGTACTAAGGAAGCATGTGGCTTTCGTGATGCCGAGTCGGATCTTGGAGACGAGGATGTAGTGGTTCTAGGTGTCAGTGCAGATGACCTCGACTCCCATCAGAAGTTTGTTGACAAGTTTGATCTTAACTTCCCTTTGCTCGCGGACGTCGACAAATCGGTCATAAATTCGTACGGTGTTTGGGGAGAGAAAAACAACTACGGAAAGAAGTCGATGGGGATTATTCGTAAAACTTTTTTGATTGACGAGAACGGCAAGATCATTAAGGCGTGGCACAAGGTTTCTCCAGAAGGGCACGCTGACGATATACTCAATATTGTCAGGGGCGCCAAGTAATAACTATTGACATGGATCTGAATCTGCGGTTTGCTATTGTTGGTATAGAATCTAGAATAGTGACATCTAGGAGTGTTGACTGTGGCAAAACAGTCGTCGTTTGCAAGGAACGCTAAAAGAAAGCGAATAGTTGAGAAACATGCCGAAAGGCGTGCGGAGCTTCTCGCGATTGCCAAGGATCCAAAGGCTTCCCATGAGGAGAAGATGGATGCTCGGCTGGAGCTTGCTAAGCTGCCTGTCAACGCCAACCCCAACCGTTTGCGTAATCGTTGTGAGGTTACCGGGCGGCCGAGAGCTTATATTCGCCACTTCGGGCTTTCTCGAATCACTTTTCGCGAGATGGCTCTCAAAGGGCTTCTCCCAGGGGTTCGTAAAGCGAGCTGGTAGCATCGAGGCCTAATTCATCCTGGGTGTTGCATCTGTTCTGTTCAGTTGGTTCCTGTCGGCCTTCAGCTAGTTGAACTTGTTCATAGCTGTTTCTATACCCTCTGTGAGTATAGTTTCTATTGCTTCAGTTGCGGCCCTAACAGAACCAGAGATTGACGCGTACTCCTCTTGAGAAGGAACTCCCAGAACGTGATCTATGTCACCGTCTTGACCTTGTGGGCGTCCCACGCCAATTTTTATACGCGTGAATTCTTGGCTTCCCAAAGCACCGATGATTGACTTTACCCCGTTATGCCCCGCATGGCTCCCATCTGGTCGAATACGGAGTTTACCGGTTGGGAGGGCCATCTCATCATGGATGACAATGAAACGACTTGCGTTTGTCCTGTACCTTGAAAGTAATGAGGTAATGGCACGCCCACTATCGTTTACGAAGGTTTTCGGTTTGACTAGTACAACAGGGGACTGCCCGATTGATCCCTCGCCCAAAATATTCAATCGCGTATTCTTTGCAATGACTATGCTGTGAGCCGTAGCAAGCTTATCGATACACCATAGCCCGGCGTTGTGACGAGTTTTAAGATACTTAGATCCGGGATTACCTATACCGAAAATTATGGTTTGTTCTGTTAGATCGTGTCTGCCAAAAAGGGAGCGCCAGTCGAGCCTCATACTACTGTCCTAGGAGAAGATAAGATGATTCTAACAGGGTGGACCTCGTACAGATCAGAAATGGCAGCTAAATGAGCCTAGGTATCTTCACATTTGCCATTGTCGGACGTAATGGAGGGCGATACACTTAAAGTGAATTTATCACTGGAGTGAGCTATGGATTGGGATATCCTCATAAAAGGTGGTGACGTGATCGACCCTAGTCAAGGGTTGCACGGAAAAGCCAATGTCGGGATTTTAGGTGAAAAAATCAGTGCTGTCGGACCTAGTGTAGATGGCGATGCACAAGTTGTGATTGATGCAAGAGACAAAATTGTTACAGCCGGGTTCGTCGATCTTCACACACATAACTACACTTCCAATTCGAAGCTTCCCAGCCTAGATGCTGACAGCACGAGTCTCGCCAATGGGGCCACCACTGTGCTAGATGCAGGCACGGCTACTCCTAGTGAGTTTCCGCATTATTGGGAGACTGATCTTTCCGAGGCAAAGACGCGTATTTACGCCCTGATTCGTATGCCGATGCCATATGGGCCGGATCCTGCGACGGTGGAGCAGGCGGCAGCTGTCATTAAGCAGTATGAGGACGTGTTGATTGGTATGAAATACCATCATTCTCAGCACTACGTCACTCTCCCACTTGCGCGGGAAGCATCTGACTTCGGGGGAGGGATTTTGATGGCTGAGGCGTATGGAGCACCTATTCCTCAACTGCTCGATTATATGAACCCGGGGGATATCGTTACCCATACTTTCCATGCTTCTTTCCGGTACCCCTTATGGGATCATCGTGGGGAAGTTTGGCCCGCTGTTTGGGATGCCGTGGATCGAGGTGTGGTCCTTGACATCGGTCACGGCGCGCGCGGGTTTTCTTGGCGTACCATGGAACACGCTTTGAATAAAGGATTACGACCTTCGACCATTAGCACTGATCTGCACGCAGGGAACGTTGATGGTCCTACCTACGACATGCCCACTACTATGTCGAAAATGCTGGCCCTCGGTCTCTCACTTGACGAAGTAGTCGAAATGTCCACCTCTATCCCCGCCAAAGCTCTCAGGCAGCAAGATTTTATAGGCACTCTTAAACCAGATGCTCAGGCTGACGTAGTCGTCAGTGACTTATTGGAAGGTGAATATAAATACCTCGATGTGCTTCATGAGACACGTATCGGTAAGCAGCGGATCGTTCCTCATACTGTCATCTTTGGAGGGCAAATGTATGATGGCCCGCGGTACGAGCCAATAGATATGAGCCACCAGCACGACGCACCTCCAGGGTTCATTGAAGGGACATAGATGTCTAGCTACAAAATCGTCTTTCTGGTTTCCGAACATCAAGAAGATCCTGTTGAGGTTAGGACTGAGCTCATAGAGACTGAACTGAGAGGACTTGATTATGAGTTGAGTACTCATCGGTGCTCTAGCAAGGATGATGCGATTTCAGCTGCTCGATATGCTGATATCGTGCTAGACCTTGGAGTTCCAATTAGCCGTGACGTGATCGGTGCTCTTGAGAAGGCACAGGCGATTATTTGCCAAGCGCACGGATTCGACCATGTTGATATAGAAGCAGCGTCTGAGAAGGGGATCCTAGTCATTAATAGTGCTGGCTACTGCGCTGACGAAGTGGTAGTGCATACGATGGCTCTGCTATTAGCCTGCGCTCGCCGTATCCCACAGTTTCATGAGCTGGTTCGTACGGGGAGATGGGACACGACTACGCGGTCTGATGCTTTGCGTCTACCGACCGTTTATGGTCAGACCTTAGGAATTATCGGGCTGGGTAACATCGGACGTATGGTTGCAAGGCGAGCACAAGGGTTTGATATGAATGTAATAGCCTTTGACCCGTTTATGCAACCGTGGATCGCTGCCGAAAACAAAGTTGCCTTAACAGAAAGTCTGGACAACCTAGCCGAAAGGTCGGATTACGTGATTGTAATTGTTCCCTCCGCAGAGGGAACAAGTAATATGATCACCTCCGATTTCTTTCGCATGATGAAATCCAGTGCGTATTTTATTAACGTTTCTCGAGGTAGTACGGTGGATGAAGAAGCGCTTATTGAAGCATTACGGGCGGGTCGGATAGGCGGAGCCGCCCTTGATGTATTTCAGACTGAACCGACTCCTATCGATAACCCACTACTTCAAATGGATAACGTTGTGTTATCTCCGCATACTGCCGGGACCTCAGATGCCTCGGCATCGAAGGGGCAGACACGCCTTGGGCAAGAGGCTGCTCGGATAATTAGAGGTGAGCGTCCAATGTCACCTGTAAATTCTCAGTTTTCAAGCTAATCAAATACGAGGACAGAGCGAGCAACCGTGCCTGCCTTCATGTCTTCAAATGCTTGATTAACTTCATCAAGTGGACGATATCGGGAGATTAGTTCATCGATCTTTAAACGTCCCTGCTTGTAGAGTTCCAGCATCCAAGGGAAGTCGACACGAGGTCTCGCGGTCCCGTGGAAAGCTCCGATTAGCGATCGATCCTGTAGAAGATGCCACCCTTCAACAGATACCTCTTGCCCACTAGGTTGAACTCCTACCACGACAGCACTACCTGTAGGTCGGACTGACTCGATAGCTTGTCGCACTATTGCTGGAAAGCCGACTACCTCAAAAGCGTAATCTGCTCCACCACCGGTGATCTGTTTGACGCGTTCCACAGGGTCTTCTTTTGAGGCGTTAACAAAGTGTGTTGCCCCAAATTCCTCAGCCTTTTCCAACTTAAAATCGACGGTGTCGATTGCGATAATCTGTCCCGCGCCCGCGAGAACACCCCCCTGGACCACATTGAGCCCAACTCCCCCACATCCGAATACAACCATAGTCTCTCCGGGCTTTACCTCGGCACGGTTCACAACGGCACCTACCCCAGTGATAATTGCACAACTTATAAGGCACGCTTTCTCGAGGGGTGTGTCATCAGGAACCTTAACGCACGCATCTGCTGATGCGAGTGTATGTTCAGCAAAAGTCGGACGGAAATGGTAGATTGGCGTTCCACCTGTTCTCATACGCGTTACTGGTACGCGCGGGTTATTTTCGCATAGGGCTGGTCTTCCATTTGTGCAGTTTCGGCAGCGACCGCACATCGTGTCCAGAGATAGGATGACCTTGTCCCCTGTGGAAAGGCCTTGCACCTCTGATCCGACTTCAATTACAGTCCCTGCTCCTTCGTGCCCCATACCCCACGGGGTTTTCCATGGGGTCATATGACCATCCATGAAATGGTAGTCGCTATGGCATACTCCGGCGCCGGCCATCGCCAGAATAACCTCACCTTCGGCCGGAGGGTCAAGGTCGACATCGTCAATGGATAGCGGTGTATGTGGTTTGTGTAAAATACCTGCTTTCAATTGGTCTCCTGCCAGTGAAATTCTCGTACTTGAGTAGTTGGGACAGTATTGTAACGAAGTAAATTATGGAGCGGTAACGACTATACGAACGCTGGGTTCTGTGCTGGTGGTCGTTACACTGTATGACGTGTTCCCCTCCACAAGGACTATGTCACCTCGAGCCATATGGACGTCCCCTTTGTTTGTATGCAGCGAGGCAGTCCCATCAAGTAACACCCACCACTCATCTGTTTGAGACTTGTGAGGCTCCGTTGTATCGCCTGTACAAGCTTGTACCATTGTTGCACGGTTCCGACCGTCTTCTACTATAACTTGAGACCATGCTACTTGAAGGCCATTTTTCCCTCTCAGGTCTTCGTATCGAGTGTGCAGCAAGTTTGGCATTGGTACGCTGTAGTCGACAGGAACATACCTGTTCGGTGCGATACCCCTGATGTCATGGTTACTATTCGGGTGTGAGACGTGGAGACGACGTGCATGTTCAGTGCCCTTTGATCGAATGTCATGGCAGTAACCTGCTGGAGCGATCACGATATCCCCCCAAGTTGCTAGCAGAGGCTCGTACTGCCCGATCTGCCATTGGGTTTGCCCCCCAATGTTAATCCACCACTCGTTGTAGTCAGGGTGGATGTGTGGGTCCGGTGGCGTACCTGGAAGAGCGCAGATGAGTCCAACGCGATTCCGGC
>Ga0310344_10003782_pt1 | contig 11241 bp, 7 predicted proteins | sample HC15DNA20200_MG_FD_203801 | JGI IMG/M metagenome (GOLD analysis project Ga0310344, IMG submission 203801) | Marine microbial communities from station ALOHA, North Pacific Subtropical Gyre - HC15-DNA-20-200_MG | ecosystem: Environmental > Aquatic > Marine > Oceanic | place: Pacific Ocean: North... | reverse complement strand
AATAGCAACCCATACATCTGGGATGAACTTAAACGTATTGGTGCCATAACAGCAGTAGTGTCTGCTGTACTTATACTTCTGACGTTCATAATGTAAGTTCACAGGTACCTGTATAAACACCTAACCTGAGAATGGTCCCAACTATCTCAATTCCTTAGGCAAAACAAAGGAGACGTTCTCATCTACTAGTTCCAGTGATTGAATGGACGAAGGTTTTAGTTTCTCTACGACACTATCTACGAGTCGCTCAGGAGTAGACGCACCAGACGTTATCCCTATGCGATCTACGTTTTCCAACCATGCGGGTACTATATCATCCGGGCTGTTTATTAAATACGAAGGGATGCCGAATCCTGCAGCTACTTCGCGCAGCCTATTGCAATTAGATGAATTCTGAGCACCTATGACCAAGACCAAATCAACCTTCTTAGCCATAGCCTTTACAGCTATTTGTCTATTGGTAGTTGCATAGCAGATGTCATTCCTCGTAACCAAGTTTGGGAATCGTTGTTTCAATATTGTTATAATTTCTTCTGTATCATCCACGCTAAGAGTTGTCTGAGTTAGAGCTACGACTCGGGATTCATCCTCAACAACAACAGATCTAGCAGCAATTGAATCCTCGACCAATAATGTACATTCGGGGGCTTCTCCTAAGGTACCTTCTACTTCTTCGTGTCCTTTATGCCCAACCAAAAGAATCGTATACCCCTCACGGGCATATTTTATTGCCTCAGCGTGTACTTTAGTGACTAATGGACAAGTTGCATCAAGTATATTCAAATTCCTTCGTCGACTATCATCCCATACTGTTGGCGAAACCCCGTGAGCACTAAAAATCACTGTCTGATCTTGAGGCACTTCTGCTATCTCGTCTACAAATATTGCTCCCTTTTCTCTAAGCTCAGCAACCACGTGTGGATTGTGGACGATCTCTTTCCTCACGTATACAGGACCATCTGTACGATCTAGGCTCTTCTCAACTACCTCTATTGCCCTGACCACCCCTGCGCAGAAACCTCTAGGTGATGCAATGATTACTTCCATTAGTACCTCTGCTAAAAATAGACCCCGAACACATTGGGGCAAACATAATTCGTATAGATTATATTACGTGAGAGCCAATAGAGCCAGTACAAGATTTATTTACAAACAGTCCCCAAGGTAACTAGATGGTTCTGCTATGATACAATCCGGATATGACAGATACTCTATTATCCAATGAATTCAAAACAGCACCCAATAAACCAGGTGTTTATATAATGAAATCAGCAGACGGTCATGTACTGTATGTTGGCAAAGCCAGTAAACTAAGATCGAGGCTTAATTCATATCTGGGAACATCAAGAAACAAAGATCCAAAGACTGCAGCATTGATGAGGTTAGTAGAAGGTCTTGACTATATAGTAACCTCATCGCCGTCTGAGGCACTAATACTGGAAAGCACACTAATAAAGCAATATAGACCTAAATACAACGTCAGATTGAAAGATGACAAGAGTTATCCTTACATCAAAATCACAAATAGCGAAGATTTTCCCAGAGTATTTATTACAAGGAAGGTAGAGAATGATGCTTCTCTATACTTTGGGCCTTACGCAAACCCGGGTTCAGTACGAAAAACCCTCAAACTAATAAATAGGCTTTTCCCGTATAGATCCTGTGACAAGATAATAACAGGTAAAGATGATAGACCGTGTTTAGAGTACCACCTAAACCGATGCATAGCACCGTGTATTTCTGCTGCTAGCATAGGTGACTATAGAAATGTTATAGATCAAGTTATATTGTTCATGGAAGGCAAAAGCGATACTGTCGTAAACCAACTGACCAAAGATATGAAAAATGCGGCTAAGGAACTTGCATTTGAAAAGGCTTCTATTATCCGGGATCAAATTGAGGGCATAAGCCAAATACAGGAGAAACAAAAGGTAGTATCTGCAGGTAATACTAACTACGATGTGATAGGAATAGCTAAGAATGATAAAGATACCAGGATAGTAGTATTGTTCGTAAGAAGCGGAAAATTGATAGGTAAAGAACAATTTAGCATGATAGGAATCATGGGAGAATCTACTCCCGACCTCATAAGTGATTTCGTAATTCAATATTATAGTTCGGTTCACCAAATCCCAGATCTTTTACTACTCCCATGTCCAATTAGCCAGAAAGACATTGTAGAAGACATGCTGACTAGAAGCAGTAACAAGCGAGTCAAACTGAACGTACCTCTGAGAGGTCCAAAATTTGCTATGGTCCAAATGGCATTAGACAATGCTTATGTAGGCCTAAACAAATCTACGTCCAAATCCTTGTTTAGCAAAGAGAATCTATCAGCAGCTATGAAATCTATAAAAGATAAACTGGATTTGCCATCTATACCTTATAGAATAGAGTGTTACGATATATCCAATATTCAGGGTGCTGTACCAGTTGGAAGCATGGTTGTCTTTGAAAATGGGCTAGCGAAGCCAAGCAGCTATCGTAAATTCAACATACGAACCAAAACTGGTATAGATGATTACGCCATGATGAAAGAAATGATAGAACGCCGGTTCAAAAAGATTATGGATCAGCCAAATAGTGAAAATATTTATAATGGGCCACGTGATCAATCTTGGGAGAATGCTCCAGACCTTGTTGTGATTGATGGAGGAAAAGGTCATCTTAATGCAGTTTCCGCAGTATTCGACAATTTGGGCATTAATACCATCAGTCTGGCAAGTTTGGCCAAAGAAAACGAAGAAATTTTCGTGCGCGATAAGCCTGACCCGATTATATTGGAAAAAACCTCAGAAGCGTTATATCTAATGCAAAGATTGAGAGATGAGGCTCATAGATTCGCTATAAGTCATCACCGAGAAAGACGGAATAGAATCGGTACCTTATCAATATTAGACACAATCCCAGGAATAGGTCCGAAAAGACGAAATGCTCTTCTAAGATATTTTGGATCTGTCGCGAAAATCCGCGAGGCATCAGAATCAGATATAGAGAAGATACCTGGATTCAATTCTAATGTAGCTAAAAAAATCATGGAGATCTTTTAGTAGTGTTCAAGAACGCACTAATTGGTTTCATTGTCGCAATTCTGTGCACTGTACCACCACTTATACATTTCATATCAGGTCCCCTAGGACCGTTCATCGGTGGATGGATAGCTGGTAGTAGATCCAAAGCTAGCCCTGAGCAATCTCTAACAATAGGGGTTATAATGGGTGCCTTAGTCTTAGGCCCAGTGCTACTGATTGCGAAATTTGGTTCATCCATATCACCAATAGAAGACCTCAATATGGATACTACCTTAGGCTTATTCATAGGCTTGGGAATCACATTCTACGTAGCGATCTTAGGAGCTATAGGATCTGCAATTGCCGGACATATGGCCAACAAGTCCGAATCTACTGACTAGATATAACTAAAAATAGGGGCGGTCCCTGGATGCCATCCGCTTTGGAACCAATCCCCTATTATCTTTAACTTATACTGTATATTAGAGATAGAATCTACTAGTATGCAGGTGCAGGCGCCGTGCCCCACTCGGGATCTGGCTCCTCCCCATTAGCGAGATTCAACCAAGGCTCATGCTCAGCCTCCCAATACCACATATAGCTAAATCCAGCCTCCAGTGCAAACTGCTTATCTAAATCTCTATCGCCAGTGTGATAGTAGTAATCGGCTTCAAACTGTTCTTTTATGTCTGCTAACATGTGCTTAAGCGAAGTAAAAGCTGGAGTGATGCCTGCCCTATCCCAAAGATTCTGTTGAGCGGTCATTGATCTATCCGAGCTACTGCCGCAAATTATACCCGCTGCCTGGGCCTTTCTAACCATGTCCAATGTAATTGGCCCTGGAGGGTCTCCTACTTCCAATGTTCCATCTATATCAAAACTCATCAAAACTTTCTTTTCCAACTCTTACACCCTCTTTTCTATTTAGTTGCAGAATTAATCGCACAGAATCTCATTGTCTACAGTTGGTAAGCGTTTGTCAAGAAATTTGCTGTACAGGCGTATATACAAACTAAAAAGACTCCTATCCTAAACCCCAATACTCTGATTAACCCGATAAATCCGCTAAGGAATTCATGAGTCTAATGCAGTATTAGAGAACCTATATTATAATTGGGTGTCTATTGGTATAAACATATACGAATAGTTAGCAAAGAATATAAGCCCATTGAAGAATAAGACAGGTAGAAATGATACTAATTAACCTCGTGCATAATCTAATATCAGAAGCTATAGTCCAAGCAAAAACGGATGGCTTCATACCTAGAGATTACAATGTTACTTTCACCGTGGAGAGACCACAAAACAAAGATCATGGAGATTTCGCTACAAACTTACCCTTAAGACTCGCAGGCATATTGAAAATGAACCCGGTAGCAATAGGCGAACGAATTTTGCCTCTAGTAACAGGATCCCCACAAATACAAAAAATGTGGATCCAGCCGCCAGGATTCATTAACTTTTCTCTTAGCGAAAACTGGGTTCAGTCGCAGGTAGACCAAGTAGTAACCTTAGGAGACTCTTTTGGTAACACAGACTTTGGGAACAATGAAAAATTACAGGTCGAATTTGTAAGCGTAAACCCGACAGGTCCGGTACATGTAGGCCATACTAGGGGCGCCGTACTTGGCGACACTTTATCCAGAATTCTGGCAGCAGCCGGATATGATGTCACCAAGGAATATTACGTCAACGATACAGGAAACCAGATGGAAACCTTCTATCAATCTCTCTATATCAGATATAAACAACGCTTCGGACATAACGTCAATATGCCTGAAAATGGTTATATGGGTGACTACATGATAGATATAGCTGGTGAAATATCTGAGGAAGAACATAAGATACTATCACTAGAAGAAAGTGAGGGTATCAGGAAGATTGGTAAAATAGGCCTTTCTATGATGCTTAACAGGATCGAATCTGACCTGCAGCGTCTCGGGATAAATTTTGATGTCTGGTTTAGAGAATATATATTGCATGATAACGGCCATGTTACCGATATACTTAATCGACTTATAGAATCTAAGAATATTTCTGTGGAGGAAGGGGCAACTTGGCTAAAATCCTCATCCCTGGGTGAAGACAAGGATAACGTACTTATAAGGTCAAATGGATCACCTACATATTTTGCCGCTGACATTGCCTATCATTATGATAAATTTGCGAATCGACAATTCTCGAAAGTTATAGATATATGGGGCGCAGATCATCAAGGACATGTATCTAGGATGAAAACAGCCCTAGGTGCTTTGGGGTTAAATGAGGATAGGCTAATAATAATACTGTCTCAACTAGTAACCCTCAAACAAGACGACCAACTTCTTAAAGTATCTAAGAGAAGTGGCGATCTTATAACACTGCCTGACCTCCTTGACTACGTGGGAGCAGATGCATGTAGGTATTTTTTCTTATCTCGTTCACCAGATAGCCAGATGGAGTTTGATTTAGACCTAGCCAGGAAAGAATCATCTGAGAACCCTGTTTATTATATTCAGTACGCTCACGCCAGGATTTCTAGCATAATTAGATTGGCTGAACAATCTAGAATAGATATAGAAGATGGAGACGTAGAATTATTGACGAATCCTGCAGAAATAGCCCTGATCAAGAAAATCTTGACTCTTCCAGAACTAATTGAATCCATAGCAATAAACTTAGAACCACATCACTTGGCGCACTATTCTCAGGAACTCGCTACAGCATTCCACTGGTTCTACAGGCAATGTAGAGTAATATCTACTGACGTCGGAGATGAAAACATAACAAAAGCAAGGGCAAAATTGGTCAAGGCCTCTGGCATTGCACTTAAGAGATGTCTACAACTCATGGGTATGACTGCCCCTGAAACTATGTAAATAAATCTCTCTACTGATTCTAGCAACATATATGAATATACTACGTACAAATAGAATATTCTACGGTTGGTATATCGTTGCAGCAAGCGTAGTAATGAACGCCTATATAACGGTAGCTTTCGGTCTAGGCTTCAATGTATTTTTCCTACCCATACTCACTGAATTCGGTTGGAGTAGAGCCGTTACGTCAGGTGCTTTTTCCCTGCGTTCCCTAGAATCCGGTCTTCTAGCACCCATAATAGGGTTCCTTGTGGATAGATGGGGACCAAGACCAATAATCCTTATTGGTGTGTTCTTAGTAGGTAGTGGCATGATTATGATGGCTTATATTGACTCCTTATGGGGATTTTACGCTGCTTTCCTGATAGCTGCACTTGGTGGAAGCGGGGCTGGGCACGGAGTCTCATGGGTAGTAGCAGTAGCAAAATGGTTCAATAGAATGAGAGGTAGAGCTCTTGGCATTGCTATGCTTGGCCCCGTCATTGGAGGACCTCTTTTATTCACAATAGCCATTATAGATGAATATTTTGGTTGGCGCATTGCCACGTTAATATTAGGAGTAGGGGTATGGATCATAGGGTTACCTCTTGCTCTAGTAGCTCGGACCGAGCCCAGAGCATATGGCTATTTCCCAGACAATGAAAGGACTATAGATGATCCCAAGACTCAACCCGAATTAGATAGGCAATATCATAGTGGAATGTCTGTTTCAGAGGCTCTTATGACAAGGGATTTCTGGGTATTAACGATACTATTTGCATTAATGTTCCTGGGGATAAGCGGACTAATGGTTCATTTGATACCACTATTAGAAGATTTTGCATACAGCTCAACTGAAGCAGCTACAATACTGGGTATATTATTTCTGTTGAGTGGCCTAGGCAGAGTATTTTCTGGATTCATGGCCGACTCATTAGATTACAGAAAAGTGCTAATAATACTTGTGCTATGCCAACTGCTAGGATTATTGATACTAACAAGATTATCAGAGCCCAATATATGGATAGTATTTATCTTTACGCTTACTTTCGGCATAGGTTTTGGAGGAACGATTCCACTAAGGCCATTTGTAATTATGCAAATTTTCGGAGGTAAGTCTTTTGGCGCTCTCCAGGGTCTCCTTCAAGTAGGGGCAATAGGAGCAGGAGTAGTCGGACCAGTATTCTATGGCTGGATTTTCGATACCACCGGTTCATACGATATAGCACTATACGCAACTATGGCTACAATCGCAATAACAATCCCTCTAACAAATTTCTTACATAAACCAGTCAAATAGCTTCAAGTCAGTATTGCCAATTTGGTTGCCCGGCATAAGATACTGCCGTCAATACCACTCTCTCAGTACCATCTAGATTCATACGATATATCTGAGAACTGCCATCAATATCAGACATAAATAATATACTCGACCCATCCTTAGAGAATGCGGGATATGATTCCATTGCTGAGTTGTTAGACAATCCCTTCGCATTAGTACCGTCACTATCCATCATATAAATCTGGGTGTGCCCATCTATCTTGGCTGAATAGACTATATTTTTACCATCAGGTGACCAGTTAGCTGACATCTCTTCTGCAATTGTATCAGTGACCTTCACCTCATTTGCACCGGATAAATCCATTTTATATATATCAATTTGATCGTTTCTCTTAGACAGAAACAATATAGCGTCTCCGATCGGAGATACTCTAGGTATGCTATTCTTCGTGTCTAAACTAGTCAATCGAGTTTTCTGACCTCCATCAGCAGACATGACAAATATTTGATCATTACTTTCTTCGCTATCTAGATCCCGACTTTGAAAAACAACTGACTTGCCATCTGGAGTCCACGACGGGAACACATCATCACTTTCCGGATCGTTAGATAAATTTAATTGATCATTGCCGTCTGAATTCATAACGTATATTTCTAAATCTCCGTCTCTATCAGAATCAAACAATATTTTGTCATTTACTGAAGACCACTGAGGAGATGCATCATAACCCAATGAGTCCGTCAATTGAATATTACCCGTACCATCTTCATTCATTCTATATATGTCAGTATATTCTCTTTGATCATCGTAGATACTATGATAGGTTATTGGCTTTGTTGAATACTCTCCAGCACTTCTTAATCCATCCGGATCCAATTGGGATTGTCTACTTGTAGTAAGGTAAACCCCGTTTTGCCCAGAAGAATCTATCTTTACCAGGTTAGGATCGCCAGTTTCAAGAGAAACAAATGTTATGGAATTTCCGTCATCTGACCAAGATGCAGAAAAATCTCTAGCTGTATTGTTTGTTATCCGTTCTATAACTGATTCATCACTGTCAAATTTATATATCTCTAAGTTCCCATCCCTGCCTACTTCATCCATATCAGATTCAAATAATATATATTGCCCATTTGGGGAAACATCTGCGGAGCCCATAAATCCTATCTGCTCAGTTATACGATTCACGGTGAGACTATATATATCTATACTGTATAAGCCACTATTACCATCTCTATCTGATTCGAAAACTATATTCACTCCATCGCCATTCCAGACAGGATTAAAATCCCCCCAAATCGAGGATGTCAGATTTTTCTTGCTAGACCCATCATTTTCCATTATAAATATGTCAGCACTTCCATTTGAGTATTCCCAATACGCAATCTTACTGCCATCAGGGGACCAAGTAGGTTTTCCCCTAACCTGATAACTGGACCCATCTGGAGTTAAATTGACAGGGAACATATTGTCTGAATCTATCTTATATATATCCCAATAACCATCATTATCAGAACTGAAGGCTATTGATCTTCCGTCAGGTGACAAGGAAGGTTGTATCTCTGATGACCCACTATCTGTCAGCCTATCACTGACACTACCGTCCAAATTCATTACATATATGTCATAGTCACCAATTTCATTAGAAGTAAAAACCTGCCGTCCGTATTGCTTCCAAAAATTAGCTGATATATCTTTAATCGAGAAGTTACCACTCACTATGCTAGAATTTGTTTCACTCACGCTCGGACCGATCCACCTTGCAAATATCTTCTTGCCACCACTTTCTGTTAATTGCCTGATTCCCTGGTCTTCACTATATATAAACAATTCCTCTTGATTAGGTCCAACCTCTCTAGAAAACACTATACTTTCTCCATTCGGTGACCAATCTGCATATCTTTCGTCTACAGGTGCTTGAGTCATTTGTTGTAGCTGTCCTGTAGAAACATCTACACTATATATATTATATTTTTCATCCCTGTTTGAATGGAATACGAACTTATCCCCTGACCTATTCCATCTTGGTGCATCATCACGGAATTCATTGCTAGTCCACCTCACCCAATTGGCTCCATTATCGTCCATAGTGTATATTTCGTAGTTACCATCTTTGTTAGAACTAAACACTATCCCAGTACCATTAGGATTGAAATGTGGATATCCTTCAGTGTATTCATTATCTGTCAATTTGGTTTTCTCTGATCCATTCGCATTCATACTATATATTTCGTAATCGCCATCTGAATCACTTGTAAATACAATGCTCGTACCATCATGATTCCAAGAAGGTGATAAGTCGTTATAGGCGCTATGTGTCAGGCGTAGCTCATCTGAACCATCTGCATCCGAAACATATATATCCCAATTGTCATTGTGCCCTCTACTAGAAGAGTAAACTAACCTATTACCTGAAGGTGATAATTCACCCCATGCGCCTGGATATTCCTGCCTTGAGAGCAACCTGTCACCTGTGCCAATACTATCTGTAATACCCATAAATGTATCAGAATCAACAGTGGGTCTAAACGTATAAATTATCTCATTACCAGCTTCGAAGAATATGTTCTGCCCTTCAACTATGATGTCGTATACATCATTCAGTCTTCTCACAGAGATAGCCAGACCATCAGCAACCATAATACCCATAAGGTCTCTGTCTGAGTTAATCAGTGGAGATCCCAAAGCTCCATCCCACATCGCTATATCATTAGTAAGGAATCCCACTTGAGACCTATATCCCAATGAAAATACTGCCGTATCCGGTGAGATAACATTGCCGACATAACCTAATGGACTACCTTGTACAGGATATCCCAGTGCCAAAATTTCATCTCCAGATGACAATGCCGTACTTGACCCCAAAGGAATGCTATCGAATCCTTCCCCATGGATCTTTATTACTGACAAATCTCCAATTTCGTCGTTTCCTAATACCACACCTCTAAGCTTAGATCCGTCATTCAATTCAACAAGTACACTGTTATCTTCAAAAACTAAACTATAAGTAGTTATTATTAAACCAGCTCCGTCGACTATTACACCCGTACCATAACCTCGAGAACCCACTATTTTAACAACGCTATTCCTTAAATCTGCCATTACATTGGAGGAGAATGTGTCTTCAGGCAAAATCGCAGCGGAATCAGGTATTGCAGTACCAGAGATAGACGAATCTGAAGGTAATATGCTAGGGGTTAGTTTACTACGATAACTAGATATATCAGGTGTGATTTCTGGCTTCGTATATGGAGTTGGAATACTAGATCTTTTAGGAGTCTCTGTAATTTCAATTGGTTCTCCACTAATCTTAACGATATCACTTGTTTCTTCTATGACTTCATCATCGTCTGAAACACATGCGGATAAGATACAACATATGAATAGAGGCAATATGAGGGCCTGAACTAATCTCACGGATTTTAATCCCTTGGGGACCATATCAACTATATATATATAGAGAAATGTCCGGTAAGTAATTTACTCAAGCCAAATAATACCTCTATGTCCGTTAATTGGCAACTAAGCCCTGTTAATGCCTTTTTGAAGCCAAATTCTTTAATATGTGATATATTTCTCACAGGTATCATGATGCCTTTGGATACGGGACCTTAGGTCTCTATATCCTAGTTATAATCTGTGGAATGAATACATGAAAAACAACCGCAATGACAATCGTATAGAGGTACCAGAGGTTGTAATAATGCGACTTCCCCAATATGTACGGGCACTCGGAGAACTTCTCGGGCGCAAAATTAATGTCGTAAGTTCTAAACAATTGGGAGATCACCTTCAAATGACTCCCGCCCAAATCAGGAAAGATCTAAGTTATTTCGGGAGATTCGGAAAACAAGGTAGAGGATACCCGGTCAAGTATCTCCTATCGGAATTGAGACAAGTCCTGGGATTAGACAACAAGTGGAACACTGTACTTGTAGGAGTAGGTCGTCTTGGCACCGCCATCATCGAATACCCTGGGTTTACACCGGAGGGTTTCAATATAGTAGCAGCCTTTGATACTAATGATAATCAGATTGGCAGTTCTGTCGGACATCTGCGGATTCGAGATTTATCAGAACTAGGCGAAGCTATAATCAGTCTGAATGTAAG
>Ga0310344_10003781_pt1 | contig 11241 bp, 11 predicted proteins | sample HC15DNA20200_MG_FD_203801 | JGI IMG/M metagenome (GOLD analysis project Ga0310344, IMG submission 203801) | Marine microbial communities from station ALOHA, North Pacific Subtropical Gyre - HC15-DNA-20-200_MG | ecosystem: Environmental > Aquatic > Marine > Oceanic | place: Pacific Ocean: North... | reverse complement strand
ACGATGTGTCTGGCTCCGATTGCCCGGGCGAACTTCCTAGCTGGCCTCTGTCCGTACTGGCGGGCACTGACTATCAGAATTCGTTCTGACTCGTAATTAGAGAGGAAGTTTGCGACAACCCGGATCCGAGCATCGGTCTGGTTTACGTCGATTAGGTGAAGGCCACCGCTGTCTTGCTGAATGTGATCCAGGAAACCTCGCATGTCCGCAGACTTCTGGTTGGTTCCGATGTGAACGGCGTGACGCTCGTACACGTCGTACGGGACAAGTGGTGACATGCTCTCCGCCATTCGGTTTCCTCAGCAGCGCGGCGACCTACCAGTGATTGATAAGCGCTACGCAGGTGAGTATTCGACCAAAACCTCAGTCTTCAAGCTCCGAAAGGAAGGTGCACTCGCCGTCGTCATGTGCCTGAGGGAAGTGAACGCAGGGCTTTGTAACGGTGGCATATAGGTCAAAGTGGTCATGGAATGAGAGCTGTTCGATGGGAGTAGTCATTCCATATCCCCTGGCCTCTACCTCTAGGGTCCAGGTTCCTTCGATGAAGTCCAATGTTGAGTCCGTCCACTCCTTACGATGTTCTGCACCCTGGGTGGCCCTTACCTCCCAGAAAGGGTCACCTCCGGACGACTGGGTGCCAGGGGCCCAGAGTCGCGCCTCGATGTACCGTAACTCGTTCGTCTCGTTCCCAATGATATCCTCGATAGTACTTGAGTAGGGGATCTGCGCCGTGAAGGTGATTACCAGTTTTGATACGGTCTCATCGAAAACTAGGTCAGTCTCGTTCTCGTAGAGTACTGAGTTCAGTTCAGCCCCGGTGTCAAAGGTCACGGACCACCCCACTGTGATGGTCTCCGATGTGTGCTCGGGAGCATCCCGCCAACTCTCCATTATCTCTCTCTGGATGGTGAGTGCCAGACACCCACTGGATAGGGAAGAGAGCATCATTATGGATGCCAGGCATAGTGCCCTACGGGTACGGCTCATGGACTCCGGAGTCAATAGGACATCTTCAACTCGTTTGCTAATTGGTGCCTCTCGGTACTCATAGGGAACGTCAGCGCAAATGCTCAGTAGCCCTTCGTCGTCATTGAGGCAATCCGGTGAAAGAGTGTTTGAGAGATGAATGTTCTGCGATTTCCTAGAATCCCATTCCGCCCATTCCACCCATGCCTCCGCCCATGTCGGGCATCGCAGGGGTGTTTTCCTTCTGTTCCGGGTCATCAGCAATCAGGGTCTCTGTTGTTAGTACCAGCCCTGCGATAGACCCTGCCGATTGTAGAGCGTTCCTGGTCACCTTGGCAGGATCCAGTATTCCTGCCTCCATCATGTCCACATACTCGCCGGTTCTTGCATTGTATCCGTAGTTGTCATCATCGCTCGACAGAATGTTCGCGATTACGTCATCGCCGTCGGCGCCTGCGTTCTCGGAAATCTGCCAGGTAGGTGCTGACAGTGCCGCGTGGACCAGGTTGATCCCTACAGCTCTATCTCCGTCAGCGGATTTCGCGAGGTCTTTCAGGCAATCGCGGGCCCTGAGAAGTGTCACTCCCCCTCCGGCTACGACGCCTTCCGCCATAGCCGCCCTGGTTGCATTCAGCGCGTCGTCTACGCGTGCCTTTGTTTCCTTGACCTCAGTCTCTGTGGCCGCACCTATCTTGAGAACCGCTACTCCTCCCGTGAGTTTGCCAACTCTCTTCTCAATCTTCTCTCGGTCCCACTTGCTCGTGGCGAGCTTCGCCTGCCCACGCAGTAACTCTGCGCGCTCCTCTGTCGCCTTAGCATCTCCACCCCCTCCAACAATGGTTGTCTTGCTCTTTCCTACTATCACCCGGTCAGCGCTTCCTAAGCTTGTTGGACCCTGGGCCTTTAGGTCTGCCCCCTGGTCCTTGAACAATGGATTTGCACCCGTCAATACTGCGATATCTTCCAGTTGTTCGGCTATCTCGTCTCCGAATCCTGGTGCCTTTACCGCGACTGCCTTTACGACCTTACTAACCACGTTCAGGACAAGTGTAGCTAGAGCCTCTCCCTCAATGTCTTTTGCGACTATCAGCAGGGGCCTCTTCTGCTGGACGCTTGCCTCCAATGAGGGAAGCAGGTCCTGAGCTGAGTTGATTGTGTGATCGGTGAGTAAAACTAAGGGGCTCTCGTGGACGGCTTCCCTCTTCTCACGGTCAGTAATCATGTAAGGGCTAACGTAGCCCTTGTTGAATTCCATACCCTCTACGACGTTCAGAGAAGTCTCGATTGACTTTGCTTCCTCGACAGTGATAACTCCCTCTCTTCCAACGGCATCTACTGCTTCCGCAATAAGGGACCCTATCTCTTCGTCATTGTTAGAAGCAATTGTCGCTACTTGTTTGATCGTCTCTCCGGTCTCGACGGGGACCGCTCGTTCCTTCAGAGACTCTACGACCGCTTCGATGGCCGCGTCAAATCCAGCCTTGAGTTCGACAGGACTCGAGCCCGACTCCATGTTCTCTAGTCCATGGTGGCACAGGCTCTGGGCTAGTATAGACGCGGTAGATGTCCCATCTCCAGCGTTGTCCTGTGTTTTTGAGGCTACTTCCTTCACAAGTTTGGCACCCATGTCAGCAAAGGGATCTCCCAATTCGATGTCCTTTGCAATGGTTACGCCGTCGTTGATTATCGAAGGGCTTCCCCAGGACTTCTCCAGTACTACTGTTCTCGCGGCAGGCCCAAGGGTAACTTTGATCGCATTAGCAACTGTGTCTATTCCCTCAAGCAGCTTTTCTCGCGCCTCTGCGCCGTAAATGATCTTCTTTGCTCCCACTTGATCACCCCATTACCCTAGCCTGGATGTCCTCTTCCTGAATTAGCAGGTAATCCATTCCCATCCATTCAATCTTCGTTCCGCTGTACTGCCTGTATATCACGCGGTCTCCTACTGAGATGCTTTTTGCGTCTGGGCCGACTGCCTCGACCAGTCCCACATTCATCTTCTCGCGTGCCTCCTCGGGTAGAAGAAGGCCTGAATCGGTCTTCTCAGGGGCGTTCTCCATTGCTATCAGCACCATTTCTCCAATCGGTTCTATTCCTATTCCCATGAAAGAGCAACTCCTTGTTTGCAAGGCTCGCAATTTCAAGTCTATTTTAAACCAAACGAAAGGAGCTCATCCTTACGAACGTGAAGTTTAGGCGAGTTACTCTTCTTCTTCGGAGCGATTTTGCGGGTTTGAGAAGTAATCGATGATTAGCGGTGATGCTAGAATTAGTAGAATTGTCAATGATAGGTAGTTCCATGAGCTGCTTGTTACAGAACCATGGTTTCCAGAAGTTAGGAGCTTTATCGCCCCAATCCATGGTATCTCGGAGGAAGCGACCCCAACAACCCATTCGTCCTCAACAGGGAGGACTGGGTTCCCTTCTGGAAATGTGAAAAGACCACTTTTTCCCTGTGAGTTTGCTGATGGCTGATCGATCATGCAGTCGTTATTGTCCCCAGCGGTCAGGTATCCCTCGTTTGGTGGCGTCCACTGTTCGACTTGCATCTGATAGGTCCCACCATGGTATGAGGAGCATTCGATATCCAAAGTCCAGGTTACATTCTCAACATTCACTAGAGTTGTCCCTGGGACGTCCCAACCTCCAGATTCGTTCAACCTAACCTCGAGGAGTGCTCGGTGAATCACCGGAGTCTCGGAGCCCCCATTCTTCTTGTAGATAATCACGTCACCGGGCATTCCATGGGACTCGTACCCGTAGTTTTCGTTTCCCTCCTGGGTGGCTTCGACAAGTGTAACAATATTCGTCCTCTCCATACTCATCACAAGAACCAGGTCACCTGGATCTATGGCTCCGACTGATCCATCCTCTTCGTCGTGCATCATTGACTTTGACTCGACTACCACCATAGGGGGAAATGTCCCTGTGGCCAGCCACATCGAGCTAAGAATCAGGACTACTAAACCACCGGCTAGTATCGCCTCACGGACCAGCCAACCTGCACCTGTGTCTCTCGGTCCGGGGGTGCTAGTGAGTAGGATGGGGGCCTCTTCAGACACCTCATTCCTCCTCTCCGGAGTTCGAGTCGGTCACGTCTTCTTGTTCACTTGGCTTAGAAGACAGTGACGAGTACCTCTTAGGGACATTGATGCCAAGTTCCTCGTATCGACCCTTCAGCATTGCTTGGTAAGATGGCCCCAAAAGATCTGCAGCGGTCTCTGCCTCCTTTCTTAGTCTCATTACCTCGGCCCTGGAGTCCAATTGAATAATCTCGCTGAGTTGGTCCTTCTTTCTATAGAAGTAGAAGAACTCAGGTGCCACGATAAACAGTGCGATGGACCCTCCAACCAACCCAATCCAAACAAGAGGTATCAGGTTCTCATTCCCGTCTTCTGTAAGGGTTGCTACGCCATCCATGAAGAAAAGAAGGAGGAAGCAGTAGAGTAGTACTGCGAAAGAGACTGCGGTCATTACAGTGTATGCCTGGAAGTGTATTTCACTCTTCGAGCGCCACCATGCCTTCAACGGGTTGGGCTTTCTCCTTGCCGCTCGCGCCATCTCTACCGGCTCCCGCGCCGCACTCATACGGTTAGTGCCTTTCGTTCGATGGGTCCCCCGATTAAAGCCAATTATTGGCATATTATTCTGGCCGCAACCGGCGCAACCAATATTCACGGCCTCTCGTAGGAGGCATCGTGCTGGTTGGACTCACGGGAAGGAACGCTTCGGGAAAGTCGACACTAGTTGAGTGGTTCTCATCGAAGGGACTCAGGAGCGTTTCCTGCTCCGATTCGATTCGAAAATGGCTGCATGACCAAGGGGTTGACTCGACCAGAGAGGCCTTGATTGAAGGGGGAAGGGAGCTTCGGAGACGTGGAGGTCCCGGGATTCTTGCTGAGATGCTGTTGGAAACCCTTGACGGTGAAGATGCCGTGGTGGATTCCATTAGGACCCCTGCAGAAGTTGAGGCACTTCGTTCAAGGGGCGACTTCATCCTAATCGAAGTCAGTGCATCTGAGGATTCTAGGTGGGAAAGAATGGTTGGGAGGGGCAGAACAGGCGATCCAGGTGAAAAGAGCGTCTTCCTTGAACAGGAGGCAGCAGAATCCCATGCCGAGGACGAGGCTGGGCAGGCACTAGTCGCCACTGGCAATATGGCAGACGTTAAGATAGGAAATGACGGATCAATAGAGGATCTGGAGATGAAACTAGAGAGTTTCTGGAAGGGACTGTCCTAGGCCTCTCTAACGTTGATTCCGGCTTCCTTCATCATTCCCATTGCGATGTCAAAATCTTCCTTCCATCGTTCTGGAATGTCTAGATCCTTCGGATAGACCACCTCATTCACACCAGCCTGAATTAGCGACCGTGAACATCGTGAGCATGGGGGCCAGGTTACGTAGGCAGAGTTTCCCTTCAGCGAGACTCCGATCCTAGCTGCATGCATTATTGCATTCTCTTCTGCATGGCAAATCAATGGGTACTTCTGCTCGCGGTCCTCTAGTCTACCTGAGTCGTCCTCGATTCCCCTAGGGAATCCATTGAATCCAGTAGACCTGATCTCCCTGTCCTCGCCAACAACCACGCAACCTACCTTGGTCGAAGGGTCCTTGCTCCAGCCCGAAATGTGTTTGGCGAGTTCCAGAAAACGCCGATCCCACTTATCGCTCACGTTCCCCGTGTCAGGTGACTGGGTAATCATCCTTCGGTTTGATATCTTGGAGGATGGATTTCGAGATAGTCCCAAAGGTTGGAGTCACTCATCCTCAGGTACTCAGAAAACAGACTTCCAACGAGATACACACTTCCCGTGACATAGACGATGCAGCCATTCTCAGATGCAATCCTAACTGCTCTTTCCATGGCCTTGGAATTGTCGGAAATTACCTCAATCTCTCCCCCCACGTCTAACAGGTCTGCTACTTCGCCAATGGGGGCTGATGGTTTTCGCCCGCCCTCGACCATGGTCACAATCGTGTGAATCGTACTTGCAGAACCCCGAAGGGGCTCGATTGAGGAGGCTAGTTCTTCCTTCTGGGTCATCCCAATTACCATGACGTGCTCGTCGTCCGAGATTTGCACGAAGTCGTGTACAATGCTCTCTTCGTTATGTGCAGCGCTCAGTCTGCATTCCACTCCATTCCAATTGATTGTGTCATCCGTTCGACCGGGCCAGCTAACCTCGGCCTCCAATTCACTCCAACCAAGTCTTCTCCCTATCTCTTGTGAAATCGCCCTTGCCGTGGACTGGGCATCTAGTCCCAAATCATCCATCCACTCTACATCAACGCCGCCGACTGACTCGATGGCTTCTCTGACATCGCTATCCTCGTGGTATAGGCAAAACAGAGGGACGCCCTGTCTGTGAATTCCCGCCTTCTCTGAGGCTATCTCCCTCAGGGTTTCCCCCAGAACCTCAGTATGATCCATCGATATGGTGGTAATCGCGCATATGTCAGCTTCGACTAGCCTGGTTGAGTCTAAGCGTCCGCCTAGACCGGTCTCCACAATGGCCCGATCCACCCCTGCTTCGGAGAAGGCCAACATCGAGGCCAGGAAGGTTATCTCGAAGTAGGTTGGTCTGATCTCAGGCTCAATTTCACTGGCTGCTCTGACTTCCTGGAGAATACGGTCGAAATCGCTGGGCAGAACTGGTGTCCCATCGACCCTAGCCCTCTCTTCAACTGTTACCAAATGAGGAGAGGTGAACAAGCCGATGAGTCGGCCGTTCTTAGCCCCCAATGCCGACAAGTGGGCGCACAAGGAGCCCTTGCCGTTGGTCCCAGCAACGTGGACGCTTGGGAAGTCCCTCTCAGGATTGCCAAGCCTCTCCAGCATCTGCGCGCAGGTAGAGAGGCCAAGCCTCATCCCTGAGCCAATCCTGCTATCCAACCAGTCCCTGATATTGGCTTCGCCGGGGAGGGGCATGGCTGGGTCAAGGTGAAATGCGTCTTGAAGGTCGTGGGAGCATGGCGGATACGGAACTTGCTCGGGTTCTATCGGCGATTAGGGACCAGTGGGTCTCGATGACGGGAATGGCAGCCATGTTCATCGCATCGATTGGTTTTGGGATTTTCATCCAACCCTTCTACAATTTCGAGGAGCTGAGGGCTTTCGGAGAAGAGGGGACAACAGAGGCTGGAAACATCATTCTTGAGTTGGTTATGATTTTCGTGTTCACGATTGCGATAATTTGGCTTGCAAGGAAGGGTCTTGAAGTAGTGATCAAGGGAGTTGTTTTCCTTGCTCTCGGGTACAGCCTGATGATGGCGATTTTGCCTATTCTCGCAATATTGCTTTGGATATTCGGAGTAGAAATTGACGATTTAGTAGTATTTGCAATTACTATCGGAGTCACCTGCGCTATGATGTACACCCTACACAAGTTCCCAGAATGGTACGTAGTCAATACTGTTGGATTGCTGGTTGGTTCGGGAGTGATTGTGATGCTGGGAATTGCCTTCGTACCGGTACTGATTATCCTCTTCATGGTTCTAGCAGCCATCTATGACCACTGGGCTGTAAATGGCAGTAAGCACATGCTCGAGCTGGCTGACACTATGATTGACCTGAAGCTGCCAGTCCTACTAGTAGCACCAAAGGATGCCAGTTACTCCTTCCTAGATCAGGAATCGAATACGATGAGGAAGGATAAGGGAGAAAATATCGACTGGGAGAGGCCACTGGAAGGTGGACCAACCCAGAAAAAGAGCAGGGATGCTCTTTTCATGGGATTGGGGGACGTAATCTTCCCTGGCATGCTCGTAATTTCTTCTATCACGTTCCTACCGGAAATGGGCCCCGTTGTCTTCGACTTCTGGGGAGGGGCGACTGCTCCTATCTACCTTGGACCGATGCTAGTGGGACTAGGGACTCTAGGAGGGGGCCTTCTGGGCTACTTGGCCCTAATGACCCAGGTCGCAAGAGGTAAGCCCCAGGCAGGACTTCCACTGCTGAACGGTGGCAGCATTCTAGGATACATCATCTCTGGAACTATAGCCCTCGGTCCCAGCAATCTATGGCAGGACATCTCGTTCCTGTGAGTTCTGCCCAATGAGTTGAAGGTCGGAAGCGGGGCCACAAGGTCGGTCGCGATGCTTGACATGTCCATGTTCAGGGACCATGCGGACGTTATTCGAGCCGACCACGACCGTAGAGGGCTATCCCATGACTCGATTGACGAGGTCATCCGACTGGACGACGAATGGCGTAGATCACGATACGATGCAGACCAGTTACGGAAGCAGCGTAACGAAGCGGCTAGGGGCATTGCAGAGGCCAAGAAGTCTGGAGATGAGTCTGCTGCGAATGAAATACTGGAGCGGGTTACGGACATAGGGGCGAAGATCGACGAGCTTTCCTTGTACTCCGATGAGTGTCTATCGAAGAGGGATTCCCTAAGAATGGGGATTCCCAACATCCTACATGATGACGTACCAGTGGGTGAAGACGACCAGAAGAACACGTTGCTCAGCCTTCATGGTGAGAAGTCAGAGATGAAATTCGAGCCACGAAACCACAATGACCTGATCGAGTTGAATGGTTGGGTAGACCTTTCAAGGGGAGCAAAGGTTGCCGGTAGTCGGTTCTACTTCATGCAAGGAGACCTTGCTAGGTTGGATATGGCCTTGCAGCAATATGGCTCAGACTTCCTGATAGAGAGAGGATACACTCTGGTTCAACCACCGCTGATGATGAATCGAGAGGCGTACGAGGGAGTCACGGACCTGAGTGATTTCGAGACTGTGATGTATGGGATAAAGCCGGACGAATACTACCTGATAGCAACCAGCGAGCATCCTCTAACGGCCATGCGGATGGACGAGATTATCGAGCCATCCGAGTTGCCAATCAAGCTCGTCGGAGTCTCTCCCTGCTTCAGGAGAGAGGTTGGTGCACACGGCCTATCGGACAGGGGGATATGGAGGGTGCATCAGTTCACCAAGGTGGAGCAGATCGTAATCTGCAACCCGGATGAATCATGGGATCATCACGAGGATCTTCTGACCAATGCAATCGACCTATGGGACAGTCTTGGACTGCACTATAGGGTAGTCAATATTTGCACTGGCGATATGGGTACTGTAGCCTCTAGGAAGTACGACCTAGAGGCTTGGCTGCCAGGTGCAGGGTCATACAAGGAAGTCGTCTCCTGCTCAAACTGCACGGACTACCAAGCCAATCGACTTAGGATGAGGTACAGGACGTCTGAAGGAAACTCGGCTGTCCACACCCTCAACTCCACTGCGATTGCAACAAGCAGGGCCCTGGTTGCTATCATGGAGCAGTACCAGAACGAAGACGGGACAGTGGCCGTGCCTGAAGTACTGAGGCCCTATATGGGGAAGGAAATCCTCGAATCGCTCTAGATTTCCCAGTTTTGCTAGTCCCCTATCTCGACCAGTACGCTTCCCATGTCGACTCGATCACCCTTTCCATAGTGAAGTCTGGTTATCTCGCCAGACTTGGGAGAGGTAATCCTGTGTTCCATCTTCATCGCCTCCAGGACCATGAGGGCTTGTCCCTCGCGTACCCTCTGTCCCTCCTTGACCATCAAATCCAGTATCGTTCCAGGCATAGGGGCAGTCAGCGCCCCCTCGTCTTTCGAAGCGCTTCCGCTGCCTTGCTCGAGTAAGTTGACGACATGGGCCCTGCCATCGATGTGAATCCACCAAGAGTCGCCATCACGGGCAACGTGAGCGATCATCTGGTTGCCATCGACCTCAACGGACAGTCGACCTTGTTGCGAGTCTGCAGAAATTGCTGCGTCGGGAGGATGCACTTCCATGCCGTCCCTGGACATTGAGGAAACATGGATGCTGCCGTCCCTATCCTCAAGGGTGGGTTTGTACCTAGAGTTTCCAGATGAGACGCTCCACTCCATAATATCACCTCAGGGGAACGTCCTCCTAAGTGTCCTGAATGGGTCTCCCTGGTGGCCAGTGTGTTCGTCCACTGCCTCGCCTGAATCATTTCTAGCGCTCCCAAGTCCCAGCCTCTGGGCCGCAGCGGCGATAGCGACTAGCGTGCCCTCGTCATATTCTTCTCCATCTAACTCTCTGGGGTCGGAGTTGTCGAGGAAGTCAGTGTCGATGCTACCGTCACGGAACGAGGCATGGTTGAGGGCATTTCGAAGGAATTCTATGTTGGTTGTGACCCCAAGGGCTACAAATTCGCTCAGTGCAGCGTCCATCCTCCGTATCGCTGCCCCTCTGTTAGGGGCATGAACTATCAGCTTAGCTAGCATTGGGTCGAAGTCAATCGTGACCTCGTCTCCCTCCCTCACTCCTGAGTCGACTCTGATTCCTGGTCCCGATGGCTGGCGCCACATAGATAGCTTCCCAGTGGAAGGAAGGAAGCCGCTTCTGGGGTCCTCTGCGTATATCCTCGCCTCGATTGAGTGTCCGTTCTGGCTCACCTCATGTTGCTCGAATCCTATGCCTAGACCAGCGGCAACCTCGAACTGCTTCTGAACAAGATCCACCCCTGTTGTCATCTCCGTCACGGGGTGCTCGACCTGTAGTCGGGTGTTCATCTCCAGGAAGTAGAAATCCCCATTGCTAGCGAGAAGGAACTCGACGGTTCCGGCTCCGACGTATCCGACGGACATAGCAGCGGTTACTGCAGCTTGCCCCATCTCCTCCCTCTTGCTGCCAGAGACCGCAGGCGAGGGAGCCTCCTCTATCACCTTCTGGTACCTCCTCTGAAGTGAGCAGTCCCTCTCATTGAGGTGGACTGCCTTTCCATGGCTATCGCAGAGTACCTGAATCTCAACGTGTTTCGCGTTTCGTAACAACCTCTCGACGTACACCGTTCCATCGCCGAATGCCGCGGAGGCCTCTCTCGCTGCCGCCTCGTACTCTGAGCGTAGCGACTTAGGCTCGCTGACTGCTCGCATCCCCTTTCCTCCGCCTCCTGCGCTTGCTTTGAGGAGAAGGGGGTAGCCAACCCTGGCTGCCGAGATGGCCAGGTTGCCGAGGTGGTCAGCACCATCCTCCACCGGTACTTCCTCTCCGGGGATAACGGGTACTCCCGAGTCGATCATTAGCCTTCGAGCGGAAATCTTGTCTCCCATTGTCTCTATCGCCTCTGCAGGAGGCCCAATCCACACGATTCCCGAGGATTCGACCTCCCTGGCGAAGCCTGCCCTCTCAGACAGGAAACCATAGCCAGGGTGTATCGCGTCCGCCTCACATGACTTGGCGGCCTCGATAATCGCACTCCCGTTCAGGTATGTCTGGTCGAGGGTGTCTCCAACAATTCGAACGGCCT
>Ga0310344_10003780_pt1 | contig 11242 bp, 8 predicted proteins | sample HC15DNA20200_MG_FD_203801 | JGI IMG/M metagenome (GOLD analysis project Ga0310344, IMG submission 203801) | Marine microbial communities from station ALOHA, North Pacific Subtropical Gyre - HC15-DNA-20-200_MG | ecosystem: Environmental > Aquatic > Marine > Oceanic | place: Pacific Ocean: North... | reverse complement strand
TAGACGCCGCACGCTTCGAATCCGAGGTTATCACCCCTGATCTCCGACGTTGCGAAGCGTTGGCGAGGTTCCACGTCCGCCTGCCCGACGGGACGCTCGTTTCAGGAGCGCAGGGATTCGGTGCCCTGTGGGCTGCTCTCCCGGGCTTGCGCTGGCTCGCGACGCTCGCTCGTTGTGGTGCCGTGCAACCGATATTGGAAGCTGTCTATCGCGCTTTTCTGAAGGTGCGCCCCGCCGTACAGCGTCTCGCGACTTGGACGGATACACGGCTCGCTTCCACGTACCCAATATGGGTAGGACGTGCACTTCGCTCCGACCACGCTGGACAGACGGGAGCGGTGGCGATTTATCTCGGGATACTCTGGGTGAGCCGTTCTTCGGAGGGGCGGCGGTTCGCGATTCGAAAGCTACGTGCAGGACGCCGGCGTCTCCAAGTCCTGGGTGGGTTACTTCCACAGCGCGAGCGCAGCAAGATGCTGCCGATCTGGGTTGCCGCGGGATTCATCACTGGTGCCGTCTCGGCGGTGTTTGGCCCCCGTGCGGTCTATGCGACGGTAGAGACCGTCGACACATTCGTCGATGCGCACTACCGTCGACAGCGCGAGGAACTCAATGGTGACGAGCGGTGGAGACCGCTTCGTGAGGCGCTCGATGGCTGCCGCCGCGACGAGCTTGCCCATCGTGACGAAGCACAGGTTTTCGGTCTCGGGGCAAAGCGTGGCTTTGCTTTGCACTTGTGGCTGCGTGCGGTTGCCATTGGCGTTCGGGTCGGCGTCGCCGTAGCGCGTCGGGTCTGAGCACGCGGGGAGCACGGTGGAACAAAGCGGACCCTTGATGGTGCCGTTACGATGTCTGCGGCTAAGCTTTCCGCTGCCCGACGTCAGATCGCACCGGGTGAATGTCTGGGCCGGGCGTCAGGTGTGATTGGGGGAGATCGCCGGGCACGGCGGGTTCATGAAAGGCCCGCACGCACCAGCAAGTCCCGGTAACGCGCAGCGTCGGCCTCTCTGGCAAAGTGCTGCCGCGCTAGGTTCGTCTCGACGGTGAATTCGGGCTCGAGGGTCATGGCCTCTCGTGCATGGGTCTCAGCCTCGGTCATCTCATCGAGTCCAGCATAGCTCGCCGCGAAGTAGGCATGAGCAGTCGCGTCGGGATCGGTCAGATGTTTCAGCGCATCGGTACTGTCTGCGTACTGCTCGGCGACGAAGTACGCCCGGGCAAGGTGGCTCCAGAATCGTTGGGGATGAAATGGGTTTAGTTTCATTGCCCGTTTGATCCATTCGATGCCTTCCTCAGCCTGCCCAATCCAGGTCAACAACTCGCCTTGTTGGACGACGACGAGGTCGTAATTGGGATTCCTTTTGAGGGCTTTTTCCTGATGGTGCATGGCGCGTTCGAACTGCGAACGGGCGATGCTAATCGCAGCTAAGATCCGATGCACGTCGGCGTCGTTCTCATCTGAGAGATTGGGATCGCTGAGTTCCTTCACCGCAGCATCCATAGCGTCTTCGGTGGGTTCTCCCCATCCATACGTCCAAGCTTGCCCCATGACGCAAGCGCGCCAAGCGCGTGCATGCGCGTAGTTTGGATCGAGCGCGATCGCCCGCTCGAGCACTTCCAGAGCCGCCGCGTTCGCCTCACGCTCCGACCGGTGATGAAGGACCTTTCCCGCCAGCACGCATTCGTAGGCCTGCAGGTTGTCGGTCGGCTTGCGCCGGGCCCGATCGTGGGTATCCGCTTCGAGCCGGCCGGGAAGGGTGGCGGTGATCGCAGCGGTGATCTCGTCTTGAATTTCGAAGATGTCTTCCAGATCGCGATCGTAGCGTTCCGCCCAGACGTGGCGGTCATCGGCCCCGTCGATCAGCTGGACGGTAACCCGAACCCGATTTCCCGCCTTGCGCACGCTGCCTTCCACCACATACCGGACATCGAGGTCGCGGGCGACGTCCATCGCCTTTGTTGCTTGCCCTTTGTAGGTGAACGTGGAGTTCCTCGAGATCACGAAAAGCTCACTGAATCGGGACAGTTCCGTTGAGATGTCCTCGGTCAACCCATCGACAAAGAATTCTTGCTCCGGATCGGCGCTCATGTTCACGAACGGCAACACCGCGATAGATATCTTGTCCGGGCCCGCGTTGGTTGGCGGCGGGGCCACTGCCCCGAGGTCCGGGGTTGCGGCGGCGACCGCATCCTGGGGCGCGGAACGTGATGCCGAGAACACGACCTGGTAAACATGGATCGGGTCGTCGATGTTCTTGACCTGATGCGAGCCCATGTCCTCGAAATCGCAGTCCACCTTCCGGCGGGTTTGCTCGTAGACGTGGGACGTCACGCAAATACCCGGGGCAGAGGCCAGACTTTCTAGGCGAGCGGCGATGTTGACGCCGTCTCCGTGGATATCGTCCTCATCCACCGCTATCTCGCCGAAATTGATGCCCATGCGGAAATTCATTTTCTGGTTGCTAGGCTTGTCGGCGTTGAAATCGGAAAATCGGTGCTGCATGGCAACGGCGCAGTTCACGGCCTGACTGACGGTGGGGAATTCGGCGAGAAACCCGTCACCTGTGTGTTTGACGATCCGTCCAGTGTGGTCTGCGATGATTGGTTTGATGATCTGTTCGCGGGCATCGCGCCAGGCGGAAACGGTGGCGTTCTCGTCTTCATGCATCAGGCGCGAATAACCGGCGATGTCGGCCGCTAAAATGGCCGCCAGCCTGTTCTGAATACTGCTCATTTCATCTTCGCTGTCTGGACGCCGCGCTTGGCGGCTCGTTGGTCCCGTTGCCGATCTCCGAATTTCTCAGTCAATTGTTGCGGTTGTGTGTTGCTGGAGGATCCTATCAGGGGGGAGATCATTATCCTGCGCCGCTTGTTTTAACCCTAGTGTTTGCAAGGGGAATTGCAAGCGGTACGGCCCGCAGCTGGGCAAGCCCGCCTGCTCCCATCGTAGCTGCGCCGTTGAAGTTGGATCAAATCCCCAGTCTGCGGCCCACGAGGGGTCTCATAGGCCCAATCCATTGGCGAATTGGTCTCCTGGAACGACGATGAGCCTGGGGAAATCGCACCCTGCGCGAGCAGGGTGCACGGAGTTCCCCAAGGGGTCTATTCCTCCTCGCTGACTGACTCCAGAGTGGGCATCCGGTAGCGGTCTTGAGGGTCGTTCCAGCCGACGTAGTTGGGTTCGCGCTTCTCAGCAAAAGCTTTGCGTGACTCCATGCGGTCATCTTGGCAACCGTGCTGATGAAGTGCGTCGGCGAGGCGGCCGAGCGGTGGGGCCACTTGCGGCATCATGTGACGCATCATGTAGACGGTGTTCACCCGCGACGCTGGTGGCAAGGTCAGCATGTGCTCGGCCATGCCCATCGCTTCGGGGAGCAGCTCCTCCTCGGAGTCGACGAGCCGGTTGATGAATCCCACCTCATGGAGCCGTTCAGCCTTGAACCGGAAGCCGAGTGCCATCTCAGTCGCAATAGGGTGGGGCAAACCCGCGACATAGCCATGGTTATAGCCGCCGAGCAACCAGCGCTTCGCTTCTGATATCTCGAATACCGAGCCCTTCACCGCGACGCGCAAGTCGGTGCGCTCTACGAGCATGAAGCCGCCTCCCATCGCGAAGCCGTTCACTGCAGCGATGACCGGCTTCTCGAGCGTGCCTTCCATGAAGGGATCGGAGCGCCCGGGTGATGGCGAGCCGGGCGCGCCCCGCTCGAGCGACTCCTTCATGTCCTCGCCAGCACAAAACCCGCGGCCGGTGCCTGTCAAGATCGCAACTTCCAACGTGTCGCTGTCGCGAAACTCTGAGAACGCGTCCGCCATGCCTTGTCGGAGGACCGCGCTCAATGCGTTCAAGCGGTCGGGCCGGTTCAAACGCACGACCATGATTTTGCCGTGAATTTCTGTTTCTACAAACGCCATTGGTGTCTCACTCCTCGAGTCAGTGTTAACCCGCCACCACTTCGCAGACGATCTACGTCGTAAAAACGGATGAACAGTTACGGTTAGCCGGCGAACCGTCGTTCGACGTACATGCTCACGCTTCCAAGTGACACGCGACCCGGTGGCCCGCGTCATCCGTGCGAATGGGCGGCTCTATTCGTGCGCACTGCTCCATCACAAACGGGCATCGAGTATGAAATCGGCACCCGCTCGGCGGGTTTAACGGAGAGGGAACTTCCCCGACGAGCACAATTTCATCTTGCTGATGGTCTGGATGGTCAGGTAATACAGCGGAGAAAAGCGCCTTGGTATAGGGGTGGCGTACGTTCTCGAACAATTTCACTGTCGGTGCGTATTCGACGATTTGCCCGAGGTACATGACCGCTGTCCAGTCTGCCATGTGTCGCACAGTGGCTAGATCGTGGGCGACCAATAGGTAGGCGACGTTTTCCTGGACTTGAATGTCCTTTAGGAGATTCATCATTTGGGCGCGAATTGAGACGTCCAATGCGGAAACTGGTTCGTCTAGAACAATGAGTTTTGGTTGCAGCGCCAACGCGCTAGCGAGCGCGACGCGTTGGCGCTGCCCCCCACTGAATTCGTGTGGGTATTGAAGCGCCTGCTCACCCGTTAGCCCGACCTGCAGCATTAATTCCTGAACTCGGTCAGAAATCTCTGACTTTGTCCCCCAGTTCGTCACACGGAGTGACTCCGCGACGATGTCTTTGACCAGCATGCGAGGGTTCAGTGAAGCCCAGGGGTCTTGAAACACCGCTTGTACATTCGCCCGATATGACCGCTCGTTCGCCCCGGTCAATCCGTGAATGGGATTACCGTTTAGTCGGACCTCGCCGCTGGTGGGCGACTCTAGCCCGAGTACCAGTCGTGATGTGGTTGTTTTTCCGCATCCGGACTCGCCAACCAGCCCCAATGTTTGCCCTGCTTCCAAGGTAAAATTGACCGCATCCACGGCCCTAACTCGGCCAATCTCTTTGGAGAACAACAGCCCCTTCGAAACCGTGAAATGTTTCGTTAGGTCATTGGCTTCTAGCAGTGGAGTGCTCATCCCGGCGTTGCCTTCCAGCAGCTCGCCGTGTGCGAGGCACTGATGTCGTACACCTTCGGATATTCAGAACGGCAGCGGTCATCAGCGAGCGCGCATCGCTCAGCAAACCGACAACCGTTCGGCAGGTCAGACAGCGAAGGTGGCTGTCCCTCGATAGTAGACAAGCGCTCGCTTGTGCTGACCATTTTAGGTACTGAGCCAATAAGCGCTTGGGTATAAGGGTGTGCAGGATTGTCAAAAATTTCCCGCACCGGTCCCATCTCAACGATCCTCCCTGCGTACATCACCGCAACGCGATCGCATATCTTTGCGACGACGCCAAAGTCGTGGGTGATGAAAAGCATGGCCATACCAGAACTTTCCTGGAGTTCCTTCAGTAGCTTGAGATACTGCAACTGAATGGTGACGTCCAGTGCGGTCGTCGGCTCATCGGCAATCAAAACGTCTGGTGCGCAGCTAATCGATATAGCACCCACCACGCGCTGCTTCATACCACCGCTGAGTTGATGAGGGTATTGGATCGTGCGCTCTTCAGGGGCTGCGAGTTTGACCCTTCTAAGCACCTCAATGGCTCGCTCCTTGACCGTCTTCGCACTGCTCTCCCCCTGGCGGGCAATGGCTTCATGAAGCTGGTTTCCTATCGTGAAGACTGGATTGAGTGAGGTCTGTGGGTCCTGGAGGATCATTGCGACCTGGCGGCCGCGGACCTCCCGCATTGCGGCGGGATCCTTTTGCAGGAGATCCTCCCCGTTTAGCAAAATCTCACCTTTGACAGTACGGGCCGACGCTTCGGGAATCAGACGCAAAATCGACAATGCGGTGAGGCTCTTCCCGCATCCCGACTCACCGACGATCCCCAATACTTCCCCCTGTTCTAGGGTGAAGCTGACACCATCGACCGCTTTCACTACGCCGCGCCTCAAGAAGAAGTGCGTATGCAGATCGCGAACTTCTAATGCGGGCTGTTGACTCATATGCGTTTTCTCGCCCTTGTGTCGGGCAGCTGCGTGACCACCGCGTGTAGTCGAACAGATCGGGAAAACCGCGGTTTTTTCGTTAGGCTCATAACTGGCGCAGTTTAGGGTCGAGGCGATCGCGGAGCCAGTCGCCGAATAGATTGAACGCGAGAACAACGAGCGTAATCGCTATTCCCGGGATGAGTGTTAACCACCATGCGCTGGCAATCTTGCCTCTGCCCTCTGCGACCATGAGTCCCCACGATGGCGTTGGTGGCGGCACGCCGGCACCTAAGAAACTGAGCGACGCCTCGCCAACAATAATGACGCCAACGTTTAGCGTGAGCAGCACCATAAACGTGTTCAGAACGTTAGGCAGTATGTGGGTCGCCATGATGCGAACGGGTGAGCAACCGTGAACCTTTGCGAGCGCAACGAATTCTCGCTGCTTTAGCGCAAGGACTTCGCCTCGAATGACGCGGGCAAAGCCGGCCCATAAGAACAAACTCAGCGCGATCGTCAAAGTAACCATGCCCTGGCCCATCGTCACGGCAAGCAGCAGCGCGAACAAGATGGTCGGGAACGCGAAAGCTGCGTCAACAAAGCGCATCAGCAGGCTGTCGAGCTTTCCGCCTACGTAGCCGGACACGATACCGAGTACTAGCCCGATGCCGCCGCCGACGCCGAGTGCGATTCCCGTCACGATGAGGCTGACGCGCGCGCCGTAGATGAGGCGCGAGAGCACGTCACGGCCGAATATGTCGGTCCCCAACAAATATTTGACAGTCCCGCGCTCCTCCCAAAATGGGGGGAGTAACTTGTTAGGTAGTGACTGGTCGGTCGGTGAATACGGAGCGAGCCACGGCGCAAACACCGCCATCAACACCATCGTGAATATGATGCCGAGCGAAATCAGGGGCAAACGTCTCATCGCGCCAGCGCCTACTAGAAGCGAATACGCGGGTCGACGTACGCATACAAAATGTCGACCAGCAAATTAATGAACAAAATGAGTATGGCATCCATGATGATGACAGACTGAAGCAGCGGGAAATCTCTAAAGATCACCGCCTCATACGTCAATCGGCCGATCCCCGGCCATGCGAACACGGTTTCCGTCACAATCGCGCCCGTCACCAGACCCCCCATGAACACGCCCCATAGTGACAGCACGGGAATCAACGCGTTTCGAAGGCAGTGTTTCCACACGACGACGAACTCACTCAGGCCCTTAATCCTCGCGAGCTTCACGAACTCGGTATCAAGTGCCTCGAGCATGCTCGAGCGAATCAGCCGCATGAACCCCGCAACGAGGAACGTACCCAGCGTGATCGTCGGAAGGATGTAATGCGCTATCCCGCCCATTCGTCCAGAAGGCAGCCAACCGAGAGAGACGCTAAAGAGGTAAATCAGGACAATGCCAAGCCAGAAATTAGGCGTAGCGATGCCGAGGACTGCGATGGTTCCAGAGATTCGATCCAACCACCCGCCCCGCCTTAACGCGGAGAGAATGCCAAGCGGAATTGCCATCGCCATCGCGAGAATCATCGCTGGCGGAATCATCGCCAACGTATTGGGTAAACGGGAGAAGAAAATTTCGGTGACCGGTTGCCGATAGCGAATCGACGTTCCCAAGTCACCTTGCAGGGCATCTGTGACGAAGACCTGGAACTGCTCCATGACCGTCCCGTCCAGGTTCAGACGTTCGATCATGTCTTGACGCTCTTCCTCGGTCGCGTCTTCGGGCAACATTAAGTCGACCGGGTTGCCGGTGAGACGACCGACGAAAAACACGATAGAGGTGACGAGAACGAGTAAGACGATTCCCTGTAAGAGACGTTGAAGTATGAAGCGTTGCACCGTGACCTACCGGCTCTGAACCATGAATCCATTGGCCTTCTCGGCCACGAGCGCGTGGCCGAGAAGGTTGCAGGTTTCTATCTACCAGGGCTTTTGCTCAGGCCTCGGCATCCGTTCGAAGACGTCGCCAAACTCGTGGCGTCCCGGAATGGGAGCGAATGCGCCCACTTCCTTGGGATTGACGGCCCAGAAGCCCATGCCTTCGAGGATCGGCACCGCCTGCCAACTATCCGCTACGATTTGCAGCATCTTATTGGTAGCCTCATAACGCTTCGCGTCATCAGGTTCAGTCAGCACTTGGTCTTGAATTTTGTCGTACGCTTGGCACACGTCGTCACAAAAGTCCTTGTTGCCCAAACGCGCTAACGTACTGCCGCTCCAGAACGCGCTGCGGTACCGAGCGATGGCAACGGGACGGCCTGCGGTTCGGAACATCGACACCTTGCCCGTCAGTTTCTTTTGCTCACCGCGCAAAAGTAACCGAAACGCACCCCACTCATAGTGCTTTAACTTGACGTTCACACCGAGTTTGGACCACATGTCGGAAACTGCGACTCCGATTTGGGTCATGAAAGGTGTTCCGGGTAATGCGGTGTTAGCGAACGTCATATCAAACCCGTTCGGGTAACCCGCTTCGGCCAACAGCTCCTTCGCCCGCTTCGGATCGTAGCGCAGGGCCTTATGTCCCCACTCTTGCCAACGCTTGATGTCAGTATCGACCGCGTAAGCGTAGGTGGCGAAGGGCATCGGCATCTTGGCTTGCCCATTCATCACGTGGTCAATGATCTCTTGGCGATTGATGGCAAGCGACAGCGCCTCTCTGACGCGGACGTCCCGTAGCGGATTGTCCTTTTCAGAGTCCTTATAGGTACCGTAAAACCCGTAAATGGCCTGCATGGTTGCGGGCACAGAGATGAGCTTTAGCTTGGCCGCTTCCACTTCCGCGATCGAATCGGGGCTGATGCTGGCAATAGCCACTTCGCCCGTTCGTACCATTGCCACGCGGGTGCTTTCTTCCGGCACGAGCAGGATACGAAGGCGCTTGAACTTCGGCGTACCCCTGAAATGTGGGTAGTCGACCGCCTCGTACTCGACATAATCGCCGGGGACGCTTTTCACAAACTTCCACGGGCCGCTGCCGATCGGATTTTTGCGGAACTCTTCGACACCGACCTCTTCAATATATTTTTTCGGCATCAGCTGGCCTTCCTGGAAGACTGCCCGACTGAGACCGGCTGGGAAATGAATGTTCACCTTTTTCGTGTGTACACGAACGGTGTGATCGTCGATGACCTCGATGCTCTTAACGGCCTTACGCAGGGATTTGGCCCTGGAGGCGATCGACTCTTTCGACATCGTGCGCTCGAGGCTAAATTTGACGTCGTGCGCGGTCAGTGGGTCGCCGTTGTGCCAACGCACATCTTTGCGCAGATAAAAAGTCCAGCTCATGTTGTCCGCTGAGCGTTCCCACCGTTCGGCAACACCGGGCCCAAGGCCACCTTCTTTGTAGTTGAAGCCAATGAGCGCGTCATAGACGGGCGCTTGGTAATGCGCGTGCGGTGCACGGCCCTCCAAGATCGGGTCCATCGTCTGGCCGCCAAGCGTATCCAGGGCGACGATCAAGGTGCCCTTCTGATCCGCGGCCACTGGCCCACTTATCCCAAGCGCAAGGGCTACCGGTGCCCATATGCGCAGTTTTCGACTCATCTTCATTGCTTCCTCCTTCAGTGTTTACGCGTCGTGGCATCACCGTGCCTAACACGCCTTCGAGGCGGGCGTTCCGCCGTCAAATCACGCCGCGGTCGGCCAGGTCGGCGATGGCGTCTGATGAATAGCCGAGCTCGGTGAGTACGGCTTCGTTGTGCTCGCCAAGCCCCGGGGCAATACCTATACGTGCTGGCGTCTCCGAGAAACGCCAAGGCGATCCGTGCACCTTGAGTACCGGGCCCTCGGGATACGTCTGTTCTGTCACGTAGCCGTTCGCGCGGACGTTGGGATCTTCGGACGATTCCAGTAGGGTTTTTATCGGCGCGGCGACAATGTCGGCTTCGCGCAATACCGAGACCCAGTGGTCTCGGTCGCCCTTGGCAAAGAGCTCTGTCAGGCTTCCGAGGATCAGTGCACGCTTATCCTCTGATACCACAGCCAGTCCGAGATCACTTGCGCCGCGCCGCTCGAGCTCGTCCCAGAAGCCGAGCGCTTCCATCGCGGTTTTCCAGTCCCGATGACCCAGCTGGAGAACGAGCGGTTTGCCGTCTCGGTCGTCGAAGCTGGCCGCGATCCCAGGGCGCTCTCGGGTGCCGTTGATACGGGCACCGGTAATGGGGTTGGCGTCGCGCCACATTGTCGTGGTCAAGGTCCAGCCCATCAGGCGCACGGTGCTACCAACGAGCGAAGTTTCGACTTTCTGACCGACGCCGGTCGTTTTCGCACAGTAGAGGGCGGCGAGTAATCCGCCGAACGTGAGGATCCCGCACGACTCGTCGGCAACCGAGACCACGCCCGTGCGCATGGAACCGCCGGGGGAGCTATAGGCTTCGGCGATACCGCCGAGGGCTTGGCCTACCGCATCGGTGCCAGGGAGTCGGGCTTGCGGGCCTTCGGTTCCATAGCCCGAGACAGACACGTAGACGAGCGCAGGGTTGACCTCACGCAGCGTCTCATAGCCGAAACCGTTTTTTTCTGCGGCGCCTGGACGAAAGTTCTGTCCGAAGATGTCGGCGCCGGCAACGAGCTCTCGCAGGATCTTCCGCCCCTCGTCGGACTTCAGATTGAGAGTGACGCTCTTTACGCCCCGGTTGTTGGTCTCAAAAAAGGAACTCCGCCCTTCAATGAGCTCACCGGCGGTGCGTGAGCCATCCCCGATGCCCGGCACTTCGATCTTGATGATCTCGGCGCCCAGGTCGGCCATCAGCATATAAGGCACCGTGCCTGCTTGTGCGGTTGAGCAGGCAATAGCCTTTACGCCGGTAAGTGGGCCCGGTTTCTCTTCCATGAGGCGATCCCCCGTTTGTCCCGTGAGAGAACAGCCGCACTTCCATTGGCCGAAGCCGGCGACCGTTCAGGGTCCACGTATAGTGAAAGAAGTGGGGCGCTGAAACAAGGGATGATTCGCGTAGTGGACAATGCCTGCTCGCGGGCGCCGGCGTTCCACGCGCCTTGGGTGGGACATAATTCGCCGGGCGGAATCGGTAAAGTAACGTGGTTGAATAGGGAGACGACGTGATGGAGAAGCGAGGACTCGGCGGCTCGGGGCAAGACATTACCGTTATCGGGCTCGGCACCAATTACGTGGGCGGACACAACCTTTACACCGACGTTGACGAGGCCGAAGGCGTGCGCTTGGTCGAGAAAGCGCTCGATCTCGGCGTGAATTTTATCGACACCGCCGATGTATATGGGCTCGGGCGCTCCGAAGAACTGG
>Ga0310344_10003779_pt1 | contig 11242 bp, 8 predicted proteins | sample HC15DNA20200_MG_FD_203801 | JGI IMG/M metagenome (GOLD analysis project Ga0310344, IMG submission 203801) | Marine microbial communities from station ALOHA, North Pacific Subtropical Gyre - HC15-DNA-20-200_MG | ecosystem: Environmental > Aquatic > Marine > Oceanic | place: Pacific Ocean: North... | reverse complement strand
GCTCCCGGCACCCGTTGCGTTTGCGGACCCCGCGTACTTCCGTGCGGCCCCGCGCTTAAACGCCGACGAGGTTGCCCACTTCAAACGCGAGGGGTTTTTGGTCAAGCGCGGCCTGGTGCGGGACGACGGCGCTTTCGATGCGGTGCTCAGCCACATCTGGGCGAACGTGCCACGGGGTTTGATGCGGGCCGCTGATGTGTCTTCGTGGGTCAATCCACCCGAGAAAGATTGGACCGAGGACGATGCCCTACGCGTGGGGCTTCTTGTCCGAAACAACTGGAAGATGCGCTCGAAAGGACCTCGAGGGATAGGAACGGAGCCATTTCTGCTCGAACGTATCGCACAGCACCCCGATCTGTTGAAGGTTGTCGAAGCACTAATCGGAGGCGCGGCAATGCCGCCGCGGCGAGTGCGCGGGGTGTATTGCGTGTTTCCCGCCGCACCCGGTGCCGCGGACCACTATGCGCCGCACTCTGATTACATGGCGGCGCACGTTTCGGCGATGGTGATCGCAGACGATGTTGCCCCGGCAGGCGGCGGTTTCATGCTTTGGCCGGGCTCCCACCTCAGATTGCACGGTCATTGGCGCACCGTTCACGGTGGCACGATGGCGCCAGAGCAGGCGTCCGCATTTCTTACAGCGCGAGAGGCGGTGCTTCGCGAGATTACGCCCGTGGAGTTCACTGGTAGCCGAGGCGATGTGGTTTTCTGGCACCCGCGCGCGTTGCACTCCGCCGGAGTTAACCGGTCCGCCGATACGGGTCGGCCGCGGCTGCGGGTCCTCATCCCGTGCGACTATCAGCGAGCGGGGCGCGCCTATTTTGACGACGAGCAGTACGGACCTGGTGAGGCGTTTCAGTGGTGGATCGACACGCGTAACTTCACAGGAGACGCGGCACCGACCACCGAGAACATGTGGGATGATTGGGGGCTAGAGGCAAGTTAGCCGCGCTGGGGTGCGCGGCCGGCTGTCAGTCGGCGGCATCTTCGAGTGGGGCAGGGCACGGAGCGTTCCCGATGCGCGAATTCAACATCGCGGCCATTCCCGCAGACGGGATTGGGCCGGAGGTCATCGAAGCGGGGGCCGAGGTGCTCGCAGCGCTCGCGCAGCGCATGGGCGACGTGCGCTTCGCCTTGACCCGCTTCGACTGGGGTTGCGATTACTACAAGCAGCACGGGCGGATGATGCCGGAGGACGGCCTCGAGCAGCTCAAACCTTTCGATGCCATCTACTTCGGCGCGGTCGGAGCGCCTGAGGTGCCGGACCACATCACCCTGTGGGGATTACGGTTGCCGATCTGCCAAGGGTTCGACCAGTACGCCAACGTTCGTCCCACCCGGATTATCCCTGGCATCACCTCGCCGCTGCGCGACGTAGCGCTGGGTGACCTCGACTGGGTCATCGTGCGTGAGAATTCGGAAGGGGAGTACGCCGGCCATGGGGGGCGGGCGCATCGGGGCATGCCGGAAGAGGTGGCCACCGAGGTCGCCGTGTTTACCCGCGCTGGGGTCACGCGAATCATGCGTTACGCGTTCAAGCTTGCCCGGTCCCGGCCACGTAAGCTGTTGACGGTGGTGACCAAGTCCAATGCGCAACGCCACGGCATGGTGATGTGGGACGAGATTGCCGCTGAGATAGCCGGGGAGTTTCCCGATGTGACTTGGGACAAGATGCTGGTCGATGCGATGACGGTGCGCATGACGCTCAAGCCGCAGAGCCTCGACACCATCGTCGCGACGAACTTGCAGGCGGATATTCTCTCCGACCTCGCGGGCGCCCTTGCCGGCAGCATCGGGGTGGCGCCAACCGCGAATATCGATCCCGAACGGCGGTTTCCGTCCATGTTCGAGCCCATTCACGGATCGGCGTTCGATATCGCCGGGAAAGGTATTGCGAACCCCGTTGCCGCATTTTGGACGCTGGTACAGATGCTCGAGCATCTGGGAGAAGGGCCGGCTGGGGCACGGCTGATGCAAGCTATTGAAACGATTTGTGAAATGGGGATTTTGACGCCGGATGTGGGCGGCAAGGCCACGACCCGCGAGGTAACCGATGCAGTTATCCGGGACATTCGGGGGGCCAATGTCTGATGCGAAGTCGTACCGGCGTTGAATGTTCTCGCCCCGCGGTGGGCTGGGCTTCGGCGGGGCCGAGACGGGTAGGGCCGTCACCACAAACATGAACCTAGTCGAACGCGGTCGAATGCCGCTTTTACTGGGGGCGGGCAGTGCATTGGTGCTCGGTGTGCTCCTCGCCTGGCTGCTTCCGAACGCACGACCGGGGGACCCCGAGCTACAGAGCACCGCCATCATTGGGAGCTTACTTCTGCTCGGTGCCTACGGCGTTGCGCACGCCAAGCGATTCGGAAGGGATGGGAGGCAGAGCGCGCGTCGCCATGTGTGGCTTGCTTGCACGGGCTTCGTGCTGGTAGCAGCGCACAGCACCGGCGAGCTCGACGATCCGCCTGCTTTGCTGTTGCTGGCTCTCGTGGCCCTCGGCGGTCTTGGCATCTGGGCCCGAATGCGGGGCGCAACGGCGCTCGCGCAGGTGTTTGGTGGCAAGTTCGGTGTGGTCAGAGGGCCGAGTTCGAGCGAGCGCGATGCGTTGGCGGCTATCATCGAGAGCAAGACCGCGCTGCTCGCCACGCTGCAGCCCGGTGCGAGTGAAGCCACCTTCTCGCTACAGCCGCGACACTGGCTGCTCGCCCCGAGCGCGGCGGTGTCCTACTGGTCGCTCACGAAAAAAGAGCTTGCACTCACCGCTGCCGTGCAGTCGCTGCCCGCGGCACTGCGATACTGGCGCGCGGCACACCAGCTGATTGCCGCTGCCTTCGTACTCGGTTTGTTGCTCCATGTGATCGTCGTCACGTTCTTCGCGGCCTACGCCGCCGAGGGCGGCGCGATCTACTGGTGGCACATCACGGCTTGGGATTTCTAGTAAATGACCCGTCTCGCTCTCTCCATCGACATGGCGCGCTGCATCGGCTGCAAGAGCTGTGAGGTCGCGTGCAAGCAAGAACACGGCCTGGGTCCCGGGGAGCGGCGCAATCGGGTGCTGTGGCTCTCCGGCGGCGAGGAAGCGAAGTCGCCGCTCAGCTACCTGACCTTGGCCTGTCAACACTGTGATCGACCGGCGTGTCTGCGCGCGTGCCCGGTGAATCCGAAGGCGATCGAGAAAGATCCAGTCACTGGCGTCGTGTCGGTATCGGAGAGCCGATGCGTCGGGTGCGGGGAATGTGTGCTGGCGTGCCCGTATGGTGCGATGGGCTTCGATCCCCAAGACCATCATGCCGTGAAGTGCGATCTGTGCGCCGATCGTCGGCGCGAAGGGCACCCCGGCACTGCTTGCGCTACCGTCTGCCCGGGCAAGGCAATTCAATTCGGTGACCGAGACGCGTTGGTGGAGGCAGCACAGCGTGACGGCCGCTCGATCGTTGACAATGATCCTTACCTTCTTGCCCCTGGCACCCTCTATCTGTCCGACGGAAGCGACGGCGCCTTCGGTGACTATGCCCCGCCTGCGGTAATCGACAGCGCTGCCGCCCTCGATTTAGGCGTGGCGCGCTATCCCTATCGTGCGGCGCGCGAGGATCGAACCCCCGATCGTGTCGAGCCGGGCGGGTGCAACATTTGCTTCAATTGCTGTACCACCGCTTTCCACTTCTCCGGGGATCGGCTCGTCAAGATTACGGGCAATGAGGACGACCCCGTGCTCGAAGGCCGGGTTTGTCCGAAGTCCCAACTCTCCTTGCAGCTGTACGGGAGCGAACACCGCTTGACCACACCGCTCAAGCGCACGGGCGAACGGGGGAAGAACGAGTTCGTGCCCATCGGATGGGAGCAGGCGCTCGACGAGATCGCGGCGCGGTTGCAGGCGCTGCGCGAAGCCCATGGCAGCGAGGCGCTGGGCATTTTCTCCGGTACGCGGACCGGAACCCTCACCAACCGGGGATACATCCGGTTGTTCTCTCAGGGCTGGGGCACACCGAACGTGGAGACCACCGAGCCGTTCTGCTCCTCGGGCAAGAACATGGCTTACACCATGACCCAAGGTGCGGGGGGAAGCGGCAATAGCTATACCGAGCATGACCTCGGCTCGGCGGCGCTCTACGTGTATATCGGTGACAATCAAGCCGAGACTCGCCCCGTGCACTTCGGAATGATCAACGATTGGCGCCTGCGGCGTGGCGCCAAGATGATCGTTTTGGACCCCCGTCACACCGTGACGGCCTCGAAGGCGGACGAACATCTGGCCATTCGCCCGGGCGGGGACATGGCGCTGGCGCTCGCACTGAGCCATCACATTCTAGAGGCGGGGCTGCACGACCGCGCGTTCTGCGATAGCTGGGTCCTGGGTTATGAGAAATGGCACCACTTCGTTGTCGAACGCGGCTACACCCCGGCGTGGGCCGCCCCGTTGTGCGACATACCCGCTGAGAAGATCTGCGAGCTTGCCGAAGCGATCGCGGCCGCGGATGGGTGCGTCATCTTCGCGAGCAGAGGCGTGAACCAACATGCGAACTCGGTGCAAGCGAACCGCGCACTGATGTTCGTAGCGGCCATCACCGGAAACTGGGGCCGACCCGGCGGCGCGTACTTCAACATGTCGGCATCGGTGCCGCTCGACGCGAGTGCACCTGCGGCGCTTCGTGCGCCGATCGAGAAGCCGAAGCTTCGGACGAGCCCGGTGGGCTGGCTCGATGCCATGCGTTTCGGGCGCCCCTATCCGCTGAAGGCGCTGATCGCGTGCAACAATCCGATGTCACTGTGGCCGGATCAAACCGCCGCTCGGGAGGGGTTGTCCGCCCTCGACTTGCTGGTGCACATCGACCTGTTTGCTAACGAGACCAGCGCTTACGCGGACTATGTGCTGCCCGCGGCAACCGGCATCGAGAAGGGCGAGGTGGGGCGGGCGTGTGAGGACCGGCGGGTGGTGTGGATCGATCGGATGATCGACCCCCCAGGCGACGCTAAGCCCGACGGTTGGATCTGGACCGAGCTCGCGAAGCGTCTCGGCATGGAGGCGGTGCTCGAAGAGCGGTGGAAAGACCCTGGGACGCTCTGGGACGAGGTCCTCATTCAAAATGAGCAGATGCGGGGCTGCACCCAACGCCGCTTGCATTCCGTGCCCTGGCGCTGGGTGAGGTTTCCCGTTGCGACCGAAGATGCCCCTGAGATCGACACCCTTTATCTCGAGGGAACGACGGCGCCTGACTCCCCACCGGGGCACCGATTTCCCACCCCGAGCGGTAAGCTCGAGTTTTGGACCGAGCCGCTCGAAGCCGCGTTTGCCGCTCATGGCCTGAGCGCGCTCCCTGAGTTCTATGGCGAGCGTGAGTCCTTAGTCGACGTGCCCTATATTGAGTTATTGGACGACGATAGTGCTGAGGGCATCGTCTCGCCGTTCGCGCGCACCAAGACGTTTGCCAGCCGAGGACGCATCGTCGAACCGGAAGAGGACGCGCCGGCTCGTCGGTTACGCGACGCAGGTTTCGATCTGGAGCTCATCACCGGACGACCCGCCGCCCCCCATTTCCACAGCTGGACTCACTACGCGTGGCAAGCACAGGAGATGTGGCCGGATCTCTACGCCCAGCTGCACCCGGTGACCGCGCGGGCGGTGGGGGTGCGCGATGGCGAGCGGGTGACAGTGGAAACTGCGCACGGTGAGATCGATGCGCGCGCCTGGGTCTATCCCGGCATTCGGGAACGGGCGGTGTTCGTGCCCATCGGCTGGGGGGAGCGCCAGCCCTTCCATCCCTGGCGGCCGGTGAACTTCCTGACTGACCGTACCCAGCGTGATCCCATCTCTGACCAAACGAACCTGAAGTCCTTGCTTTGTCGCGTGCGGGCCGCCGGCTGAGCTCGGGCACGGCGTCATCCGATGGCGTGCTCACCCCGCGCTAGAAATCGATCGAGCGCCGCTGCTGGCACTGTATCGGCCGAGGAGATCTGCGTGCGCACTTCGGCCGCTGCCGCCATGGCTCGTACGATCGCAGGGCGCTCGCCGACTTCGCCCGCCCAACGGCGAAGGTGGGGATAGCGGGCATCGACCATCTCTCGGAAGATGTCGTGGCGGCTCCACGGAAATGTGGCCATGTCGGCGATCGTGTAGTCGTCTCCGGCCAAGAACCGATTCTCGGCCAGACGGTCATCGAGATTGCGGTAGACCGTCAGCACCTGGGTTCGATACCGAGCGTAGGCGTAGTCGTTGTCCGGTGGTGCGAACCGCGTGAAGTGCACCATCTGGCCTGACATCGGGCCCTGACCCGTCAGCTGCACCATCAGCCATTGGAGCGCTGCAATGCGGCCGGTGCCGCCCGTGGCGAGAAACGAGCCCGTTTTCTCGGCCAGATAAATCAATATCGCACCCGATTCGAAGAGGGTGCACGGCGCGCCGTCCGGTCCTTCCGGATCCACGATGACCGGCACCTTGGAGTTAGGGTTGAGGGCGCGAAACCCGTCGGTGAACTGCTCCCCGGTGAACACGTCGACGGGATGCACGCGGTAGGGTAGTGCCATCTCTTCGAGCGCGATGTAAACCTTGGCCACGTTCGGGCTTCCCATTCCGTAGAGCTCAATCATTGTGCGCGCCTCCGGCGTTGTCATCGGCCCACACCGACGGTGTCACAGTTGCCGCGCCGCACGCAAGGAGCGTCCTGGCCCCAACGACACTGACCGTATCCGCTATAGTTGCGGACCGAAGACGGCCGCATGAGAGGACGGCGTATGGGTAGCTCGCCGCAAGTCACGATCGCAATGCTCGATGCGGTCCAAGATGCATTCAACCGCCATGATGTCGATGGCATCCTGTCTTACTTCGCTGACCAGTGCGAATGGCTCATGGCACGCGGGCCCGATCCTTGGGAAGCGAGGCGACTGCGGGGCAAGCGGGCGATCCAGGAGGTCTTGGAGGCGCGTTACCGTGTAATTCCTGACATGCGGTGGGAAGACATGACGCACTTCATTTCTCCCGATGCCACCAAGGCTTGCTCGGAGTGGACGGTACGCGGAACGCCAAACGACGGCTCGCCTGCGCTCGACTTTCTCGGTTGCGACATCTGGACGTTCGTCAATGGTGCGGTGGTGAAGAAGGATACGTACTGGAAATTCGTCGGGTAGGGTTCTCTCCGACAGACAATGAACCAACGAAGGAGTAAGCAATGACCAGATGGATTGACCATATCGTGGTGCGGGTTCATGACTTGGACGCCAGCATGGAGGACTACCAGACGAAGCTCGGGATGCAGGTCAAAGCGCCGGCCGAAGAGCAGCCTTCGCTCGCGATGCGCCGGGCCTTGCTCGCTGTCGGCGACGAAGGGCGCTTCATTGAGCTGGCAGAGCCACTGGGAGATGGTGCGCTCGGGCGCGCGCTTGAGAAGTACGGTGAAGGCGTGCACCTCGTTGCTTTGGCCGTAGACGACCTCGCAGCCGCCACCGAAGAGATGAAAGCCAACGGTGCCCGCGTCATTCAGGATGGCTCGCAGGTGTTCATCCACCCGAAAGATGGGCACGGCGTCATGTATCAGCTCGTCGAGAAGAGCTGAGCCACGGGCTTTGACGGGGGTGGGGCCTGCTCAGTCCGGCATGGTGCAGCCGCGTCGGACGAGCTGAGCGAGCAGCTCCGTGACCGCAAGGTGAACGTCGATGGGCATCCCGTCGGCGGTCGCGTCGGTCCGTCCCGTGCTGCCGTCGATGAGCCCGAGCGCCGGCGCTGCCTCCAGTAAGCGCCGCTCGCGATCGCGACTGTGGGCGAGGTCCACGTTTCGGGCCGAAACGGCCAAGGCCGCTGCGACCGCATAGCCGCCCCAATTGGAGACCCCGGCGGGAATCAATACATCGGTTGCGATCTCGGCACAGAGCACGGGGCCGTGGGGCACGTGCTCGTGCACGGCCGCCTTTACCGCGCCCATGCCGATCTCGTTGCCCCCGTCCCCGATCCCGATGGTCGGGATGCCGGCCTCGTGCGCCGCCGTGACCACATGGTCCAACCGCGCACGGCCTTCGCTGTAGTCCTGTCCGAGGGCGTTGCGATAGGTGCCGTCGGTGGTCAGGCCTGCTCGTTCGATTGCAATCACTGCCTTTGGGGCGTAGCGAGCAATCAACGCGCGGGATTCGGCTTGCGCTTGTGCATCATCGTCGGAGACGCTGGCCGACGTGACCATGGTCGTGGCTCGGGGCAGGGTGGCCGCGATCGCAGCCTCCTCGGGTGAAAGGACGTTGCAGCCCGCGATCCCTGCCACGGCTGCCACTCTCTCCCGAATCGGCTCGTCGGTGAGCAGCATCGGCACCGCCCCCCGCCCGATGCTCAGGGCGCGCGCGATCGCTGCTGCGCCTAAGGGACCGTCGTTCTCAGCAATGCGAGGGCTGACCTGAGCGCGCGAGAGTGAACCGGTAATGATGAAGACGTAATCGCCCCGGTCCACCCCATCGAGCCGCTGCGCCGCTTCCAAGCAAAGAGGCGCCTTCCCCCGAGCTCGGGCTGGCGCATAGAGCGCGCGGATGCCGCGGCCTCCGATATCGAGGCAAGCCACCCTGTCGATGGATTCGTAGATTTCGTTCTCTGCCATGACGCGCTCCTCGTTTTTCCTCGCCTGCTTGCGCCCGCCTAGGGGCTGGCGCCATGCCTTCGCCTCGAGCTGTCGTGCATGCTCAGCAGTCGCTCCTGCTCGCCGTGCAGTCCCGTTGCCCTTGGCTGCCGTCTCAATGGGCGATGGTCGTCAGTTCGAGACATGAAAGGTGCTCCGGCCCGTGGTGCACTGCATTGTGCGCCACTTGGATGTCGGCGTCGGAATCCTGTGCCAACACCAGGTGTCCGCTATTCGTATTGCGTGCCCGCCGCGGGAAATTGCTACTCGAAACGTCGACGCGCAACCGGTGGCCCGCGGCGACCGTGTGATGGATGTGCCCAAGCGCGATGTGTACCCGCACCGGTTGGCCGGGAATGAGTGGCCTGGGCCGGGACGTGCCATCGCGCAGCATTGCCCGCACGACGCCGTCCATGAGCAAGCGGGCCTCGCCGTCGGGTGTTACCTCGATCAGTTTGGCAACGAAATCGGTGTCAGGGCGGTCGGAGGACACTGATAGGGCGAGGTGGACGGGCCCGGCGATCACAATAGGAACGCCGAGCGTATCGCTCGAATAGATGAGCCCATAGTTTGCGTGAGATTCGAGCGGGCGCTGGTCCAGGGGCCCGGCATCGATAGTCATGTTGCGCCCGCCCTGCGTTGGTACCGGGTCACGTGGGTCATAGGAGTAGCGGCGTACGCCGTTGGTGCCGGGCGCCGGCTCAATCGTTCCTTCGCCGGTCAGGTGCAACCGCCTGGGCCGGGCGTGTGGCAGCGGCCAGCGCTCGGCGTGGCGCCAGTCTTCGGGTTTGTAGCCGTCGGTGTCATCCACCCAGGCCCGCGGGGAGTAGTGCACAGCCGGTTCGTCAACTATCGGTGTGTGTTCATCCTTCAGCCAGTAGTCGAACCACTCGAAGTAAGGGTCGCGCGACCAGAAGTTGGGCTCGTAGATGAAGTAGTGGCCGTTCGGTCCGATCCACAAGCGCTGATTTCCGACCCGTGCTTGGATCTCGCCGTAGGCGGCGAGAACGCTGGTCAGGAAGATGTCGTACCAGCTGGTGGCGTGAAAGCCCGGGATCGTGATGGTCCGGCGGAAGTCGTGAGCGGCCCTGAACGCAGACGGCACCGGTTGTGAGACGAGCTCGTTGAGGAAGGGTTGCCAACTCGCAAAATCCGGGTAGTCGACGAGCGGCAACCGCATCCAGGCCGCGGACCGAGTAAACGGGGGATCATCGTGGCGTGCCTGATCGAGCGAGGCGTAAGTTGCCATCGCGCGTTCGGCGGCGGCGTTCATTTCCTCGAGCGAAAGCCCCGCGCGTTCGGCGGCGGCGTCCCGGTGCGAGGCGGAGAGTCCGGGGATGTTCTTTGCAACCCACAGCCACAGTCGTTCCATCTCGATCGACTGGCCTTCGTAGATGACATCGTCGTAGATGCTTGAGCCACCCACCTGCGCAAAGAAGGCTTGCACGGAGGGGTGTCGGGTAGACGCTGCGGCGTAGGCTGTGGTCGCGCCAGCGGAGGAGCCGGACAAGCCGACGCGGCCGTTACTCCAGCACGTGCTGGCGATCCACTCGAGCGTGTCCCATCCGTCGGAGGCGTCGTCGGCGTAGATCCGGTCTTCCCCTTCGGAGCCGTACCGCCCACGGGTGTCCTGGTAAACGGCTGCATAGCCTCGGGAAGTAATGGCTTCGAAACCCCGTAGGATCGATCCGCGCAGCGGATCCGCCGCCGCCGGCAGCCATGCTTGGGCTACGTCACGATGATCGGTACGGTCCGAGCGTGTGATCCCGTAGGGCGTGCGATGCACGATGACCGGGTAGCGCGGTCCGCCCTCGACGGGGAGAAACACGAACGTGTTCAGCCGGCTGCCGTCGCGCATCGGCACCATGTGCTGCTCCATACGAGGACGGGCTGCTAAGTGCATGTGACCAGGCGTACGCCGAGGGGGTCGTCTGTTTCAGGTCGTGGCGGCGCCAATCTCCGGGATGTCATCGCGCGCAGCGCGTCCCATGCGAAACCCCACGCGACGGGGCCTCGAGCGGCAGTACGCAAACGCGCGGAGGTGTCCTATGCGGCTCGGGGCTCACGATGAGAGAGGCGCTGGTGTCACGCCGTCATCGACCCTACCGCGCATACACGTTGCGGTTCGGTGAGCGTTCGCTCCGGCTTTGTGCACGGAGCGGCGCTCGTTGTCGATGCAAGCAAATCCGGCGTGACTCACGCACTCCTTGCCTCTCACGCGGTCAAGCGGTCGCCTTCTTCGAGGGAACGTCGCTCGACTCCCCGAGCCAATCGGCCAGCACTTCTTCGCCGTGTTGCCCCAGCAACGGCGCTGGGCTTATCGACGGCGGCTCTCCGCCAAAGCGCACCGGCCAACCGCTCATCACGTACTCGCCGATCTTCGGGTGGTGCATGGTCTGTCGGATCTTGCGTGTCTCGAAGGTTTTGTCGTCGGCGAGCTCGCGCGTGTCGAGCACCGGACCTGCGGGGATGGTCGCTCCGCCGACGAGCTCCATCGCCGTGTGTTTGTCGTGCTGGCGTGTCCACTGCGCTACCAGCTGGTCGACCTCGTCGCGCCGCTCGCTTCGGGCAGCCGGGGTCGCATAACGCTCATCGCCAATCAGGTCCTCCCGCCCCATGACCCGAAGCAGGCGGTTCCAGTGCTCCGGATTGGC
>Ga0310344_10003778_pt1 | contig 11243 bp, 12 predicted proteins | sample HC15DNA20200_MG_FD_203801 | JGI IMG/M metagenome (GOLD analysis project Ga0310344, IMG submission 203801) | Marine microbial communities from station ALOHA, North Pacific Subtropical Gyre - HC15-DNA-20-200_MG | ecosystem: Environmental > Aquatic > Marine > Oceanic | place: Pacific Ocean: North... | reverse complement strand
ACCAGCCATGGATCGAATGGTCGAGTCAGAAACTGATGAATTTCGAGATGGTGTCCGGTCGTCCCTCGGCCCTCACCGGGCTCCAGCACGCTGGCAACCAGAACGTCTCCGTTCGTGAGCTGGTACTCATGTTGCATCGGGCATGACCTCATCGTATTGGGGTAGGCAATGTGTCTGTGATGTCACGATAACTGGTTGGGCAACGATTGTAGGAGTGATTGTAGTGTCGTGTTCTGGTGTCCTGCTGTTAGGAGCGCAGTCAGGCGAAACGGTCCAATTCGCACGGCTGGTCTGGTTCACTGTTGCGTGTGATGGTTCTGGCTTAGTGATATAAGTCACGTCCCGGCAGCACGACGCTCTGTTGGACGGTCTGCTCGGCTAGAAGTTCTGGGTCCGGTCCGGGCAGCTTTCCTGTGAATGGTTCTAAGGTGAAGCGTGGCGTCAGCGTGTTTTCAGGCTGACACAGATCGGGCCCGTAGAAGCGCGACGAGGGGAAGATGTCGCCCGGGTAGGTGAAGTTCTCCAACGTAGCGAGTTCGACGCAGATGGCTTCGCCTAGCGCACTTTCCAGCATGCCGCCGACCCACGTGGTGATGCCTGCGTCCCGGCACATGTCGTGGATTTTTATCGCGTTCGTTAGGCCTCCGACGCGTCCCGGCTTTACGTTGACGTACTGGCATGCGTCCAATCGGATAGCCTGCTCCATCAAGAGCGGGCTGAGAATTGATTCATCCAGGCAGATCGGGGTTTCGACTTGCCGGCGCAGGTCGGCTAGGCCCATCAAATTTTCGATACTCAGGGGCTGTTCGAAGAAGGCCAGCTCCAGCTTGTCCAACGCCTGGAACAGTGACAGGTCATCAATGGTGTAGCGGGAGTTAAAGTCCATGTGGAACGTGGTGTCTGGGAAGTGATTCCGGACCGTGGTCATCATTTCAAGGTCCCAGCCCCGACGGGACTTGAGCTTGACACGCGGAAAGCCTTCATCCACGGCTTCTTGGACCTTCTGCAGCAACATATCCATGGTGTCCTGAACCTGGATGTCGGCGCCGGCTGCGACCTCTCGGGTTTGTCCTCCGAGAAGGCGATGCAGAGGTGTCTCGGTGATCTCGCGTTGGAGCGTCCACCAACACATCTCAAGGCCTGCCTTAGCAAACGGGTTCCCGACGAAACGGGCTAGCCGATCGTTCAACTCGTCTGCCGTGTTGTATTCCCGTCCGACCACCCAGGGTCCCATGTATTCAGTGAGGACGTAGAAGATGCCGCCGGCGCATTCGGGGGAATATTCAGGCATTTGCAGCGGCGTGGTCTCGGCCCACGCCTCGTAGCTTCCGCTGGTGGCTTTGACCAACACGGAGTGGACGGCGGGGTCTTCGCCGTGACCGGTTCGCCAAGGGTAGGTCAGGGGCATGCTGACGTGATGAATGTCGAAACGGTCGATTTGCACTAGGGGCTCCTCAAGACAACAGGTGCAATCCTGCGCTCACACTAGCCGTGTCTTTTCTTATGTGCAACCGGCGTGTTTCGTATGGAACCGGACATGTTGAGTACGGAAATGTTCCGGTTTGGACACGTTGTCATCATGGTTCTTGTAATCGGCAGTTATCTTTTCGAGGTCTAGAGGTTGTGGTCTAAGGGTGACCTAACCCGTGGACGGCAGAATTGACGCAGGTCGACTGATTGGAAGTCAGGTTAAATCACGGCTCATGATCGTGAGGTTGGCCAGGTGGTCTCCGAGGTCGAGTTCTGCCATTCGTACCGTTTCGCGCACAAAGCCACTCGCACTTAAGACGTCTTGGCGATCGGTTGTGACGGCATATGCTCTGACCGTACGGATATTGTGCGTTGCCGCGTCATCGAGTACTGCATTAATTACGGCAGTGGTGCGATCGAGATATGCGGGTGTTGTTTGGAATTCAAGTGTGGCACTTGCGCGCAGCGGCATGCGCGTCGGCACAAAGAGATTGGCCGAACAGACCAATCGACTGCGGGCGTTGATGAGGACTTTCCAGATGTTTGATGGACTGGTTTCGTGGCGCGCAAACGAGTTATAGAACGGGCCAAGACATTTAGTCGATTCAATCCTGGGTGGTGCGTAAAAGATGGCCTCACTGAAGTCTCGGATGATCCATCTTGGAGCCTTCGGCGTCAGCAGCAACCCCGTGTAGGCACCGATATCGCCGAGTTCGATATCCCGGATTTCTCCGTCACCATGGCGAGCGAAGAACTGGTCGTCGAAACTGTCCGGATCAGTCCCGGGCCGGACCGCGCGCATCGTCTTTCCATTGAACCCGACATAACCTGCTTTTCCGTAGACATGCTCGGCAACGGGATTCACTGTACCCAGGTAGCTGGCTTGACCCCCGGAATCCCAGAACCGTTGGATAGACAGCTCGGTGAGTCGTTGCGCGATGCCTTTGCCACGGTGTTGGGGATGTGTGAATACGTATCCGTAGCCGCCCAATTCACCCGATTCACGATGAGTTGCATGCCAGACAGTGCCGACGACCGCGTCATCGATTCGGCCGACGATGAACGTGTCGGCGAGCGACGCGTCGGCGGTTCCGGACAGAAAGCGCTCAAGGAAGCTATCGACGCCTCTCCCCCATGATGGATCGAATGGTTGAGCCAAAAACTGATGAATTTCGAGATGGTGTGCGGTCGTCCCTCGTCCCTCACCGGGCGCCAGCACGCGGACAACCAGAACGTCCCCGTTCGTGAGCTGGTACTCATGTTGCATGGGGCATGATCTCATCGTATTGGGGTAGGCACCGTGTCTGTGATGCCACAATAGCGATTTGGATGCTGATTGGAGGAAAACAGCAATGTCTTTGAAAGGTAAGTCCGCTCTTGTGACGGGTGGAGGAACAGGCGTGGGTCGTGCGACTGCCTTGATGCTGGCCGCGCGTGGGGCTCATGTAGCGGTGAATTATTCGCGGTCGGTCGACGAGGCTTCGGCAACGGTAGGGGAGATCGAGGCCTTGGGGGTTGACGCGGTGGCGATTCAGGCTGATGTGGCTTCTGACGCAGCCGTAAAGGCCATGGTCGAACAGACCGTGGCTGTGTTTGGTCGTCTGGACGTGGTTGTCAATAGCGCCGGGATGACTGCGTTCGTAGCTCATGGAGATCTGGATGGTATGCATGAAGACGATTGGGATCGTATCCAGGCGGTTAATCTCAAGGGTCCGTTCCTCGTCAGCCGTGCAGCGGCGCCGCATCTTCGTGCTTCTGGAGATGGGGCAATCGTTAACGTGTCATCGCTCGCTGGTGTGACAGGCACTGGATCGTCGCTTGCCTATGCTGCGTCGAAGGGCGGGCTTAACACGTTGACCAAGTCGCTAGCGCGAGCCTTGGCGCCTGAGATTCGAGTGAACAGCGTCGCGCCTGGTGCGGTTGACACCCGGTGGATGGATGATCACCGGGACTTCCTCGAGAGAGCGATCGAAGGAATGCCACTCAAGCGTGCGGCATCACCAGAGGATATAGCTGGTGGTGTGTTGCTGTTAGTCGAAAACCGTTTTGTGACCGGCGAAGTTCTTGTGATGGATGGTGGTGCCTCACTGTAAGTAGCCGTGCTTTAACGGGTTTGTTAGGGCGGATTGACTGGGTAGTTGCGCACCCCCTCCCGGTGCAGATATCACCCCAACTGACGGGGTGTTTCACCAGGACTTTGCTCACGGTGTCGGTCGTGGGGCCGATTGCTTCAGGTAGTGGCAGATTTTACGAGACTGAGGTTTCCCAGATCGAAACTTACGAGGCGCTGACTACAGTCAGTGCCTCGGGTAATCTTCGCGTGGCGTCAGCGGCCTGGTGCCGTACGGAGGAATCGGACGATCTTCCATATTTCGTCCTCAGTTATGTCCTTATCCACGGCACCACGATGTTTCAGACCAGCCATGTCCGCTGAAGTCCCTGCGGTATCGGTGTTGCCGTTCCAGGCTTTCCAGAAAATGGCACCATCCGTTTGTGCTTGAAAGACGTCTGTCGTGAAGTCGGACGGTCGAGGAACGTACAGCTGATACTGAGGGCCAAATCCATCAGCCGCGTAGCCGTGACAAGTCGCACACTTCGCTAGGTATAGCTCTTCTCCCTCACCGATAATTGCGGTGGAGGCGGGGAAGGGGTTTTCGGTTGCTGCCGCGTCGGGTGGTGGATCAGGGAACGGTTCGATACCGGGAGACACACAGGCTGAAAAGATGAAAAGGGAGAGTCCGGCGAGCCCCAGCGCACGCACGAATCCGCTCCAAATCGGAAACGTCATACTGTGTCCCCCAGCGAATGTTTAAATGATGTTCGCTACCTTCGACCACTCTAACGCGTCGGATTCATTGAAGGCTAGCCTCGAAACGTTTGTTCGGAGTCGTTACGATTAGCGCCGTACATGTGAAGTTACGAGATCCATGCGACCTGCGCTTCATACGCTGATGTTTAGTGGGTATCCGCTTGAACGAGTTGCGCCCATCGTTCGCGAGATCGGATACGACGGCGTGGCTCTGATGTGTCAGCCACCACATCTCGATCTCGATGATCCGGTGAAGTCGGCTCGAACAGCTGCTGCGGTTCTTGCTGATTCAGGGGTTCAGGTTGTTGGGTTGGCTTCGGGACTCGGGCGTCCCGAATCGTTCGAGGGTCGGGATGCTGAATCTGAATTGGAAGGCGTGTCCCGAGCAGTAGAAGCGGCCACTATCTTAGGTGCGGGTTTGTTGCGGCTGTGGGGAGGTCCAGACGGATCTACGGTTGATGATTCGCAAGGACTCATGGCGGCAACTCGATGGTATCGACGTGCAGCTAGCATTGCTGGTGATGGAGGAGTTCGAGTAACCATTGAGATTCACTCGATAGGTTTTGCGTCTAGTGCAGCTGCCACATGTCAACTGGTTGACGCCATTGATCATCCGAATATCGGGGCGGCTCTGGATACTGGGAATTTGCACGCGGCAGTTGGATCGACAAGCGCGGCTGATGTGCAGCTGCTTGGGACGCGTGTTGCGGATGTCCATGTCAAGGACCTGCGTGGTGTGGCCAGTGGGGAACAGCACACGCTCGCGATCAATGATCGTTGTTATGTGCACACTCCGATGGGCGAGGGAGAGGTTCGAAATGGCGAAATCTTGGCCGCACTTGCCGAATTTGGTTATAGCGGATGGATTGCTAATGAGTCGGAGTGCAAGTGGATGCGGTGGGAGGATTCAGTCAAAGCAGCTCGGCATGAATACGAAGCCCTCACGGATCTTGTTTAAGTGGCACGTGTGCTCCACAGCTAGAATTACTCATCGTTACCACGGGTAGCCAATATGCGCGTTGGTTTTTTTTGGGATGCCAGCCTGTTCGACTATCGGAACATTCTTGGCAATCCATATGGTGGATCCTTAGTTGAAGCGCTCCAGCCACATGGCTATACCTTTGAGCGGCTTAGTCTGGGCCACAAGGATCGTGAGGATCCTGGTGCTGCCGAATGTTCTTTGGGTTGGGTCTGGCGCAACCGTGGACGCGTCCATGCTCTGCATTTGCACTGGTTGCAAGGTGTTGTCTCAGCACCTACGGCACTTGGGGCGTGGTTTCGGTTCGCCACATTTGCTGCGACGATGGTTCTTGCGCGGCTGCTTGGGTATCAGATCGTGTGGACACTCCACAACATGTTGCCGCACGAGCGGGCGCATCGAGGTGTGGATGTAGCTGGTCGATATTTGATGGTGCTGTTGGCAAATTCAATTATTTGCCATTGCCAGTTTGCAGCGGACGAATTTGGTCGGCGGTTCCGTAGGCGTCGAAACATGTACGTTATTCCGCACGGCAATTTCCGCTCCGCTTATCCATCGACTCTCGAGCGGGACGAAGCTCGGTCTGAAATAGGAATCGATCCAGACGCATTCGTGTACATCTCGTTTGGGAACATCCGTGGGTACAAGGGTCATGACGATATGCTGACGGCATTTCACCAGTTAAAAGGTGAGCGGTTACGTCTGCTAGTGGTCGGGCAAATGCATTACTCATATTCGGGGCCTATGGGACAGGGACCGCTTGATGATCCTCGCGTGATGGTTATCGAGGGGAAGGTTCCTATCGATACGTTGCAGCTGTACTTCGCAGCGGCGGACGTGGCCGTCTTTCCTTATCGTGATGCGCTCACGAGCGGGGCGTTAATCACGGCGCTCGGTTTTGGTCGACCAGTGATCGCAACCCATGTGGGATGTATACCTGAACTAGTCGCGGAATCTGATGCGGGGGTGTTGCTTCCTCCAGGGGATGTTCAGGCGCTTGCGGAAGCTATGGCGCAGGCCCAAGAGTGGGATATTGAGGCGAGATCACGATCAGCGCACGCAATTGCGGACCGCTTAGGTTGGGAGGAAATCGCGCTCCAGACGATGGAGGCTTACGGACCACCGAGAGGGGAGCGTTAAAGCGCTGACAGGCCTCCACGAGCGTGTTCACTCTTGATGGCTCGCCCGGTCAGACTGAATGATTGGCCACAGCCGCACTCGGAGCGTGCACGTGGATTTTGGATTTTGAACCCTCCATCCATTAATGAGTCGCTGTACTCGAGAGTTGAACCGTGAAGTAGATCGACACTCTCCGGATCGATGATTATGGTGATTCCGTGTGCGTCAATTGTGGTGTCACCATCACGTGGTTTGGGTTCGATGCCCATGGCATAGCGGAAGTCCCCACACCCAGTCTCAGGAACGACTCGAACGCGCAGTACGGCATCAGGCCGGTTGCGCTTCTGGCGCATGCGCTCAAATTCCGCGGCTGCCGAAACTTCGACCGATAGGATTGGAGCACTTGCCTGCGGCAAACCGGTCTTGACCTTCAATTCCTCTATCGTCATATCTACCGAGGTTCCTTGTCGCACTCCACCATTGCAAATGGCGTATATGAAGCCTACGTAACCTGACCCGGTTTTTCCATAGTTGTACCCCGTAGATGTGGCACAAGGTCATGCAAGATCTCAATAGTTCGAGATATCTGGGATGCGGTATTTTCTCGTCCCGTTGTTAAGCGCAAACTGCTGGCGGCAAGATCCGGTTTAAGGCCTATAGCGTGGAGCACATGGGATGGTTCGAGTGAGGCCGACGTGCAGGCCGATCCGCTGGATGCGGATACGCCGGCAGAATCCAGCGCGAGCAACAGAGCTTCACTATCCACACCTTCGAATACAACGTTCACGTTGTTTGGAAGTCGGTCAGCCATAGGGCCGTTAAGTCGGCTTCCAGCAATGCTTGTGATGCCCTTGATCAGAGCATCACGTAGCGCCAGGTTGTGTGCCGTGTCGTGGGTTCGGCTGCTCTCGGCTTGATGAAGAGCTACTGCCATTCCCTCCGCAAAGGCCACGTTCTCAGTTCCTGCGCGTCGCCCTCGTTCCTGGGTGCCACCCACGATTTGTGGGCTTAGGCGAGTTCCGTCCCGGATGTACAGCGCGCCAATCCCTTTTGGACCGTAAAACTTGTGGGCTGCAAGTGACAGAAGGTCGACGCCGAGGATTGGAATAGCAATCGGTAGGTGGCCTGGTCCTTGTACAGCATCGGAATGGAATAAGGCTGGATGGTCACGGAGTTCAGCCGCTATTCGAGCAATGGGTTGGATGGATCCTATTTCATTATTGGCGTGCATCACGCTCACGATCGCTGTGTCGTCGCGTACTGCATCGATGACCGATGATGGATCTACGCGTCCTTCCTGATCTACACCGACGATGGTGGCTTCAAAGCTGTGCCGTTGTACGAGGTGTTGGACCGTGTGAAGTACAGCGTGATGTTCAATAGCTGTCGTTACAAGATGCCTACGGCCAGCTTGAGCGGCAGCGAAAGCTGCGCCTCGGATCGCTAGTGTGGCACCCTCGCTGCCGCTACTCGTGAACACAATTTCATTTGGATCAACCACGAGCGTCGTAGCAACTTTGGCACGGGCGCGATCTAGTACATCACGGGCGGCACGGCCTTCACGGTAGAGTGAACTTGGGTTGCCTGGGATGTGTGCAAGCACTTGTGTGATAGCGGTGGCGACTGTTCGGTCGATAGGTGTCGTGGCTGCGTGGTCGAGATAAATGCGGTCGGTCGTCATCGGATTGACCGAAGTTGTGCCGAAACGTCGGCGATCGGCTGTTAGCCGATCTCGAGCATCCGGTCGATGGCATGGCGAGCGCGCACACGGATGTCTTCGGGGACTTCAATCTGTTCACGATTTTCAGTCAGCGCCAATAACACATGATCCAGGGTGATCTCGTTCATGTGTGGGCAACGGACTGAACACAGGCGGAGCATGTCCTTTTCAGGGGCTTCAGCTGCGATGTTGTCACCCATGCTGCATTCGGTCAGAAGCAGATATTGGGGGGCTTCGCTTTCATTCACATGACGTGCCATAGCAGATGTTGAACCCGAGAAGTCAGCGGCGTCGACGACTGCAGGACTGCATTCTGGGTGGGCGAGGACAAGAACATCGGGAAATTGGCTTCGGATTGAACTGATATCTTCGACTGTGAACTTTTCATGAACCTCACAACGTCCGGTCCAACCTATGAGGTCATAATGAAGTCCGTTGTCGGCCGCTGCTGCTCTTGCCCTATTGGAAATAGGTTTCGCACTTGGAAAAACGATGGATTTTCCCGTTTCCTTGGCTACGTTTTGCGCGAGGTATTCGTCCGGCAAGAAGATCACCTGATCCGAATCCAGTGACTCGACAACTCGCGCGGCGTTGCTTGATGTACAGCAGATGTCCGCTTCCGCTTTCACGTCGGCATAGGTGTTGATATAGACCACAACCGGAATTCCGGGATACCGATCCTTAAGATGACGTACATCAGATGCGGTGATTGACTCGGCTAGCGAACAACCTGCGCGCCGTGCTGGGAGAAGCACAGTGCGATCAGGATTGAGGATCTTGGCTGTTTCCGCCATGAAGCGCACACCGCAGAAAACGATTGGATCGCATTCGGTGGTAGCTGCAACCCGGCTTAATTCTAGGGAGTCACCCTTGTAGTCACAGACCGAGTGGAACAGCGCAGGTTCCATGTAGTTGTGTCCAAGGATGACTGCACCGAGTTCGGTTTTTAGTTGGTTGATCTTGTATGCCAGTTCGGCTTTCAGTGCGATCTCAGCATCGGGAACGATGCCATGCAACCGGGCATTCAGGTCGGCCCGTGTAGATTCGATTGTGACGGAGCTTAAGGACATTGGTTTCGTTGGCTGCGTTGTGTGCCTGAACGAGCTCATCTTTACTCTAGACGAGCTGTTGAGCGACGAGCGCCTTAGAGATCTATCAAGACCGCCAGAATTGACAGACGTGTTTGAGATTCTCGCATATGTGGCCGCTTTATAAGCAAGTTGTTAGCCCCGAGGGCCTATACGAACGGTGGAAGAAGCTTTAGGTAGGACTCATCGAGGGTCCGTGACTTGCCGCCGATTTCGACAAGTGGGATTGGTTTGATATCCAAACCAACCAGAGCAGTCATTTGTCCATGCTTGTTCTTTGCTAGAAAGTCGATGGCTGCAAAACCAAACCGTGTTCCGAGAACGCGATCGAAGGTCGTTGGTGTGCCGCCACGCTGCAGGTGTCCGAGAACGCAAGCTCGCGATTCTTTACCTGTAACTTTCTCGATCTTGTGTGCGACAACCTCGGCGATGCTGCGTGTGGATAGGATGACATGACCGAATTCGTCACTCGCCTGAACCGCAGCGTTCTTAAGGTCGAGGCCGGCTACCTCAGTCCCTTCAGCAATCACGACGATGCTGAAATTTGTTCCACTGTCGTAACGTTGATGGACATGACCAATGACATCCTCGATGTTTAGCTGCTTCTCAGGAACACCGATGAAATCACTACCGCTTGCGAGGCCGCCAAGTGCGGCGAGCCAGCCCGCCTCACGTCCCATGGTTTCAACGAGAGTCACACGATGATGCGACATGGTTGTAGTGCGCAGGTGTGCGACCGACGACGCGATCGTTTCCACCGCGGTGTCAAAACCTATACACGCGTCCGTCTTGGGAACGTCATTATCGATGGTTTTGGGAATGCCTACGATAGGGTGACCATCGGAAGCGAGTGCTGCGGCGACGGAGAGCGTGTCATCGCCACCGATCGCGATCAGGGCATCTAACCCCATTTCATCGAACACAGATTGTGCCTGCGTGTAGCTTTCAGGTGTGCGGAGTGGGTTTGTCCGTGAACTTCCGAGAATGGTTCCTCCAACATCGAGGATCCCATCGGTATTTTCGATCGTGAGAGGAAAAGTCTCACGTTCAATGGTGCCGCGCCAACCATCTCTAATTCCTGTGACGGTCCATCCTTTAAGACTGGCAGCTCGTGTTATTCCTCGAACTGCAGCATTCAGTCCCGGGCAATCTCCGCCTCCGGTAAGGACTCCGATGTTCACGTGATTCGATCTCGATGGGAATTTGCATCCACGATAACTGGAATTCGGTCAGTGTGTGCAAATTGTGAGTTCGTCGTCTGCGTGGATGGAACGTTATGGACAGGTCTCGATACCATGATGGTGCAGACGGAACATTTGGGAAATTGATGGTATGGATATTTACTCTGCGATTCGTGGCCGTCGGAGTGTGACCACGCTACTCGATGACGTCCCGTCACGAGATGTGATTGACCGCATAATCCAGACGTCTGTATGGGCGCCCAATCATCACCTGACTGAGCCATGGAGATTCCACGTTCTATGTGGGGATGCGAGATCCGATATGGGCTCTGTAGTAGCTACTGAACTCGAGAATCAACTAGATCCCAGCGATCCGGCAACGGCGCCTGCGATTCGGCAAGCGCGCAGTCGTCTATTACGAGCTCCGGTAGTGATTGTGGTCAGCCAGATTGGATCTCCGGATGCAGTCACGGACCTCGAGGATTATGCAGCCGCGTGTTGCGCGACGCAGAACTTGATGTTGGCGGCGCATGCCGAGGGACTTGCGACGAAATGGCGTACTGGTGATATGTGTGATTATCAGGCGTCGAAGGGATATCTTGGGCTTGCAGGATCAGATCGCATCGTTGCCTATCTGTACGTTGGGTATCCCAGTCCAAATGTTGGCCCCGATGCACGCCAGCGAGAGCGTCCTTCGATTCACTGGATTGGGTGGGGCAACGAAAGTTAGCTGTATTCGAGTTTTGGGTCGACTAGGGAGGCGTGGTTGATGTCGTCTGATGTGCAACTAGCGCAGCTTTCAATGACGGATCTAGCGTCGCTTATTGCTGATGGCGAAGTGAGTCCTGTCGAAGTCACCAGGAACGCGGTCGATCGG
>Ga0310344_10003777_pt1 | contig 11243 bp, 9 predicted proteins | sample HC15DNA20200_MG_FD_203801 | JGI IMG/M metagenome (GOLD analysis project Ga0310344, IMG submission 203801) | Marine microbial communities from station ALOHA, North Pacific Subtropical Gyre - HC15-DNA-20-200_MG | ecosystem: Environmental > Aquatic > Marine > Oceanic | place: Pacific Ocean: North... | reverse complement strand
AATTTGATGAACCATCTATTGCAATAATAAAACACGCTAATCCATGTGGAGTTGCTACGAATACCAACCTGGTAAAAGCTTATAGAGAAGCGCAAGCCTGCGATCCGGTAAGTGCTTTCGGCGGTATAGTTGCATCAAATCGCAATATCGATAAAGAACTCGCAACCGTAATTACAGAAATTTTTACTGAAGTAGTCATAGCTCCTAATGTAGACGAAGATGCTAAGAAAATTTTTTCTAAAAAAGAAAATTTACGTCTTCTTATTACAGACACTATGCCATCACCCTTAAATAACGGGCTTCAAACAAAATCCATCGCTGGTGGATTTTTAGTACAAGAATATGATAAAGGCCAAATAAGAGCAGATAATCTGCAGGTTGTTACAAAAAGAGAACCTAGTAAAACAGAAATAGCAGACTTACTGTTTGCTTTTTCTGTATGTAAGCACGTCAAATCGAACGCAATAATATATGTACGTGATAAAGCAACAGTAGGTATAGGTGCTGGACAGATGAGCAGAGTAGACTCGGCAAGAATTGCTGCCTGGAAAGCACTTGCGGCGGCGGAAAAATTAGGTGAAACCAAGCCCAAGACAATTGGATCATCTGTCGCATCAGATGCTTTTTTTCCTTTTCCAGATGGCTTATTAGCAACCATAGAAGCCGGAGCAACATCAGTTATTCAGCCAGGGGGTTCGGTAAGAGATGATGAGGTAATTTCAGCAGCAGATGAAGCTGGAATAGCCATGGTTTTCACTGGAATTCGGCATTTTAAACACTAAATTTTTTATGGGTTTTATCTAAAATATTTCTATGTCTCAAACCTTAATATCTTCAGCAGGACCTTTAACAGTTAACATAAGAAAAGCGCCAATAATTAGGAAGGGTAGAACAGTTGCTAATGCTAGGCGCTGACTGCCGTATGTGAGCGCTACAAAACTAACCAACCACGGCCCAACAAATGCCGTCGCTTTTCCCGAAAAAGCATACAGCCCAAACATTTGACTTGATTTTTCAGGCACCGTAATACGAACCATCATAGAGCGACTTGCCGACTGCACAGGCCCAAAAAACATTCCTAAACCTGCTCCTAAAACCCAGAACCAGAAAGAGCTTTCAATTATTAATAAAGGGATCCCAAAAATAATAATAAATAACAAACTAAACAAAATAGTGAGTTTGGGGCCAATCAAGTCATCAATTCTACTAAAAGCAAAAGCCCCAATCCCTGAAGTCATATTCAGAAGCAAACCAAAAATAATAACCTCTTTAATGCTCATACCGAATGTACCAGCTGCATATAACCCACCAAATGCAAAGAGAGTGTTTATACCATCCGTATACAACATCCTGGCCAAAAGAAACCGAGCAAGCTGAGAATTTTTAGGCAAGGTGAGCAATGTATTTAACAATGCCCTAAGGCCACTAATAATTATGGATTTAGATGGCAATTTTCTCGGTTTTTCATCTGATGTCCAAATAAATATAGGCAAACTAAATACTGACAACCACAAGGCCACAAATGGGCCTGATATTCGTATATGTTCAGCATCAACCTTATCTAAACCGAAAGGGGGGATATCTACCTGAACAAACCAAAATAATACTATTGTTAAACAAGTTAAGCCCCCAAAATAACCTAGCCCCCACGCCATTCCAGAAATGCGACCAATATATCTAGAGGGAGCCAGGGTGGGTAACATACCGTTATAAAAAACAAATCCAAGCTCAGAGAAAACTAAAGTTATTCCAACTAGCCATAATAGTAATTCAGAATCCTCAGGATCCGGCCTTATAAACCATAGTAGCAATGATCCTATTACTAAAAATACCGTAAATATTGCTAACCAAGGTTTCCGACGATAGCCTGCATCAACTATTGCTCCAAGAACGGGAGCACTAAATGCAATAATAAGTGCTGCAAAACCAGTCATAACACCCCATTGTGCTGTTGCAATGGTTGCATCAGCAGCCACTGCGTTAACAAAATAAGCAGGTATTACAAAAGTAATTATAACTGTAGGATATGAAGAGTTGGCCCAATCAAACAAACACCACGAAAATATTGAGCGACGAGAATAAAATTTAGAATGGTCCGAACTAATCTCTTTCATGCAAAAAGCACATACCGATACTTAGTTCATAGGTCAAATTAGATTTCCACTAGACGCGCTTAACTTGTGAATACCAATTTGTAATAAAGACGCCCAATAGAACCATTAAAAAACCTGCCATCATCATTGGAGTTAGCGGTTCGTCTAATAAAAGTGATCCCAAAATAAGCGCAACAAACGGATTCATAGGAAGAGCAATAGCAACTAAGGTTGGCGTTGTATGGCGCAGGGCCCATAACCAAAGCATATAGGAGATCGCAGCTCCAAAAAGACCTATATATGCAGCGGCCAACCATCCATTAACAGATAGATTCGCTTCAAAAGTTGGTACACCCAGAAACTGGGCCAATATAAAAAGCAATATTGTTCCGGGCAGCACCCCAGCAACAGCTACAACAAGCGGTTCATGCAACCGCAACCAGCGACTTGACCAAACATTAAATACAGCAGTTATAAAAGCGCCTAATAGCACAATAGAATCTCCAACCCAAGCATCCGAGGGGGACGTGGAAGAGGACTGCCATAAAGCTACAATAACCCCTGACGTAGCTATAAAAATCCCTAACACTTTGTATATGGTTAAAGACTCCGCTCGAAATAAAACAGATAAGACCAATGTCAAAAAGGGCATAGTCATATATGTCATCGCGGCTCTACCAGATGTGGTATAAGTTAAGGCCGTAGCAAATACGACCTGCAAACCACAAAAAAATATTGATCCCATTGCAGCAATAATTACTAATTGAGAAAAGGTAGGCCAACGTCTAATCACTATAAACGCTATAGGTGTTAAAATAATTGCAGCGCCAGCGTTACGCAAAAACGCGATCGTTATGGGATCTGTTTCAGTGACTAAAAACCGCATAGCCACAAAAGAGGACCCCCCAAATGAGGTTGATAAACAAGCGGCTAGCGCAGCCCAAATTGCTAACCTCTGGATACCCATTTTGGTGTCTTGTGACATTACTGCATTACACTTAATTAGATCAGCACAAATAGGTGACTATATAAAAATGTAGTTTTTATTGAAAACTATATAATGCCAAAATGTTTTTATTAAAAAATTGTCATCTAAATAAAAAGGGGTGGCAAAAAAGCCACCCCTTCTAATATAGGCGAAAAGCCCAAATATATTATAAGCTCCCCAATTAAGCTGTATCAACTGATGGGAAAAGTGCCTTATAAGAAGTAAGCTCTTCTTTAAGCTTTTTCTTACCAATCCGACGTATTGTCCGTTTCCATGCAGCCTCAGTATCTTTAACTACATCACCAGCTTTCTTATCTCCAGTATAGGCCTCTGAGATAGCTCGTTTGAGTTCAGTTTCAAACTCAAGTAGACCAGTTAGATATATACCTGGCGTTGTAACTTTCAGATTTCGATTGATAGCTTCCATACCTCCTGCGGTATAGGTATTGAAAGGCTTCGAACCAGGCTTAAAGTGATCTACATGCCATGGATCATGGAACGTATTCACTGGATCACCAACTATTTCCGCACTATTTTGTGCAGTAGCTAGATACATAGCCAGATGGGCCATCTGTGCTTTTCGTGGACTATGTTTATTTACCACAATAGACACAACTGGACCAGAGAAAGACCTGTGAACAAGCTTCCCTGAGAATTCTGATCCCGGTACCAAACCATAATTCCACATACCCGCTGTCTTAGACTTAGCTGGATTTTCCGCTAGAGCAATAATTCCATCCCAGTATTGGCATGAAAATGCATTACCGTTAATGATCCTTGGTATCATCTGCGGAGTGCCCCAACCAGCCGCTTCTGGATGAGAGGCAGATTTTACATTGAGGAATGTCTGAACCGCGTATTCCCCAGCGTCATTATTTAACGTTGGGTTCATATCGTCGTCAAACGGGAACCCTCCAGCACTGTAGAAATACATATAGAACCAAGCAAGGCTCGATCCGCGATCTCTTAGATTGGCTGAACCCCAAAGGTTATCATCTGGGCGTGTAAAGAAGTTCATGAGTTCCAGTTCTTCTTCCCACGTTTTTGGCCAAGTCATTTCACGGCCATGCTTATCCGCAAATGCTTTGCGTTCGTCAGGATTCTCCATTAGATCCTTACGTATAAACTGGACGTGAACATTACCATCCGTTGGGATACCGTAAGTCTTACCTTTGTAGGTCATAAAATTACCAAAATCACCTACAGCATTAATTTTAAAACCAGCAGCTTCCATGTAATCATCTAATGGTTCCAACAAACCGGCAGATGCCAAAGATGGAATCATAGTTGAATCTAGATGGAAAAAATCAAATTCAGGGGATTTTGATAGGGCCTCAGCCATTGCTCGCTGTGGAATATCAAACGTACTAATATCCTGAATCTTAGGTAAGCTGATGCCAGTAGCCTCTTTAAATGCGCCTACGGAAGACGCAATCGCCACCTGATAATTAGACCACAGAATACCTGTTACTTCTGTAGGCTTTAGTTTTTTTGCCTGTGCTATAATGCGATCTTCTTCAGAACCAGCTCTAGCCAAAGAAGGCATTACTCCTGTAGCTGCAGCAACTGCTCCAGCTTTCATGATTTGTCGGCGTGAAAAATCCGACCATTTAATAGTTTTCATTTTACTTCCTCCCTTTAATTCGATTGGTTTTGTGCACAATTTAAACCAAACGGCAATGTTTATATCACTTTAACGTAACTTTGCCACACGTTAAAACTAAAAATTTACGCGTGGCCTTACCGTTTACACAGAATAAAGTAGAAAAACCACAATCGCAACTTAATCTAACCCCTAAAATCATTTTCGGAGTTTAATATAGACTAAAGTTAGCTTCTTAATGAGTGCTTGACCAGTGGTAAGATAAAAAAATAAATTAAAATTACTAAATTTATTTTATTTTTAATTTAAAGAATACAATCAATTCCTTGACTGTCCCAGGTCTGATCAGTAGCTTCTCGTATCAACAAGTGCTGGAATACTGAATTTTGAAACATGGCATCATTAAGTTGTAACCAGATGTTTATAGAAATAATAAAATAAATTTTAAATAATCTATCAAAGTTTTTTACCAGCTTGAAATTAGGGAGATTTAAGATGTTTACCGTTAAAAAATATTTTACTACTGCTATAGCAGTTATTGCTGTTGCAGGCCTAGGTGTTCTAGGCACAACTTCAGCTAAAGCTGCAAAAGAATTCCCCAGCGGGCCTGTAGCAATACAAGTGCCTTTTGCGCCTGGTGGCGGTGCAGATAGAACCTTTCGCCTATTTGCACCATATCTAAGTCAGGAACTGGGTGTGCCAGTCAAGGTAACTAACGTCGCCGGAGGTGGCGGATGGGTCTCATGGAGCCAAGTAGCAAATGAGTGGAATGCTCGCAAAGATGATCATAAACTTGCAGTTGTAAATATTCCGCATGTTTTCTCATTTCTAAATCCAGCTATGAAAAGAAAAGAAACACTCAAGTCATTTAATTTTCTAGCTTGGCACTCATACGACCCTGGCCTATGGTTGGTTCGTTGGAACGATGATCGCTTTAAGGATCTGAACGACGTTCTTGATTATGCAGTAAAGCAACCAATTATCGTTGCCCCTGGCAGTTATGGTAGTGATGATCACATTGGTGTTGCATTTGCACAACAAGCCGTGCCTGGGTTCAAGGCAAAGTTCGTAACAAGTAAAGGTGACAACTCTAAAATACAGCTACTACTTGGTAATCATGTAGATATGGTAGCAGCTAATGTTGGATACTTCATAAATAGTATTCTTGAGCGCAAACTGCGTCCAATTGCTGTTTTACACCCAGACCCATGGGGGCCTTTGCCTAGCGTACCTACATTTCAAGAAATAACTGGAAAAGTAAATATAACGTATGCCGGCCGCACACTTGCGACAGCAAACGGGCTCTCAGCAGAGAAGAGAGCAGTTTACCTAGCCGCAATTAAGAGGGCTATGAATAATCCAGAATATATTCAAAAAGAAGCTAAGAATCGTAATCACCTAATGTTTGCAGAAGGTGAAGGTATGTGGAAGCTCTTAGAAGGTGGCCAGGCTGTTGCCGAAAAAGCTGCTTACTGGAAACAGAAGGGCGTACAATAATAATACTATAATAATTTGGCTTTCAGTTATCTATGGTCTGCGTCTCATTGCAGATCGTAGATATACTGAAGGCCATAAGTTTATTAATGTACAAACCAAGCATAAAAATAGACTTAGCGTTACCCTTTTAATCCACTGATATTGGATAAAGTCATGTCGAAGTTGACAGCTGAACGCATAATAGCTGTGTGCCTAATAATTGTAGCAGGTATTATGTACACACAATCCACGGGTTGGCAGCAGCGAGCGGGGTCTTTCCCTCAATTTGCTGAAATTTCCGTTGCGGTTTTAGCTGCTTTAATGTTTCTCAGAACATTTCTTGAAAGTAGTAAAAAAAGACTAAGTGGAAATGTCTACTTTGAATTTACGTATAAAGCATGGAAACCATTAGCTGTTATGGTCGCCGGTATAGCCTACTCTTTTGCTATATTTAAACTTGGGTTTTACGTTTCCTCAGTAATTTTCTATTTTGCGGCTGTGTATATGACTGGATTACGCAGTCATAAGTATATTTTTATAACCGCGGTAGTTCTTTTCCCGCTTATTTATGTGTTCTTCTCTGTTGTATTGGACGCCTTTTTACCCGAGGGCATCCTTTTTTAATTTGATAAAGCATTACATAATTTATTAACACCCACTCAAAACGAGATTTATCTAATGGAAAGTCTTGATTTTTTATACAACGTTGTATCTATAGCTAATCTAGGAGCAATGTTTCTTGGAATTGTCGTTGGCCTCATAGTTGGTGCTATTCCAGGTCTCGGACCACCGATGGCAATTGCCTTAATGATACCCATTTCCTTTGAGTGGCCTCCAGAAACAGCATTAATATTAATGGTAGCAACATACGCGGCTGGTATATACGGCGGCTCATTTACAGCTATATTAATTAGAGCCCCCGGAACCTCGGCTTCTGCCGCTTCTGCAATTGAGGGCTATGAAATGACCAAGCGCGGAAGAGCCATTGAAGCGATCCGCATGTCTACTTTCGCGTCGGTAATGGGTGGAATAATAAGTGGATTCGTTCTGTTATGGCTAGCACCGCCGCTAGCTAAAGTTTCGCTTCTTTTTGGGCCTTCTGAATATTTCGTTGTAGCACTCTTAGGTCTGACAGCTATTGCAGCGGTGTCATTCGGCGCTGTTTTAAAAGGACTGATAGCAGGTCTATTTGGTTTATTTGTTAGTACAATTGGAATTGATGCAGCAACAGCGTTTCCTCGTTTTACCTACGGGATGACAGGCTTGATGTCAGGTGTTGGCATTTTACCTGCTGTAATTGGTCTGTTTGCTTTTGCCCAAGCACTGACACTATGTGAGGGAAGCCCAAAATCAAACATTTCAGGCGTGTCAAAGTTAAGCTGGAATATATGGCCAAGAATCAGTGAAATCCTCCACTGTCGTTGGTCGTTATTTAGAGGCTGGTTTACCGGTCTGGTTATGGGAATAGTCCCAGCCGCCGGAGGCAGCGTCGCACAGTGGATAGCATATTCATGGGAAATACAAAGAGGAAAACCAGGGGATAAATTTGGTGAAGGGGAGGTTAAGGGATTAGCCGCTACCGAAGGGTCAAATAATGGTGTTACCGGAACATCCTTAATACCAATGTTTGTTCTAGGAATACCTGGTGGCATTTCAGCTGCAGTTATTCTTGGAGCACTGATGATACATGGACTGCAGCCGGGTGATCGATTATTCAGAGACTCTCCAGAAATAATATTTACAGTAATATGGGGTTTTATTCTTGCAAATTTCTTCATGGGAGGCATAGCTGCCGTACTTGCCCGCACAATGGCCTATGTAACGCTTTTCCCTCGCGGGCTCCTTGCACCAATAATTATGATATTCTGCGTAGTTGGGACGTTCACAGCTAGCGGCAACCCTTGGGACGTCTGGATAATGACTGCTTTTGGAGTAATTGGATATCTAGCGCATAAATACGATTTTTCACCTGCAGGGATACTACTGGGTATTATTCTTGGTCCAATAGCCGAACAAGGCCTAAGAAATGTTTTAATTATATCTGACGATAACCCTCTATCCTTCATATTTAGCCGATGGATATCAGTGCTAATTATTGTAATGATTGCTGTTGCCATATATTACTCTTTGAAACCCAAAAAATGGGAAACCACCGATGAGGATAAAAGTTAATATTTAGTTCTGAAATAAAATTTAGAATAATATAATTATCGTCTAGCTCAAGATACAGAACTGGCTACGAACCTTAGATTTAATGGAGAGGTTATAGTGACAAAAGCAGAATCTAAAAATATGAGACTTATTGCACAAAACACACTTGTCGGATTCGGCGGTATGGGCGAAGGAATGAGTATGCAAATTGCCCAAGATGGCAGGCGAGTTCTATGGTTAGCACATGAATCTGCTCCTAAAAATTTTACTGGGGTCGATGTATCTGATCCCAAAAACCCAAAGGTGATAGTTCAAACAGAGCTACCTCACATGGATATGCGCTCAAACTCATTAGAACTTACTGGGGACATTCTTGCTGTAGCCTATCAAACGAAAGGTAAAAACATGAAACCCGCAGGGGTTGAGTTATTTGATCTTTCTTCCCCAGAAAACCCAAAGTCAATTTCTTTCTTTGATTGTTCTGGTGTCCACTCGCGTGGTGTTCATCAACTTTGGTTTGCAGACGGGGAGTACGTTCATTTTGCTGGGGGGTCAGATGATTTTGTACCAACCAATCCACTAGATGATCAGATCTATAGGTGCATAGATGTAAGAAACCCCTCCAAGCCAGTCGAAGCTGGTAGATGGTGGTATCCTGGAACTAAAGAGGGTGATTCCACACCGCCTCCGCCAAGACACCCATTTATGGACTCGGGTTTCCGAGCACATAACACCAATGTCTACCCTGAACGTCCCGACCGTCTATATATGTGCTATCTAGATGGCGGAACATTTATTATGGACATATCAGATAAATCAGAACCAAAAGTCATTAGCTCATGGAATCCGCACCCTCCATACCCAGGATTCGCACATACAGCACTTCCACTTTTTAGCAAAGAAATTATGATCGTCACTGATGAAAGCGTAAGAGATAATGCTGCTGATTGGCCTAAACTCGCCTGGGTAATTGATATTCAAAAAGAAGATAATATGGTTCCAATAGGAACACTTCCGTTACCCGACCCAGAAGAGTTCCGCACCCGGGGTGGTCGTTTTGGTGCTCATAATCTGCACGAGAACCGACCAGGTCCCTCTTTCCACTCAGATACACTAATATTTGGAACATTCTTTAATGGTGGAGTGAGGGTATTTGACTTATCTAATCCGCTTCAACCCAAAGAAGTAGCTTACTTCATACCCCCGAAGCCAGAAAATTCAATAGTAAATGCAGTACAAATTAATGATATTTATGTCGATGAAAACCGTACAATATATGCCGTAGATCGTCATGCTGGAGGTCTTTACGTTTTAGAATTGGATATCTAGAAAATCTAATTTATCTTATTGAAGAAAGCCGTGCTATTAAAACAACGGCACGGCTGTTGGATCATTGCGGAAAAGTGCCGGGCCAAAAGGGTCTGGCGGAGAAGCAATATCAAGCCAAAATTTAGTGAACTTGTCTTCTATTTTTTCAGGAAACAAGTTGGTGCTCAAATAAGCTGATGGAGACTCAACTAAAAAAACTCTCACTTCACTTGATACATCTTTCAGTGTTTTTGCCCTATCCCCACCCTTCAGTAATAAAGCGATAATTTCATTGCCATCCCAAAAAGCTATATCAACCGGTAAAAATTTTTGTTTTGCTCCTGGTATATGAGCTCGTGGTAAAGGGCGCATAGCAGCCATTCCCCATAAATTTAACTCAAGGTTATATTCAGAAATAGAAGACAAAGGTTGTATTTCCTTAGAAAATAAATTTATTTGTTTTATGATAAAATCAAAATAATTATTAACCCAGGTTCTTAGATTTTTTTCAAAAAATCCGCAATCTCTTAGGTGAATACGTCTTAATATTTCTAAACTAGACTCACCTTTGCTGAGTTGCTTGTCTTTAAGGAGCAAGCTGGACTCTTCAAAAATAGTATTACGGTCATAAGGCCCATGCCCCAAACGTAACGGCTTATTTTTAGTTTTAATAAGCTCAACATAGGGTGCGCGATCTATATTTTCTTTTGAAACCAAAGGAATACCATAGGGTATTATTAACTTTTCCGTCCCTCTATTATCTGTAAGCATTTCAATTAAAACCCAGCCTAAAATAATATCTTCCAAAATATGGCCGTTAAAGGTCCATTAACTATTAATTAAAACAATAAAAGTAAGGCACCAATAATCCCAATATTACTAAATATAATTGATTTGTGTATATGCCGCATCAGCAAATCTGATGTAAGCCAATACCTATGGAAAATAATAGTTGCCAAAACCGTAAATGCTATAAGAAGGCTGGCCCCCAGACTTGTGTAAGTATCTAGTAATACTAAAACCCCACCTACGTATTGAATTGCAAAACCAGCCCAAAGCGACAGGTACGGCCACGGCACACCAAGAGCTCTCATTCTTTCGGCATGCTGTTTGACTTGGGTTAGAGAGTTTATAAGTGCAGTGCCAAGAAATAAGGCGGCTATCATTAACTGGCCAGCCATTTCTAAATTTGTGTGTTCAGAGTACATAAAACCTCCTTTCTCAATACCTCATAAATATATCGTCGTTATAATTAAGTGCAAAAACACCAAATAATATATGAACTTGTAAGCTTAAGAGTAATGCTTATATATCTGCAACTAAGAAACTGTCCTATAACTAAAATAGAATGGTGGTTATTAATGCAGTCAACAGAAGCTAATAGATTTTCATTAAACTATCGCAACGGCCTACCGCAAGATTTATTACAATTATGTGCTAAGTATCCGAGAGAATCATGGGATAAGCATCCTAATTTGGGAGAACGGGTACAATTTTGGCTTAGCCGCCACGATATGTTCCGTGAAATGATTGTTATGCTAGAGGACTGTTGTCAGAAATTAAGCAATAATTTAATTGACGCTGAAGAATTTTCACAATGGTTTATTCCGCGTCTAAGATTTTT
>Ga0310344_10003776_pt1 | contig 11244 bp, 9 predicted proteins | sample HC15DNA20200_MG_FD_203801 | JGI IMG/M metagenome (GOLD analysis project Ga0310344, IMG submission 203801) | Marine microbial communities from station ALOHA, North Pacific Subtropical Gyre - HC15-DNA-20-200_MG | ecosystem: Environmental > Aquatic > Marine > Oceanic | place: Pacific Ocean: North... | reverse complement strand
CGTTAATTTATTTTATTTTAACAGTTGTTGTTATTTCCCTATTTAATTTCTCAAATTTAAGACTTTTAGATTCGTTTAACTTATCGTTTACAACAATATCTACTGGCGGTTTTCTTCCAACAAATAATTTAGCTAATATCATATTTAGCGAAGCGCAAATCTTAGTTTTATCTATAAGTTTATTATTTCCTATATTCAATTTCTATTTGTTGTTTAAAATTTTGACTATGAAATTTAAATTAGAGGATCATCACGAGGATTTACATTTAGCGTTAACAATAATTCTATTAACTTTAATATTTTATTTTTTAATTAATTCCGACGAAAATTTCATCAAAGCTTTTTTGTCAGTAATTTCATCTATATCCAACTCGGGTATAATTCTTCATTCTTTCGATTTTGATGCTTCACTTTTTTTCATTCTTATAACAATTATTGGTGGCTCTTTAGCCTCGACAACTTCAGGTTTTAAATATATTCGTTTTTATGTCTTATTAAAAATTTCTTATCATGAAATTTACAGATTAGTTAAACCAATTAATATTTTTAATAGAAACTTATTTCGATCCAACTATCAGATAAAAGATGAAGATGTCAAAATTACTTTTTTGATATTTATATCATTTATTATTGCTATATTTGTGCTGTCTAGTGTTTTAACTTTAGATAATCTAAATTTTGAAGATTCTTTTAAATTATCAATACTAACATTAACAAATACTACAGCGTCGGAACTGTATGGCATAAAAAATTTAAGCTTTTTAGATCTAAATAGTTTTACTAAAATAACATTAATTACTTTTATGATATTCGGTAAAGTTGAAATTATTGCCATTCTATTTTTGTTTAAGAAATTTATTTTTAGAGAATAACTTTTTGTGAAAAAATATTATACAATTTCATTGATAACAATTATTGCTATAGCAATCTCAGCGATAATTTGGGAACATATTAAGCTTCCATTCGATAGTAATAATATTCTATATGGAGAATACTCAAAAAATTTATACAATCATAATAATGATACACTGAGATTTATATTTTTTATATTTTTTCCGTTATTAACATTTTTTTTAAGTTATTTATACTTTTTCAGAAAAAATATAAACTTTTTCAAAAAAATTTTATTTTTTAAAAAAGAAAAATTATTTATTAAAGATAAAAATATAGATAATTTAATAAAGATTTTTTTTCACTTATTAATAATTACACTAGTAATTGAATTTCTTTGCTTAGATCTAAAAATTTTTTTATGGAAAGTAGATTATTTTCATGAAGGTATATTTTTGACATCTTCAAAAAATTTTCTAATCAAAGGCGATTTTTGGATTTCTTCATTTGTAGAACATGGGTTTCTTGCTCAATTTATGCCAAGTTTTATTTGGAAAACTTTTCAAATAGAATCAATAGGAATAGTAAGATTTTATCAACTTTTATTGCTTTTATTTAATAAAATTTTACTGGTCTGTATAGCTAGAGAAATTTCAATTAATTTATCGGTTAATAAATATTTTAGAATTTCTTATTTTATTATTTTATCAATAACTTCATTATTTCTTGTTCAATATATCGATCATGAAGCTGCTGATATATCTACTAGATACTTTATTATTTTATTATTTTTATTTATTTCCTTTAAGTGCATTTATATAAAAAATAAGTATTCCTATTTATTTTTTTTAATAGGTCTATTTTCAGTTTTTTCAATTCTTTGGTACATAGACATGGGGGCTTATATTAATGCTCTTTTGTTTTTTATTTTAGTTTATTTATTTATCCGAAAAGAATTAAAGTTATTTTCTTCGCTATTATTTGGTGTTTTTTTTGGATGGTTTTTCTTTATTTCAATATTACCTTTAAATGAATTCAACATTTTCATTATTGATACTTTGAATGTTTATTCTATTACTGAAAATCTAGATGGATTAATTTATCCAACACCTTTTTTTTCTGGAGATGCTAGATCTACCAAAGCATTATTATTAATTCTCTTTAATGGAATTATGCTGATTTTATTGACTTTTAATAAAAATACAAAATTTAATATTTATGCAAAGCATTTTTTATTTTTTGTTTTTATGACTTCAGTTTTAATTTTTAGATCTGCTTTAGCTAGATCAGACTCTCTTCATATTAAGCAGGCATCTGGAATTACTTTATTTTTGTTTTTAGTTATTATTATTTATTATCTTCATGAAGGTTTATCTTTACTTTTTCAAAATAAAAATTTTCTTAAAAAATTAAAAGTTTTAAAAAAATTTTCTAATATAACACTGGCGTTTATTATATTTATAAATTTTTTTGCTTTTAATGATTCAACAAGCATGAAAAATCTCTTTAATTCTTTTGCTAATATTAATAAATATATAAACTATGAAAATAAAAAGTTTTTGGGAAAAGATTATTTAGGAATGATTAATTATTATAAAGAATTAACGAAAAATGAAAAATGTATACAAATTTTTACAAATGAAACTGCACTTCCTTATCTATTAAACAAACCTTCTTGTTCAAAGTTTTTTTTAATGTGGACGGTAGCTACTAAAAATAACCAGGAAGTATTAATTGATGATATTAAATTGAAAAAACCCGAGATTATATTGTTCGATTCTGAAGTAGACCCATATAGAGATTCAAAGGATAGATTACCTATAGTATATGATTATATAAATGAAAATTATATATTTCATAGTAAATATGAATCTTGGACATTCGTGCAGCTTAAGTAAATTTTTTCTATTCTAGAATTTTATTTAAAGTAGAACAAATATAATCTATTTCAAAATTTTTAATACCTATTCCTGAAGGTAAATAAAAGCCACGTTTTGATATATGTTCAGCATTGGGATATTTTTCATTTTTAAATAATTTCATTTTCTTAAAAATTTTTTGTTTATGCATTGGCCAAAAAAAAGGTCGAGTCTGAATATTTTTTTTATGTAAAAACTTCATTATTTTGTCTCTTTTATGCTTAGATTTATTATTTATAACAATTCCAAATACCCAATAAATATTTTTTGAAAATGCATTTTTTAATGGCTGTATAAATATATTTTTATTTTTTACTAATCTTAAATAATATCTTTTTCCAATTTCTCTCTTTCTTTTTATTATCCATTTAATGTTTTTCAGCTGACCACAGCCCATTGCACCTTGAAGATTGGACATTCTATAATTCCAACCTATATCGTCATGATTAAATCGTTTTAAAGATTCATTTCCAAAACATAAATTTCTTAAAGATTTACATTTTTTATATATTTTTAGATCATTAGTTAGGATCATACCACCTTCACCAGTAGTTATATGTTTGTTTGCATAAAAACTAAATGTACTGATGTCACCAAAACTTCCGCATTTTTTATTTTTTATTTTTTGACCAATCATCTCCGCGCTATCTTCAACGATTTTTATTTTTTTCTTTCTAGAAATTTTTATAATTTTTTTTAAATCAACGGGAAAGCCGTAGATATGAGTAATTATTATTGCGCGAGTTTTTTTATTAATTTTTGAAATGACTTGCTCAGGTATCATGTTCCAGTTTTCTTTATCACAATCTACTAGTACTGGTTTCAAACCCAATTTTAAAACACATAGAGCTGTTGAAATAATTGAAAAAGCAGGAATTATTACTTCATCATTTTTTTTGAGATTTAAGGATTTGATAGCAATTTCTAAAGCGCCGGATCCATTAGCAACAGCAACACCATATTTTTTATTTATATAGTTAGAAAAGTTTTTTTCAAACAATTTAACAAATTTTCCTTCAGAAGAAACCCAACCTTCATCTAAGCATTCTTTAATATTAATTTTATCTTGTTTAAATATTACAGGAGTATTAACAGGAATAAATTTATTTCTTAATCTTGATTTGTTTTTCATCGATACTTTTAAATCTTTTTTTATCTTTTGTTTTTATGTAAGGACCTTGTTTTACTTCTATCATTTCACAACTTTTTTCTATTTTGAATCCATGACCTTCAGATAAAAGTAAAACAATATCATTTTTTTTAATTATTTTACTAAAAATATATTTTTTTTTATTACTATAAAAATCTATTCTTAGTTTTCCATTTAATATAATTAAAATTTCAGGGGTGTCATATATCTTCTTGAGTCTTCGAAGATGTAAATGAGGTTTTATAGTATGTTTTTTTTGATAATTCATGAATGCTAATTGCTGTGAAAATTTATTTGGAGTAAAAAAATTTATGCCTTTCTTTTTTCTGTAATTACTTCTTACAATCATAGCTAAATACTTATTTTTATATTTTATTTTTTCTATCATTTTTAATATTTATTTTATTAATTTCTAATAATTGATTGCAGTATCCTTATTAAATAAAAAAAACCATGTTGCATGAATTTAAAAATATTTGGAAAACTTTTACTATTTCCTTCGGCATCGATTGGGTGAATATATGGTATTTCTAAAATTTTATTACCTTTTTTTTCAGCTTGGTATAAAAATTCTATCATAAATTCCCCGTGACCTTTTGCTATTGGCACTACATCGTTTAATACTTTTTTTTTCATAACAAAAATGCCGCTACTAAGATCACTAATTTTTGATCTTAAAATGAATTTAGAAAATTTATTTAACATATAGCTAGCTATTACTCTGATCCTGTTTCTTTTATCATCACCACCCGCTACATATCTAGAAAGAACTACTATATCTGAATCTTCTAAAATCTTTAACATTTCAGGAAATTTTCTTACTACATCTCCCATATTAGAATCAACCCAACCAATTACATCTCCTCTAGCATTAATTAATCCTAGAAGAAAAGCAGACGCTAATCCTTTCGTTTTTTTTCGAGAAAGTATTTTTAAATTGTCATAGTTAATTTTTTTTATAATTTCTAATGTTCCATCTGGAGAGTTGTCATCTACAACAATTATTTCAACGCCAGGAATATATTTAATTAATTCAGCAATAGTATGCTCAATAGATAACTTTTCATTATATGTGGATAATATTATTGATACGTTTTTGCTCACCTAAATATTTAAACTCCTTACCAATCATATAATAATTTATATTTATATGACATTGTGCAATAAATGCCTTTTTTGAAGAAAATAAGTGTTTAATGGATACTTTCTTTTTATTTTCATAAATTTATTATTTTGGTTCAAAAATAGATATTTTTCAAAACCATATTTTTTAAGATACTTATATATAATTTTGATATCTTCTCCAGTTTCAACTATTAGTGCTGGTTTATCTCTTTTTATTATTTTAGCAAGCCCTTTTATAACGGGCAGTTCATAGCCATTAACATCAATTTTAATTAAATGTATCTTAGTGTTAATTTTTTTAATTTTTTTTAGATATATTTTTTTTTCAATTATTGAAATATTTTTTTTAAATTTAAAGTCTAAATTGATTTGTTTTAACAGCGATCTTTTATCGTAGTAAGTATAAGTAACTAAGTCTAAATTTTTAAATAAAAACTTATATCTTGGAAAAAAAATTTTTCTATATTCACTAGAAACACTAATAGCAAAAGGTTTAACTATTAAATTTTTAATGTTGAGTTTTCTTAATATTTTTACATATGAAACATGAGGTTCGTAACAAAAAATTTTGTTAATGTTCAATTTTCTATTAAAAAATTTAGTTGCTATACCATCACTTGCGCCGACATCAATAATATTAATTTTATTATTTAAATTTAAAAAACTTACACCATTGGCGTCTTCCTCAAAGATTTTTGTATATCTTACAAAATATCTGCAAATATAATAAATCAAAGGGTGACTTCTAATTATTTTTTCTAAGAAATACAAAAAACCAGAATTTGTTTTTGATCTTTTCATATTAAAAAATATTAAAAATTATTTTTCTCTATTTTAAGATCATTCTCCATCATAATAGAAACTAATTTATCTAAATTTGTTTTTGCTTTATATTTTAAGATTTTTTTAGCCTTATGCGTATTTCCTACTAAAGAAACAGTTTTGCTGGGTCTTAAGAGTCTTTTTTCAATTTTTAAATATTTTTTATAATTTAAACCAACATAATCAAAACTTTTTTTAACAAAATCCAACACAGAATTTTTTTTGCCAGATGCAATAATAAAAAAATCTGGTTTTTTTTGTTGCATTATTTTATGTGAGTATTCTACGTAATCTTTAGCGTATCCCCAGTCAATTTGGGCGCTAACATCTCCTAGAGTGAGTGTTTTTTGTTTACCATAAAATATTCTTGCAACAGATTTTGTAATTTTTCTTGTGACATATTCTTCATTTCTTATCTCTGACTCATGATTATAAAAGATAGCTCCATAAATTTTTAAATTGTATAATTGCTTATAAATCATACATGCATGATAAGCAGTTACTTTTCCTAAAGCATAAATACTAAGAGGAGTGAATGGTTCTTCTTCATTTTGTTTTTTATTTTTACTGTTACCAAACATATTTGATGTGAGAGGTTGAAAATATTTTGATTTAGGCGATTGTTTTTTAATTATTTCTAATAAGTTAATAATTGAACTTGCGGTAACCCCGAAAGAATATGACGGTAGATCAAAACTCCATTTTACATGATCTTGATCAGCAAAATTATATATTTCATTTGGTTTAATTTTTGAAATTACATTTGTAATAGATACAAAATCAAGAAGATCTCCGTGGTGAATATTGAAATTATTTTTTTTATTTTGAATAATATCAATGATATTTTTTAAATTACCAGTAGCAGATTTTCTTATTAAACCATGAACAGCATAATTTTTTTTTAAAAGCAAACGCGCCATGAATGATCCGTCTTGCCCGGTGACACCTAATATTAATGCTACTTTTCTTTTTTTCATTTTACCAATCTAAATTTTGGAAAAGGGAGAATAAATTTACCACCTTTTTTTAACCATGTTGACTCTCTTTTTTTGAATTCTTTAATAAAACCCCAAGGTGTAACAAAAAAATAATCAGGATTAAATATTCGAGCCTGCTTTTCAGAAATTATTTTTATCCCAGTACCTATTGTGTATTTTCCCCACTTTTCAGGGCTTCTTTCAGCTGCAAATGGTACAATTTTATTGTTTAAATTATAATACTGCAAGACAGTATTTCCTTTTGTAGAGGCTCCATATAAGAAAATTTTTTTACCTTCTTTTATTTTTTGATTGATAAATTTTGTTGTTATTAGTTTATTTCTTTTTACTCTAGTTATAAATTTCCTTAAGGAGTTAAGCGGGTTTGGTTCTTTAAGTTTAATGCTCCCTTTAACAAATTTTCTACAATAAATTCTATAGCTGCCCCCATTAATTTCATTCTCCTCTAACCTAAAGATTTCAAGACCATTATTTTCGAATAAATATTTTAAAGATTTAAGAGAATAAAATTCAATATGTTCGTGACATATATTTCCTAAATCGTTTTTATCAATCATTGATTTTAAACACATTAACTGCGCGATAAATATTCCATTTTCATCTAAAGAAAGAGCAGCATCTCTTATAAATTTATTAGGATCCTCAAGGTCATAAAACATACCTATTGCTGTAATTATTTTAGGTTTTTTTAATAAATTTTTTGCTAATATTTTTTTAAGATTCTTATAGGACCAAAAATCATTGATCATATATTTACAATTTCTTTTTAAATCTTTTCTCAAATTTTTAGCAGGTTCACATCCAATGGTATTATAATTTTCATTTTTATAATATTTTAGTAAAGTTCCATCATTAGCGCCTATATCGAGTATTACATCATTTTTATTCAATTTAACGAATTTTAAACTTTCTTTAAAAATATCTTTTAATCCTTCTCTCATTGTTCTTGTTACACTTGAACGATACCAATAATACCTTTTGTACATTAATTCTTGTGGAGCTATATGAGAAAGTTGAATTAATGAGCAGTTTGAGCAATAGAGTAGGGTTAAAGGAGCTCGTATACCCTTTTTAATTTTGTTTTTATCAACAAAATTACTTACATAAAAATTTCCTAGAGAAAAAATTTTTTTTAATCCTTTTTTTTTACAAAGTAAACATGCCGTTATTGGTCTAGTTTTATATTTCATTACCTCGGATATTTTTGTATGTCCGATTGAACCATCTTTTTTACAAGTTCCTTGAAAGTAGTTGTTGGTCTCCAACCAAGTTCTTTTCTTGCTTTGGTACTATCTCCTCTAAGTTCATCAATGTCTGTAGGACGGAAATATCCAGGATCTACACGAACTAAAATTTTATTATTTTCAGAGTTATAACCTACTTCTTTAACACCTTTGCCACGCCACTTAATTTTTATATTTATACATCTGAAGGCTTCTTCGACAAAATTTTTAACTGTTCTACTTTTTCCTGTGGCAATGACATAGTCTTTTGGTGTTTTTTGTTGAAGCATCAACCACATACTCTTAACGTAGTCTTCTGCAGCTCCCCAATCTCTTTTAGCATTCAAATTACCTAAATATAAACAATTTATTTTCTTTTTATAGATATCGGCAACAGCTCTTGTAATTTTTCTAGATACAAAAGTTTCGCCTCTTTTTGTACTTTCGTGATTGAATAGAATTCCATTAACAGCAAATAAATTATAACCTTCTCTATAATTAATAGTAGTCCAATAGGAATAGAGTTTTGATATTGCATACGGACTTCTTGGTCTAAATGGAGTTTTTTCATTTTGTGGAATATGAGTATTTCCAAAAATTTCTGAAGTAGATGCTTGATAAAATTTTGTTTTTTTATTTAGTTTTAATATTCTTATAGCTTCTAAAATTCTTAAAGTACCTAAAGCGTCTGCGTTAGCAGTATATTCAGGAGTCTCAAAACTAGTATGAACATGTGATTGTGCTGCTAGGTTATAAATTTCGTGTGGTTTAGTTGATTGTATTATTCTTATTAAATTACTAGCGTCAGTTAAATCTCCATAATATGGAATAAAATTTTTAAATTTTTCCTTGTCATTGTAGATATGATCAATTCTTTGAGTATTGAATGACGAAGATCTTCTTTTGACGCCTATTATTTTGTATTTTTTTTTTAATAAAAAGTCAGTTAATAGAGATCCATCTTGACCAGTTACTCCAGTGATTAAGGCAACTTTTTGCATTTTTTCTTATACATAATTAACATGCTTAAGTATATTATTAAATCAGAATAAAATGAGTTCACAAATTATCGAATTTATAAAAAAAGCTCCAAAAGCAGAATTACACTTGCACATCGAAGGTACGCTTGAGCCGACCCATTTATTTAAATTAGCTAAAAAAAATAATGTTAAGATTCCTTTTTCTGATGTAGAAGATGTTAAATCAGCATATAATTTTAAAAATCTTGAATCATTTTTAAAGATTTATTACCAAGGCGCAAAAGTATTAATAGATGAACAGGACTTTTTTGATCTTACTTGGAACTATGCGTTAAAATGCAAAGAAAATAATATAGTACACACAGAAATCTTTTTTGATCCCCAAACTCACGTTAGTCGAGGAGTTAGTTTTGATAATGTCATCAATGGAATTTATAACGCTCTCCAAAAAGCTAATAAAAATTTTAATTTAACTTCAAAAATTATTATGTGTTTTTTAAGACATCTTGACGAGAAGTCTGGGTTTGAAATGTTAGATAAAGCACTCTTACATAAAGATAAAATTGTGGGCGTAGGCTTAGATTCATCAGAGTTAGGAAATCCACCAAAAAAATTTGAAAAATTATTTAAAAAAGCTATAGAGGAAAATTTTTTGACCGTAGCGCATGCTGGGGAAGAAGGTTCACCAGAATATATTTGGGAAGCTTTAAATCTTCTTAAAGTAAAAAGAATTGATCATGGTGTACAATGTATGAAGGATGAAAAACTTGTTCAAAAATTAAGGGAAAATCAGATCCCTTTAACTGTTTGTCCACTTTCAAATATAAAACTTTGTATTTTTAAAAAACTTGAAGATCATAATTTGAAAAAAATGCTAGATAAAAAGTTAATGGTAATGATAAATTCTGATGACCCAGCTTACTTTGGTGGATATATAAATAAAAATTTGATTGAATGTCAAAAGTCACTAAACCTCTCTATGCATGAGGTTAAAACTTTAATTATTAATTCTTTTAAATCTTCTTTCTTAACGAAAGAAAAGAAAAGTGAATGGATTTCAAAAGTTTAAAAAGGACTGTTAGCTCAGTTGGTAGAGCGGATGACTCTTAATCATTAGGTCGTGGGTTCGATCCCCACACAGTCCACCATTTGTGATGCTTATAAATCGTGTTGCAGATTTTAAATAAGTGTTGTAAATGAATAAAAGGCGCCCTTAGCTCAGCTGGATAGAGCATCGGTTTTCTAAACCGAGGGTCGGAGGTTCGAATCCTCCAGGGCGCGCCAACTCTATTATGATTTTAATAGCTAATATTTGACGCAAATATTAAGCAGTGTTAATCTGCAATCAATATTGTGAGACAGGCAAACGCAGAAATTTCAAGAGTCGGATGGCGCTTTGATAATACATATGCGCGATTACCCGAAATTATGTTATCGCGCCTTCCTCCTGAGCCAGTTAAATCACCAAAATTAATTACTCTTAACCGTGCTCTGTCCAAAGAACTTGGTTTAGATTTTTCTATTATTAACGAACAAGATTTAGCTTCAATGTTTGCAGGTAATTTATTGCCTCATGGTTCAGAAACAATATCCCAAGCCTATGCAGGTCATCAATTTGGTTATTTTACTATGCTAGGTGATGGACGAGCAATTATAATTGGTGAACACCTTACTAAAAGAAATGAACGTTTTGATATTCAATTTAAAGGTTCTGGCATAACCCCATATTCAAGAAATGCTGATGGGAGAGCTGCCTTAGGACCTATGTTACGTGAATATATAATTAGCGAGGCTATGCATAGTTTAAAAATTCCCACAACACGAAGTCTAGCAGTTGTTGCAACTGGCGAAAATGTAATTCGTGAAACTATTTTGCCTGGAGCTATATTAACTCGCGTTGCATCAAGTCATATACGTGTTGGCACATTTCAGTATGCAGTCATGTGTGGTGATTTAAATATTTTAAAAACATTATTAAGGTATACAATTGATCGTCATTACCCAGTTATTAAAGATTCAAATACTCCAGCTATATCACTATTGAAAATCGTAATGGAAAAACAAATAGATTTAGTAACAAATTGGATGCGCGTTGGTTTTATTCACGGAGTAATGAATACAGATAATATGGCTATTTCCGGAGAAACAATCGATTACGGTCCATGTGCTTTCATGGATATTTATGATCCTGAAACA
>Ga0310344_10003775_pt1 | contig 11244 bp, 9 predicted proteins | sample HC15DNA20200_MG_FD_203801 | JGI IMG/M metagenome (GOLD analysis project Ga0310344, IMG submission 203801) | Marine microbial communities from station ALOHA, North Pacific Subtropical Gyre - HC15-DNA-20-200_MG | ecosystem: Environmental > Aquatic > Marine > Oceanic | place: Pacific Ocean: North... | reverse complement strand
CTGGGATGCGGCGCACGAGTATATCAGGCGTTTAGAGCGTGTAACTGGTGAGGATATGCGTCACGTACGCGCACACTATTTTTGTGAAAAAGCTCAGAATTCTATGGATACGGGTGATCGCCCTGAAGCCTTTCGATTACTCGGCGAGGCGTTAAACGAAGATCGAAAGTGTGTCCGTGCACGATTGCTCTTTGCAGACCTGTCGGATTTTATCGGTGATAACGATACCGCAATCGCACATCTAAAAAAGATCGAGCACCAGGATATAGACTTTTTGTCAGAGGCTATTCCACGCCTCGTAAGTAATTACAGAAAACTTGATCAGCTCGATGAGCTCTCCGAGTATTTGGTTCGTTTGTCTGGCCTACACTTGGGTATTACGCCAGTGCTTGTGCTAGCGGAGTTGACTGCGAATCGGACCGGTTTGGACGCGGCGAAAAACCATATTGTTGCAGAGTTAAAAACGCGCCCAACGATTCGCGGAATCGATCGTTTAATCGAATATTCTATGGTGGATGCCTCCGGAGAGTATCGTGAGGACCTTCAGCTATTGAAAGAAACGACTACTAGATTGATCGAAGATAAACTCAGTTATAGATGTGGAAATTGCGGTTTTACTGGTCGCTCATTGCATTGGCAGTGCCCAAGTTGTAAGTCATGGAGTACGGTAAAACCGATCCACGGAATTGAAGGCGAGTAATGGTAAAATTTGACCATAATTGCGTGATCGTGGCACTTGATTTTGATTCCGAGTCTGACGCGTTGGATCTCCTCGAATGCCTGAACCCGAAGTGGTGTCGGGTTAAGGTCGGCAAAGAACTATTTACTAGAACGGGACCAGCGTTTGTTCGCAGGATCATTGAATCCGGCTTTGATGTTTTCTTGGATCTCAAATATCACGATATTCCCAATACAGTTGCGGGTGCTTGTAGTGCCGCAGCTGAACTTGGTTGCTGGATGGTTAACGTTCACGCGAGCGGCGGAAGGGAGATGATGCTTGCTGCGGCCGAGCGATTAGCTCACTATCAATCTCGACCTCTGCTTGTCGCGGTAACCGTATTAACGAGTTTGGATTATGCATCTATTGTAGAGGTCGGCTACAAATCCGCACCGGCGAAAGTAGGACTACAACTCGCCTCGTTGACGCAGCAATGTGGCCTAGACGGAGTAGTGTGCTCAGCGCATGAAGTCGAGTCCATCAAGCGACAGTCCGGCCCGAAGTTTCTGGCAGTCACCCCGGGTATTCGCACAAACGATAGCCGTAGCGATGACCAGCGTCGGGTCGCGAGTCCTGTTGGGGCACTGAAAGCCGGTGCCGATTTTCTAGTGATCGGCCGGCCGATCACCCAAGCTGCGAACGGCGGAATTGCTCTAAAAGAAATCTATGCTGAAATTGCCGCGTCGCACGCTCTCGGCGTGCAGCGTTAAGCTCACCAAACTGGTCTTTGTGATCCATGGTCGTCGATCTTTCCACTAGTACATATTCTCCATTGGAACCGCTCTTGCCTAAGTGCAGTGCAGAGGTAGGGTGGACGCATCTTTTTGGAGCCGGTAAGTCACTCGCAATTGCTGAAGCCGTCAAGCGTCATGAGGGATTGGTTGTGGTCGTGGTTGGCGATACGAATACGGCCTTGAAATTCACAGATGAAATTCCATTCTTTGACGGTGGTATTGAACAATACAGGCTGCCCGACTGGGAAGTATTACCGTACGATCAATTTAGTCCGTACCAGGACATTATCTCAGATCGTATTTCTACTTTGTCCGAGTTACCTAGTTTGACTAAAGGATTGGTGGTGGTGTCGATCGCTACGTTGATGCATCGTACTGTTCCACGTATGTGGCTGTCTGGGCAGATATTTTGCTTGAGGCGCGGAGATTCACTTGTTTGCGCAAAATTACAAACTAGATTGACACAAGCCGGTTATCGCAATGTCTCACAGGTATTGGATCATGGAGATTTTGCCATCCGCGGATCAATCGTGGATGTTTTTCCGATGGGGGCGCTTAACCCGTTCCGCATAGACTTGTTTGACGAAGAGATTGAGACTTTGCGAGTGTTTGACGTTGAAAGTCAGCGATCTATAGAGGAAGTGGAGTCACTCACGCTTATGCCGGCGCGGGAAACCCCCTTAAATGACGCGGCAATTGCGCGTTTCAAGCGTAATTGGCGATTGTCCTTCGCTGGTTTGCCAACCAAAAGTCCAATATACAACGATGTTTCAGGTGGTCTTGCCCCGGCTGGAATCGAATACTACTTGCCGTTGTTTTTCGACCATCTCGATACGTTGTTTGATTATATCCCTAGTGACGCACTGATTCTCGTTGATGAGGAGTTGGAAACCGGCGCAACGGAGTTTCGGGAGGCCGTTAACGATCGTTATGAGCAGCTACGTTACGATCTAGAGCGTCCGATATTACCGCCTGATCGGATGTTTTTGAATTTAGAAGACTTGCTCGAGTCGCTGAAAACGTACTCTCGGGTGTATCTGTCAAGTTTGGACTTAGGCGAGAAAGAAAAAAATTTCCGATTTAATACGCGAGCGGGGGTTACGCTTACGGTAGACGGTCGCGCGGAATCACCGTTGCGCCTAGTCCTCTCATTTTTAAAAAACTACGATGGACGCGTCTTGTTTCTAGCAGATTCAAATGGCCGCCGCGAAACAATGCTCGAATTGTTTAACAATAACAACATACGGCCAAAATTGTTTGGTAGCTGGGCAGACTTTCTCAATGGAACTGATACTGTGGGCTTGGCGGTCGCATCGTTGTCTGAGGGTGTTGAATTCGCCAATCCTGCGATCTGCCTTGTCACAGAATCTCAGTTATTTGGCGAGCGTGCCTCGCAGCGCCGCCGTCGCCGGCCTAGTTTAGACAAAGATTCCGTAATTAAGAGCCTAGCGGAGTTGCAGCTTGGGTCGCCCGTGGTTCATGCAGATCACGGCGTTGGGCGATATCTTGGACTTGAAGTGCTCACTATCGGCGGTACAGAAAACGAGTTCATAAAACTTGAATACGCTGACCGAGATAAATTGTATGTTCCGGTCGCGAGTCTAAATTTAATCAATCGTTACTCCGGGGCCGATCCCGCACATGCACCGTTACATAAACTTGGAAGTGGACAATGGGAGCGAGCGAAGAAGCGTGCAACTAAAAGTATCTACGACGTCGCAGCTGAGCTACTGGAGGTACATGCTCGGCGGGAGGCACGTGCTGGGTATCGATTCACGCTGGATCGAGATGCGTATAATGCTTTTTGCCAAGATTTTCCATTCGAAGAAACTCCTGATCAGCAGGGCGCAATAGAGGCAGTTTTAGCGGACATGGAAAATATGCGACCGATGGACCATCTTATATGTGGCGACGTAGGCTTCGGAAAAACCGAAGTTGCTATGCGTGCTGCCTTCGTAGCAGCAAATGAAGGTCGTCAGGTCGCTGTTCTGGTACCCACAACGTTACTCGCACAGCAACATCATCAAACTTTTCTCGATCGCTTTGCCGATTGGCCGATTAGGGTAAAACAGCTGTCACGGTTCCGTGCTGCGGACGAAACGAAGGCTGTACTAGCGGGGTTACGGACTGGTAGTGTCGATATTATAATTGGCACTCACAAGCTGCTCGGCGCTGATGTTATATTCAAAGACCTGGGTTTACTCATTATCGATGAGGAACACCGATTTGGAGTGAGGCAAAAGGAAAAAATAAAGGCTATTCGAAGTGATGTCGATATCCTGACGTTGACTGCCACCCCAATCCCGAGATCTCTAAATCTTGCATTGTCTGGAACGCGAGAGCTTTCAATAATTTCTACTGCTCCGTCGAAACGTTTAGCGATAAAAACATTTCTACGGGAGTGGTCAGATGGCTTAGTACGAGAGGCGTTGTTGCGAGAAATTAGTCGAGGGGGGCAGGTCTACTTCGTTCACAATGAGGTTGAATCAATTGAAAAAATAGCAAAAGATATTGCTAAACTAGCACCGGCGGCGCGTGTAAGGTTCGCCCACGGCCAAATGCGCGAAAAGGAGCTCGAGCGCGTTATGCTTGACTTCTATCATCGTCGCTGCAATATCTTGGTATGCACTACAATTATTGAATCTGGGATCGACGTTCCTAATGCCAACACGATAATTATTAATCGCGCGGATAAGTTCGGATTAGCACAACTTTACCAACTTCGCGGCCGGATCGGTAGATCACATCATCGTGCATATGCTTATTTGATTGTTCCTCACCGTAAGTCAATGACTGCGGATGCTATAAAGCGCTTACAAGCAATAGAGTCATTAGAAGATTTAGGAGTGGGTTTCACCCTCGCGACACATGATATGGAAATCCGTGGGGCGGGTGAAATTCTGGGCGAGGAGCAAAGTGGTCAAATGCAAGAGATAGGTTTCGGCTTGTATTCCGATTTGCTTAATCGAGCGGTTGCGGCGCTTAAATCCGGGGAGGAGGTGGCTTTCGACCCTATAGCAGATCGTCCAATCGAAATTATGCTACACGTGCCGACTTTGTTCCCGGAGGATTATTTACCGGATATCCATACTAGATTGGTGCTTTATAAACGAATTGCAAATGCAATAAGTGAAGATGAATTGAATCTTTTGAAAGAAGAAATTATTGACCGCTTCGGACTTTATTCGACGCCAGTAGCAAATCTCTTTCGGGTGACGGCTGCGAAACTTCGTGCACAGGAGATCGGGATCAAACGAATTGAGTTAGGTAGTAAAGGTGGGCGCATCGATTTCGTTGCCCGTCCGAACATCGATCCGGGAGCGATAATAGATCTAATAAAAAACGATCAAACTTATCGATTGGATGGTGAAAGTCGCTTGCGTGTTATAAAAACATTGTCGGACGCAGGTTCCCGGTTTGCTGAGCTGGACGAGCTATTGAATGCGCTTTCAATATCTAATGCGGCCTAGAGATTTGTTGAGATCATCTTTGCTAGCTTGGCTAGCAGGTTCAATGGTAGTTATGAGTTCCTCGGTAATGGCGAATACTCGCTGGTACCAGATCGAGGTGATCGTTTTTTTTAACAATAATGAGGAGGCGATGGCTACGGAACAGTGGCCTGATCTCGAAACGCTACCAGATTTTCGGGACGCTAAGAGTTTGTTCGTCGCTCAACCGGAGAGCTCCCCCGATTTGACTGAAGAGCCTCTAAATGAACTGGTGACACGCGAGCCGCTGGCGTTTCAATCGTTGCTGCCACAAGATCTGGAGATGTCGGAGATATATCGGCTTCTGACTGATTTGAGTGCCTACAGTCCAGTGCTTCATGTAGGTTGGCGACAGCCTGCTTTAGATGGGAGTCTCGCACACAGGGTATATATTTCGGATAAGCCAAGGAGCCCGGCTAACTTCAACTCAACAAGCATTGAGTCAATGGGGCACCCGATCGTAGAGAGGAGGGTTGAACGATCAGGTTTAAACAGAAACTCCGAGCCCAACTATTACCTCTCGGACGAGTCGACCATCACACACGACGGAAACTCCCCGAGACTAGATTTAATACCCGATCCAATGGTTGAGGGCGAGATTCAGATCCGTATTGGTCGAGTGTTATATATCTCCACAGATTTTGTGAAGTACAATGGCGTATCACCTGTTAGGATTAAAGAGCAACGTCAGGTAAAACTGAGAGAGATACATTATTTTGACCATCCATTATTCGGTGTGCTTGTACAAGTAACTCCCTATGTCATTGCGGAGCCTACAGAGTTGCCTGACGAAAAATTTACTGCGGAGTAGGAGACTATCGGTATTTAGTTAACGTTGCTTGACCCAAGCTAAAATGAGAGCAAGTACTTTCTCTATGCCTTCTTTGAGATTCTGGTCTAATTTGTCCAGATCGATTGTTCCATCCGTGATTCCTGCGGCCCAATTTACAACTATTGAACAGTTGGCATAGTTAAGCTCTACCTCACGTGCTAGCGCGGCCTCGGGCATTCCTGTCATTCCAACCACGGTGCAGCCATCTCGTACCATTCGCCTTATCTCGGCCGCAGTTTCAAGACGTGGTCCCTGTGTTACCCCGTAAGTTCCAGAAGCCTCTATTGAAATCCCAGCTGTTTGTGCCGTACATATAAGCTCTTGACGCAGGCGTTCGCAGTAGGGGTAGGAAAAATCTATATGCGTAACGGTGTTGTTTAGGCCATCACTAAATGTGTGCTCTCGATCATAGGTGTAGTCAATAATCTGATCAGGAATAATAATTTGCTGTGGCGGAGTAGTGGGTGCAATTCCGCCAACTGCGGTTATTGCGACCACATCTTCGACCTGCAGATGTTTCAGTGCTGCAATATTAGCCCGATAATTAATGCGGTGCGGTGGGATAGCGTGATCGGCCCCGTGTCGTGGAAGAAAATACAATGATTGTCTACCAATACGACCTTCGATTACCGGTGCAGATGGTTTACCGTATGGCGTGATGAGTTGATGCTTACGGATGGGCGATAGCGCAGAGAAAATGTCAAGTCCACTGCCGCCAATAATTGCAATTTTCGACATCAATTTCGCACTGCGAATATTCCAGTGCAGTTGCGCCAATATGTCTTGTAATCCATACCAGAGCCAAAAATATAACGGTCGGGAGCTGATATACCGAAGAAATCGGGTTCGTTTAATCCGGCGCGCTGCGGGATCAATTTCACAAGTAATACTGCTGTCAGGACTTCGCTGGCGCCGATATCCCGACAGCGATTGATTACTGATTGGAGGGTTATGCCTTGATCTAGTATGTCATCGATCAACAATACCGTGCGGTCCTTTACTGTAGGCGGGGGTTGCCGAATCCAGTCTAGTGATCCGCCAGAAGTCTTGTTCCCATATCTAGTCGGATGGACGTAGTCTACTTGGAGTGGAAAATCGAGCCGACTAAGAAGTCCCGACGTAATCACCATTCCACCATTCATCACTGTCAATAGTAAAGGGTCTCGACCTTCCAATCGGGCGGTGATTTGCGTTGCCATGTTATCTATGGATTGTTCTACATCTTCCTCGGTAAATAACCGCTCGGCATTCTGTCGGGTTGAAATTATCTCTTCGTCTAGCATTCAATTGAACCGGGTTCTTTACACCGTTATTCGTTTCCGAGTCCTGTCCGTCCAGCCCAGTCTTTAGCGAACTGATATGCTGAACGGCCGCTACGCGAACCATGCAACATCGCCCATTGCAAAGCTGCCCAACGTACATCATCGTTATCCACGCCTGTGACGTCAAAATCAGTTAACCAGTAATTCACTATGCTGAGATAGTTTTCTTGATTAAATGGTTGAAAAGATAACCAAAGACCGAATCGCTCCGAGAGAGAAATCTTTTCTTCTACCGCTTCGCTCTGGTGGATCTCTCCATCAGTATGGGACGCATCCAGATTATCCGAGGAGCGTTCAGGCACTAGATGACGACGATTGGATGTTGCGTAAATGATGACGTTGTCCGGTGTGCTCAGAAGAGATCCATCGAGAATCACCTTTAGCGCACGATAGGTTCCAACTTGCCCGTCAAAGGATAGATCATCACAAAATACGACAAATTTCCCGTCGTCGCCGTCTAGTTTTTCGACGATATCTGGGAGATCGATGAGATCTTGGCACTCGACCTCTATCATTTTTAGACCATCCTTCGTGTGAGCATTGAGAAGCGCTTTAACGAGGGAAGACTTTCCGGTACCGCGAGGGCCCCACAAGAGGGCATTGTTAGCTGGTAGACCACGCAAAAACTGGCGGGTATTCCGTACAAGTTCTTTTTTCTGATGCTCAATGTGATGCAGGTCGTCGAGTGAGATAGGGTTGAATCGATTTATCACCTGCAGGCGCCCAATGTGGTTTGTTTTACGCCAGCGCCATGCGGTGCCGTTTTTTAGGTCACAGATATCGGCGGGTGGCATGAATTCTTCCAGCCTGTCTAGGATGGATTCAGCACGTCGAAAAAATTTTTCTACGTCAGTCATAATTTAAACGTCGATGGAGTTCTTCTTACTAAAAGCGCATTTTACTGCATTCGGTGGATAACGCATCGTTTGTTATTGGTGAACCACTACTTGAGCTGCATTTATGTTCTACAAAAGAGCGTGTTATCAGAGTCCGGGTGTTCGCTGTTATGGACATCGATTCGGGCGCAACGAGCAGGAGGGACTAAGACACGGGTTTATGGAAAAACCCCTAAAATTCAAATGTTTTCCGTTGAGTGTCGAGATGGAATTAGGGATAATTGGTTACCCAATAAACACCTAAGTGAATCATCCAGCTGAAATTTCGTGCGGTCAGATCATGGATAGGGGGCTGACTCGGGGTTAGGAGTGCTCCCATTCCTGCTGCGTTCGAACAATGACAACGGTTTGCCCAAGATAACGAATAGGAGATTTACCCAGATGTTCGCGCGCGATATGCGAATAGAATCATACGACCCTGAATTAGATGCAGCTCTGGTGTCCGAACTATCGCGCCAAGAGCACCATATTGAACTTATTGCATCGGAGAATTATGCGAGTCCAAATGTTTTGCAAGCGGCTGGCTCAGTGTTAACAAACAAATATGCGGAGGGCTATCCAGGCAAACGCTATTATGGTGGGTGCGAGCACGTTGATGTAGTTGAGCAACTCGCCATTGAGCGAGCAAAAGCCCTATTTTCCGCCGATTTCGCTAACGTCCAGCCACATTCAGGTTCGCAAGCAAATAATGCCGTCTACCTCGCTTTGCTATCTCCTGGTGATGTGATTCTGGGGATGAGCCTGATGGACGGGGGTCATCTCACCCACGGCGCTGCGGTGAATTTTTCTGGGCAAACTTATCATGCTGTGTCCTACGGTTTGAATTCTAAGACGGGGGAAATAGATTATGACGAGGTTGTGAGGTTGGCGCGGGAGCATCGACCGAAACTAATAATGACAGGCTTTTCGGCCTACTCGCGGATCGTCGATTGGGCTAAGTTTCGAGATATAGCGGACGAAGTTGGTGCATATTTAGTGGCCGACATTGCACACGTTGCTGGACTTGTCGTGGCTGGTTTCTATCCGAGTCCTATTCCGGTTGCGGATATGGTGACCTCGACCACGCATAAAACACTACGTGGTCCTCGCGGCGGAATGATCGTGGCGCGGAGCAGTGAGATACTGGAGAAAAAGGTTAATTCAGCTGTTTTCCCTGGAGTGCAAGGTGGGCCATTTATGCACGTAATAGCCGCTAAAGCAGTCGCATTTAAGGAGGCATTAGCGCCAGCGTTTAGGTCATATCAACAGCAAGTTTTGGAAAATGCACGCGTAATGGTCGAGACATTTCTGTCAAGAGGGTTCAAAGTCGTTTCTGGCGGGACGGATAATCACTTATTTTTGTTGGACTTGAGTGCGAAAGGCCTCACCGGGAAAGCAGCCGACGCAGCACTTGACGCTGCTCATATTACTGTCAATAAGAATGCGGTCCCTAATGATCCGCAATCGCCCTTTGTCACCAGTGGGATACGGATCGGCACACCAGCAATTACAACCCGCGGCCTTAAGATAGTCGAATCCGTAGAGCTTGCCGGTTGGATGTGTGACATCCTGGACGCGATCGATGATAGGTCGGTTATAAATGCCACCCGTGTGAAGGTTAGAGAGATGTGTGATCACTATCCAGTTTACGGTCCCTAGGTTAGTTCATTTGAGACGTAGAATTTACGATGCATTGTCCATTTTGTGCTAACCCGGATACACGGGTCATCGACTCCAGGCTGCTCGGGGAAGGTGACCAGGTCCGGCGCCGGAGAGAGTGCCAAAGTTGTAAATCACGTTTTACTACATATGAAACGGCAGAGTTGAGTTTGCCGCGGATAATTAAAAGTGACGGGCGGCGGGAAACATTTGTTGACGATAAACTACGCAGTGGAATTGTAAAAGCTCTTGAAAAACGACCGGTCGGGATGGAACGCGTGGAGGAGGCGATCAACCAAATCAAGCGCAAAGTACGTGAGACTGGTGAACGTGAAATCGATTCAAGACGCCTCGGGGAGCTAGTAATGGATGGGTTGCGTACCTTGGATCAAGTTGCCTACGTCCGATTCGCATCGGTATACCGAAGCTTTGAGGATGTACGGGCTTTTCTCGAAGAAATTGAACGACTCGAAAACGACCTACCGCCTGATCTACGTAAACAACAGCTCGATCTGTTGCCCTCTGAAAAGCGTGGAAAAAAAAGTTCTGAGCAATGAGCTTGGTTAACGCCGCTATAAAAGTCTCCGACAGCAAATTTATGGCACAAGCACTAGCTCTTGCCACCCGAGGCTTTTATTCTGCCCGACCGAATCCTAGGGTTGGTTGCGTGGTCACTAACGATGGCCAGGTTGTAGGTGAAGGGTTCCATTATCGTGCTGGAGAGCCCCATGCGGAGGTGATGGCGTTGCGTGCGGCTGGCGAAAATGCGCGAGGGGCCACTGTCTATGTGTCGCTTGAACCGTGTTCTCATAAAGGTCGTACGCCACCATGCACAGATGCTTTGATCGAGGCCGGGGTGAGGCGCGTCGTCTATGCTGTATCGGATCCAAATCCGCTGATGACGGATAATAGCGAAACGCAATTGCGCGCCGCAGGGATAGAAGTTTTTGGTGGGTTGATGACGAAATCCGCAACCGAACTAAACCGTGGGTTCATGCGGCGAATGAGTTACGGGGTACCCTTTGTCACGATAAAAATTGGTATGACCTTAGACGCTAAAGTCGCGCTTGGGTCCGGTGCAAGCCAGTGGATAACATCTGAAGCGGCACGTGCCGACGTACAACGCCTGCGGGCAGCGGCCGGAGCAATCGTGACCGGCGTTGGAACAGTTGTCGCTGATGATCCTGCGTTGACAGTTCGTGATGACCGTTTCGATATGGCTGGATTACAACCGTTGCGGGTTATTTTGGACAGAAACTTACGCACTCCGCCGTCGAGTAAGATCTTTCGAGAGGTCGGTGACACACTCTTATTCACGGAGAACGAGGGTAGTCGTCTAGCTGAAGCTTTAATTGCCCAGGGTGCGGTTATTGAGAGTTGCCCCGTGCTGGCATCTGGCCTGGATCTCGGCGCTGTGCTTCGGCGCCTTGCGGAACGTGAGGTGAATGATGTCCTGGTGGAAGCCGGCCCTGGCGTAATTGGTGCGTTTGTCCAACAAGGGTTATTTAATGAGATAGTAATATATATTGCGCCAAAGTTATTCGGTAACTCGGCAATCGATGTGGTTTCCTTGCCGGAACTGCAGAATATAGATTCGGCGACTCAATTGAGCTTTG
>Ga0310344_10003774_pt1 | contig 11244 bp, 12 predicted proteins | sample HC15DNA20200_MG_FD_203801 | JGI IMG/M metagenome (GOLD analysis project Ga0310344, IMG submission 203801) | Marine microbial communities from station ALOHA, North Pacific Subtropical Gyre - HC15-DNA-20-200_MG | ecosystem: Environmental > Aquatic > Marine > Oceanic | place: Pacific Ocean: North... | reverse complement strand
GCGGCTCTCTTAGTCGCAGAGATTGAACGAACCGAGGGTATTTCAATCGAAGTGGGATTCGTAGATATAACCCTATACCGAGACGATCTCATGGTTGTCGGACCTCGTCCTATAATTGGCGAGTCTAAGCTGCCTCAAAGTGGAATAGATGGCCAAAAGGTTGTTCTTGTGGATGATGTTCTCTACACAGGCAGAACGGTACGCGCTGCGCTCAATGAACTGACGGATTGGGGTCGGCCAAAGCTTATTCACCTGTGTGTTCTTGTGGACCGAGGAGGTCGTGAGCTGCCAATTCAACCCGATATCGTGGGTCAATCGGTTGACTTGATAGAAGGCCAGAGTGTCGAAGTGCATGTTCCTGAAATTGACGGTGCTCTTGGGGTTGAGATTGTAACTGTGAATCTGGAATCTCAATGAATCCTAAGGCAGCGTTCCCACCTCTGGGAAAAGACCTTGTTGGATTAGAATCTCTTTCTCAGGAACAGATCCTCATGATTCTTGATACGGCTGAGCCATTCAAGGAGATCTCAGAACGCCGGATAAAAAAAGTCCCGGTTCTTCGTGGGAAGACTATTGTGAATCTTTTCTTTGAAGCTTCAACGAGGACAAGGGTTTCCTTTGAATTTGCTGAAAAACGTCTCAGCGCTGACACGGTTAACATTTCAGCGGTAGGCTCTTCGGTAAGTAAAGGAGAGACTTTGGTTGATACGGCGCGGAATCTAGAGGCGATGCGGATTGATATGGTGGTGATGCGACATGGGTCTTCTGGGGCGGCGAGATTCCTTGCGAATCGGATTCCTTCCAATGTCATAAATGCAGGTGATGGACGGCATGAGCACCCCACCCAAGGATTGCTAGACCTATTAACGATTCGAGATCACCATCACCAAATCAGAGGACTGAAGGTTTGTCTGGTGGGTGACATCTTACACTCACGTGTTGCACGCTCGAACATGTATGGATTGTTGAAGCTAGGTGCGGAAGTGGCTGTATGTGCCCCTAAAACTCTTCTTCCTGCAGCTATTAGTGATCTTGGTATTACCGTGTTTAAAAGGATTGAAGAAGCTGTTGAGTGGGCAGATGTACTCAATGTGTTACGACTGCAGCTTGAACGTATGGAAGAGGGGTATGTGCCTAGCTTGAGAGAATACAACCGGATCTGGGGGGTTACAGCACCAAAGCTAGAATTGGCTCCAAAAGATTTACTTATTCTGCATCCTGGCCCAATGAACCGGGGAGTAGAAATAGACTCAAATGTTGCAGACGGACCTCATTCAGTAATCCTTAATCAAGTTACCAATGGTGTGGCTATCCGTATGGCGGTCTTATATCTATTGGCAGGTGGACATCCGGGCAGTGCTGAGGCAGCAAAGAAGGAGGCAGAAGTATGAGTGTAAAAGTTCTCCTAAAGGGTGGGCGGATCGTCGACCCAAGTCAGGGATTAGATGGAATACTTGATCTTCTCTTGGTTGATGGGATCGTTGCTTCGCTCGGTAAAGGGATCTCAGCTGCAGAAGATGCGGAGATAGTAGATTGCTCTAACCTGATAGTATCACCTGGTCTAATCGACGTACATGTTCATTTGAGGGAGCCTGGAGAAGAGCACAAAGAGACGATTGCGAGTGGTGTTCAGGCAGCAGTAGCAGGTGGGTATACCGCAGTATGTGCTATGCCAAATACAGATCCACCGATCGACGATCCTGCTGCAGTTGGATTTATCGTGGCTGAAGGTCGTAAGGCTAACGCAGCGAAGGTTTATCCTATTGGATGTATTTCAGTGCAAAGAGCTGGGGAAAGCCTGGCACCTATAGGAGAAATGGTGGATGCTGGTGCGGTGGCCATCACGGACGATGGAAATCCTGTTATGGATTCTGGACTGATGAGGCTGGCCCTAGAGTATGCGCAGGCTTTTAACATTCCTGTGGCTGATCATCCAGAAGATCTTGGTTTGTCTGCGGGACGCCATATGAATGAGAGCATCGTATCTACCCGATTAGGACTTGCGGGTAAGCCGAATGCTGCGGAGGAGATACACATCGTTCGAGATCTCTTGTTGGCTGAATTAACAGGAGGTCAAATACATCTTCAACATATTTCTACGCAGTATGGGGTAGAGGCGATTCGACAGGCAAAAGCTCGAGGTGTGCGTGTGACGGCTGAGGCATCCCCGCATCACCTGGTCCTTACAGAACAAGCAGTGGAAGGCTACAACACTGATGCTAAGATGAACCCACCGCTTAGGACGGCTGAGGATGTAGCGGCTGTCCGGGCAGGATTGGCGGATGGTTCACTCGATGTCATCGCTACAGATCATGCTCCCCATCATTACGATGAAAAGGAAACAGCTTTTGAAGATGCGCCTAATGGCTTGGTAGGCTTAGAGACGGCAGTTGGGATTATTATGACAGATATTGTTGGACAAGGAGTGATAGATATAACGACTATGATTGAACGAATGAGTTGTGGGCCAGCACGTGCGTTTGGTCTTGCTGGTGGAACGTTGTCTGAAGGTGCGGTTGGCGACGTAACAGTGATTGACCCTAACTTAACGTGGAGCGTAGACCCAAGTGTGTTTCGCTCAAAGAGTCGCAATACTCCCTTTGCTGGAAGGGAACTTAAGGGCGCACCTAATAGGACAATTGTGGCTGGACGTACTGTCTGGGTGCGATGAAGCGTGTAACTAAGGAGTGTTGCATTCAGGTAATCTCTGAAGCAAGCGTTCAGAAGACCTAAGAAGGTTTTCTGATTTACTTCGCCCGCTAGACTTTCCTTCTGATCAACTTAAGCGGTGAATCCCCTTGCATGTCGTTCAAGTTGGCCTTTTACCCGGGCAACACGATTTGGATGGATCAGTCGCTTAGTCGCAGCTCGATCCAATAGCTTCACCACAACACGGAGCTGTTCCCGAGCCTCCTCGGCAGAATTGGCTGCACGAACATCTTTGATAGCTGAGCGAATCTTTGCACGCTCAGAGCGATTTCTGAGCCTGGCTTTAGCGCTCAAGTCCATCCGTTTTTTAGCACTCTTAATATTTGGCATCTGTTCCTCGAGGCGGGTTACGCCTTTGATCTTCTAGCGAGCAAAGCTAGGAACGACTTGGTACAGGATCAACGGGCAGTAAAGAGTTATGTTACTAATAACATGAGAGCAATCCTGATTATTGCAGTACTCATCTTCTCAATTGTCGTGCATGAGGTAGCACATGCATGGCAGGCACGACGTGAAGGAGATGACACAGCCGAGCAGCTTGGAAGAATCACACTGAATCCGATTCCACACCTCGACCTGTTCGGCTCGTTCATCATTCCACTTGGACTATACCTGGCGGATATTGGTTTTCTATTTGGTTGGGCAAGGCCAGTGCCAGTTAATCCATTGAAATATCGTAGTCCAGTATGGGGAGATATCCGCGTTTCCTTGGCAGGGATTGCATCTAATCTTGTTTTGGCAGTGATAGCTACTCTTGGATTAGCCTTGCTCATTAAGATCACGAGTTTATCTGAGTCACCTCTTAGTAGTTTCTCGGAAATATTAATTGACATGGCTTGGTATGGGATTCTGATAAATTTGGTACTTGCTTTCTTTAACTTGATCCCGATTCCACCCTTGGATGGATCACATGTGTTTTTTCATTTACTGCCAAGGCCGATTGCGGTTTGGTATGCTCAAGCAGGCCGGTACGGATTGCTTGTATTGATCGGCCTGCTTTACTTCCGTAGTGACCTATTCGAATACCTGATGTGGCCCGTGGAGTTCTTCTTGAATCAAGCTGACGCGTTCATTCGATTGTGGATCTGAGATTCGCTGAAGGCGCCATTGTGCGCGATGATTTTTTCCTAGTAGAAATTGATCGTTTCCAAGGCCCACTAGACCTGTTACTGCATCTGATTCGGAGTCAGGATATAGATGTATTTGATATTCCTGTGGCTCGGATTACAGACCAGTTCCTCAAAGCTATTGAGGAACTGGATGCGGAAGATCTGGACAGTGCTGGTGAATTCCTTGAAACAGCCGCAACACTTATAAGGATCAAAGCTCAGATGCTCTTGCCCCGAGAGGGGGATGAAATCGATGAAGATCCAAGAGCAGAACTAGTACGAAGACTTCTTGAGTACGAACAGATCCGAGAGATATCTCAGCGGATGCGGGTAGCTGAGGCTGATCGCGCCAGGCGTTTCTCAAAAGGGTTTATACCTGCTCGACCGAAACTTACTTATCAGGAGACACCACTAGAGACGAATTGGACAGACGTGCTGAGTTCAGCCCTTGCTCTGGAGATGCCGACCCCTAGCCAGAGAGCTCATAGGGTGACTCCGCGAACGATCTCTATGCAAGAGAAAGTCGCTTTGATATTGGATAGGTTACAGGATCGGTCTGGTATTGAATTCACCAGTCTTATAAAGGATTTCGGGGATACTATGCATGGAGTCATGACTCTTTTGGCAGGACTAGAACTTACGCGCAGACGTGTGTTATTCCTAAGGCAGTCAAGGCCGTTCTCAGAGCTTTGGTTATATAGACGTGAAGAAGAAGAAGATTTGGGTTTAGGCTTAGAAGGTGTAGAGGTTGATTCATGAACATCCCCCAAATTGTTGAGGCTGTCTTATTTGCGTCAGATGCCCCCCTTACACCAGATGAAATAGCAAGGGCGGACAGACGTTTAGATGAGGATCAAGTTGAAGAGGCCTTACAGATCCTCAGGGCTGAGTATGACGATGCGCAACGGGCTTTCCATCTTACTGAGATTGCTGGGGGGTATCAGCTTCTCACCCGTCCAGAGTATGCGCCCTATTTAGAGCGTTTTGACAATGTTCCTAGGCCGAACAGATTGTCAGGCCCTTCACTTGAAACACTCGCGATCATAGCGTACCGTCAGCCAATTGGTCGAATAGAGATCGAGTACATCCGAGGCGTGAATTCTTCTGGGGTGATCCGTACGCTCCAAGATCGAAATTTGATCGATATCGTTGGTAGAGGTGAGGGATTAGGTCGTCCTTTACTTTATGGCACAACCCAGCGATTCGAAGAACACTTTGGGTTCACTTCGTTAGATGATCTTCCACGTCCTGATGAGCTGCCAATCATTCTCAAAGACCGTATACCACTGCAAGAAATAGAAGAAGAGCCTCCTGATACACCAGATTTTCCAGAAAATGTACCAGACGAGGAGTCTGATGACGCGATCAGCGAACCTTCTTTTGATTCAACGGTCTAATGCTGCAGTGACAGAAAGAATCCGCCTACAGAAGTACATTTCACGATGTGGCCGTGCATCACGCCGAGAGGCTGAGGCCCTGATGCTAGCTGGTCGGGTGCAAGTAAATGGAAAAGTGGTGTCAGAGATGGGAGTCAAGGTTGCCCTCGAACGTGACATTGTCGAAGTAGACGGTGATAGGCTTAAGCTCTCTAAGGTGCAGTGGATAGCCTTTCATAAACCTACCGGCGTGTTGACGACTCGCAGGGATCCACACGGGGGATCTACTATCTATGACTTGATTCCTGAAAAATACTCTGCCCTGCGCTACGTGGGACGCTTGGACCGGGAAAGTGAAGGACTATTGATTCTTACCAATGATGGTGACATAGCTCATGGCATTCTGCATCCGAGCCGGCAGGTCGAAAGGGTTTACAAAGTAGATGTGACCGGTGCGCTGGGGAGGTCAAAGTGTGCTGCCTTACTTAAGGGAGTTGAATTAGAAGATGGGTTGGCCAAAGCCAAGTCAGTGAATGTTTTAAATCAAGATGAGCTTAGAACAACTTTAGAGGTGGTTCTGACTGAGGGTCGAAAACGTGAGGTGCGCCGAATGATGAATGCTATAGGACATGGTGTGCTGAGACTTGTGAGGATCCGCTTTGGGCCTATAAGGCTTAGGGAACTACCGGTAGGGGAATGGAGAGACTTAGATGAATCTGAGAAGAACTCTCTGAGAATCTTAGCGGAGAGAAGTGGCAGTTAGGGAATGAGGTCTAGCCATTCTTTGGCTTTATGGGATGTTTCAAGTCCTGCACGGAGATATCTTCTTATTCAGTGTGGTGAACGGGCCCGTAGCTCAGTTGGTTAGAGCATCCGACTCATAATCGGCAGGTCGAAGGTTCAAGTCCTTCCGGGCCCACTTAAAAAAGCGTTGGAATTACAGAGTCATCGTCCTACACAACAATGGGAGTCACTCCGGTTCAACTGTCGGGGCCTTACGAAGTTTCTTCGTATGGCTTCGCTGACGCTTAAGCTTGAGTCGTTTTTTCTTTTCTCCCTTGGGTACGACGGTGGTTTTACGGAGTTCTATGGTTCTGGTGTGAGCCTTAAGTTTTTCTCTTAGACGAGTAATGGCCAAATTTCGGTTGCGAAGCTGGCTTCGCTCATCTCTCGCAACTGCGTTAATTCCAGTCTCTTCGTGAACGATTCTGACAGCAGTTTCAGTCTTATTTTGATGCTGTCCTCCTGGTCCACCTGCCCGAAAAGTCTCTACTCTACATTTTGCCAGAAGAGCTTTATCTGATTTTGGTATAATCATTAGCCAACTCAGTTGTTCTTTCGTCTTCAGCTATTGTTGGATAATAACTCTGGAGACTCAAGGTGGTATGGCACTAATCCTATCCACAGGATAATCTTTCAGGTGTGTCCTGCCATCGGCGCTCTGCCTGATGTATCTTATCGAACATGATATTTGACCCGCTAGAAAAAAATCCTGGAGCCAGATTCCTATTCGTTCTGGCTTGTTTAGTCGTGATTGTTTACGGCTTACAGTTTGCTGCTCCAATTCTCCTGCCATCGGCGCTTGCTCTTTTCTTAGCTGTTCTGAGTATGCCAATCATGCTATGGCTGGTGAATCACCAGGTGCCATCAGGGATTGCCACCCTTGTGACAGTTTTAGTCAACGTGGCAGCTATAGTACTATTCATCCTCCTTGCAAGCCCCTCAGTTGCTGAACTTCAGGACAATCTTGATCAATATGTTTTTGATCTTCAGGAACGGTGGGGTCAATTGATGGAGTGGATGGAGGTTGCCACCGGATTTGAGATCAGTGACTACTTGACTCTTGGGGTAATTGACCCAGGAGCAGTGGTAGACATTGCTCGCGGCACCATTGGGCGCATTGCTCAATTTCTTTCTACAACATTTCTAGTGTTTCTGGTTATGGCCTTTATGCTAAGTGAGGCCAGGGTCTTCCCCAATAAGTTCCGTTATATCCTTGGGGTTCATGGCGGAGATGAAGACAGAATCACAAAGATTGCGACGGAGATTCAGTCTTATCTAGGAATAAAAACTGTAGTGTCTTTAGTTACCGGATTAGTATTAGGGATCTGGGCATATGCACTCGATCTTGATTTTCCAGTGTTACTAGGGATGATTGCCTTTCTGCTCAACTATATACCAACTGTGGGTTCGATCATCGCAGCAATCCCAGCAGTGCTATTAAGCGTCATCCAATATGGGGCCCTAGGTCACGTGGTTTTTGTGGCGGGCGGGTATGTGGCAGTGAACATTATTGTTGGGAACATCATTGAGCCTAGATGGATGGGTCGAAGCTTGGGGCTTTCAACTCTTGTTGTCATCTTATCGCTTCTTTTTTGGGGTTGGGCTTGGGGCCCTCTCGGTGCGCTCCTGTCAGTGCCGTTGACCGTTGGTGTGAAGATTCTTCTGGAGAATACAGAGGATCTTAGATGGGCAGCTATCCTCCTAGACAAGGGTGCTCCATCTGATGGTGGATCTTCGAGTGATGCTTTTGGGTCAGATATCTGAAGATGGCACAGGTCCCGTTTGCTGATTTACCGGATCATGGGCGATTATGGGTTTTCCCGTCCAATCGCACTCTCTCAGATAAAGAAGCTCAGATTTTCATGGGTACGGTTAGCTCATTTCTTGACACTTGGGCTGCGCATGGGGTCCCTCTCCGTTGTGCGGCAGAACTGCGGGACAACCAGTTTTTGTTGGTTGGAGTAGATATTGACTCTGAGTTACCATCTGGATGCTCTATTGACTCTCTTGTGAACCAACTTTGTAATGTTGGAGGAGACATTGGGGTTTCGGTCGTAGACCACACACCAGTTTGGTATAGAGATGGTGCTGAGATCCATGCTGTATCAAGAGCCGAATTTAGGGCAATGGCTGAAGCCGGAACTGTTACTCCAACGACAACGATCTTTGATAGTAGCCTTACCACGGTTCATCAATTGCGAGATGGCAATCTTGAGCGCCCAGCTTCAGATGCATGGCATGGTCGTGTCTTCTTTCGAGATCGCGTGACCGCTTAGTCTGCTGATAGAAGGAGGCTTAGCAGGCTGCAGCACTTAGCTGCTCAGCGAGGAACCGTGCCCCCTCTGACTCTGCCCAAAATGATGGGTTTATAGGTGTTCCTCCTAGGAACCCAACATGTCCTCCACTCGGGTGAATCAAGAGATCGATCATAGGATTAGCCAGGGCTTCTTGTCTTGGTACGGCTTGAGCTGGTAAGAAAGGATCGTCCTCTGCATGGATCAACAGCGTGGGGGTATTAATACCTCCCAGAAATCCTGAACTACTGGATTCAGAGTAGTAAGAAGCTGCATTTGCAAAGTCACCTAATGGTGCGGTAGCAGCATCATCAAATTCCCAGAGTGTCCGGGATTTCAGGACAGTGCTAAGGTCCAGAATTGAGGATAGAAGTTCTCGTTTCAAACGGATTTTCCACTTTAATGATCGCAAGAAGTAAGCGGTATAAATACGTCCCATCCATGATTTCTCGAGCAGTTGGGATCCGGCAGCGAGATCATAGGGGACTGAAATTGCCACAGCAGAATCCGGTTTAACTGCAGAATCGGAGACGTCTTCACCCAGGAGCTTTAGTAAGACGTTTCCTCCGAGAGAAAAGCCCAGCGCTCCGAGTGGTCTACTCGGGTAGCGTCTACGAAGTAGCCCAAGCACCAATCGAGGGTCGCCAGTCTCACCCGAGTGATAAGAATGAGGCCTCCAGTTAGGTGTTCCGCTACAACCTCTGAGGTTCATGGCAACAGGCCAGATATGACGGGCTAAAAGCTCCCGACAGATGTTTCGTATATACCGCCTAGAACTAGAGCCTTCAAGGCCATGGAGTACTAGGACAATTGGAGCGTCTGACGAAGGCTCAGGACCCCAATCTAGGTCTAGGAAATCTCCGTCAGGTGTATCGAGTCTTTCCCGGAAATACATTGGTCCTTTTGGTGACCTCAGGATTCTTGCTATGAGGGTCTGCGCATGAGCTCCGCGTGCCCAGTGGGCGGGGCGGAAGGGCAGGGGCTCGAAGGGTAATCCGTCCACTAAATAGAAATCTCCAGGTTTCATGATCGAAAGTACTTCTGCCTTATCACGCAGAATAACTTACCGTATTGGTATATAAGACAGATCAAGCTACAGTGAAGCGCGAGGAAAACAGTAACTATAAGTGGGCTATACAAGGAGCTTGATGACTACTGCGGTGTTGAAGTTCGTTCTGTGCTGTGTAGTTACTATGCATTCGCTTTCTGATACGATTACTCAGGTTGGTGATTGGCAAGCGGCAGAAGAAAAGTCAAAACTTCCAAGGTCATTCAGGTGGGGCCCCCAGCGCCCAGATCTTCTTAGGTATAACCGCGTGGAAGGTTTGTCAGTAGGTATTCGAGCCCAAGGTCGGCCAGAAAGTCCACTTGGTCCAATTTCGGTTATAGGGACGGCTAGCCTCGGGCTAGCCAACCTGAAGCCCAACTTGAGATTGAACTTTGCCCGTGAAACGCTAGAAGATGAGATTACATTCAGTGGGTTTCATGAGCTCACTGCCATAGTTGAGCGCGATGGACACTTAAAGCTTGGGAATTCGATAACTGCTTTGGTTGCAGGGCGGGATGATGGTGACTACTACCAGCGGTCTGGGGTGTCTCTCGAATGGGCACGCTCGTCAGTGCAGCAAACCTCTCTTCGGGTTCGACTGTTTGGTGAGCATCACCGTCCTGCAGAGATTGAGTCAGACTTTACTATTTGGGGCCTCATTAATGAGAATTCAGAGTGGCGGCCTAATATACGAGTGGATGCTGGATGGTTTTTGGGGAGCTCTATTGAGTTTGCTTCCAAATGGGGCTCAGATCCCCGTTTTTTGCAAGGTCGAATGTTTGGGTCCCTAGAGAGCGGGGTAGGGACAACTGAGTACGTGCGCGCCGGCTTACAGGGCAGTCTTGATGTTCCCATAGTGCGTGATACGCGGATCAGTTTGGAAGCTGGGGTTGGCACAAGTGTTGGCCGCCTTCCAATACAGCGTGGCTGGTATATTGGTGGACCAAGCACACTGCGAGGTTTTCCACCACGAGTTCTTGGGGGGTCGCGGTTCGCCCGTGTGCGAGCAGGGGTGATTCGGTCTTTCTCTTTTGGTGATATTTCCTTTTTCTCGGACGGGGCTTGGGTGCCTTACCACCATCACTTCGAGGGAGAGGCTGATGATTATGGTACTCTTTTCTCAGTTGGGTCGGGGTTGTCTGTTCTTGACCAGTTGATCCATTTGGATGCGTCCTGGAATGTAGAAGCTTTCCGCCTGTCTTCCATAAGGTTTGACGCGTACCTAGACTTTGGGTTGCCCTTCTAGTTTCTGGAGAATGCCTTTGTCTAGCGTCAGAACATCTGAACCTGAATTAAGATCAGCAATAGATATTGCACCTTTTCACACTAAACAGTGTTAGCGATTAATATCGCGGGTATGATTGACTGAGTTTGGTACTAAGTTTACAGTGTTCACATGCCAGCTCAGCGTGAAAAGATACTCGCATGCGCGTGTGAACTCTACTTAGAGACCGGGTTACACGGTTTCTCTATGAGAAAGCTTGCGAGGAATGTTGGTGTAACGGCTCCTGCTCTCTACCGTCACTATGATGGTAAGGAAAAGGTGCTTGCTGATGTTGTGAGGGAAGCGTACCAGGCTTATCAGGGGTACGTCTACCGGGCACTACAAGCGCCTACGGCGCCGGAGCGTTTTTTCCAAGCAGGTGAAGGATATCTTGATTTTGCGCTTGAGCACCCTCGTTGGTACAAGATTATGTTCTCTAGTCCAGAGGGTCTTGGAATGACAGAACTCCCTGATGATATAGAAGCGATGGGTTGGGGCGTTCATCAGTTCTGGATAGACCGAGTTCGAGAATGTATGCAGGTTGGGATTCTCAAGGAGGCTGACCCACTTCAGACTGCATTAACCATGTGGGCTCATGCGCATGGTATGATCCTCCTATACCACCAAGGCATCTTCCCAATGGACCGGGAAGAATTCCGGT
>Ga0310344_10003772_pt1 | contig 11246 bp, 8 predicted proteins | sample HC15DNA20200_MG_FD_203801 | JGI IMG/M metagenome (GOLD analysis project Ga0310344, IMG submission 203801) | Marine microbial communities from station ALOHA, North Pacific Subtropical Gyre - HC15-DNA-20-200_MG | ecosystem: Environmental > Aquatic > Marine > Oceanic | place: Pacific Ocean: North... | reverse complement strand
GTCACATAGGATGCAGGCATTATGATCAACAGAAATAACCGGTGAAGAGGTGTCGCGATTCTCTGAAGGGGCTTTCTGGTTTGAAAGCAGTACCGATGTGAGGGATAGGCAGTCTCCGTTTCCGTTAGACGCTGGACTCGAAGGATCAAGCAGACCGTAGAAATTTCCCAGATTCTCGAGATCGCAATCATGTGTGTTTTGTTGACGTATGCAGGGAGTGGGGTGGTCAGAGAGAAGCAGGGCGGTAAGGTTGACTCTGTGTTGTTCCACTCGCTTACTGTTTGTTTCGACCGTCATTCCTTCTTCACATTGTTGTGTACAAGAAGAAACGAGCGTACGTTTTCCAACGTCAACAACGCACATCCGACACACGCCGACTGGATTTATGTCCGGGCTGTGGCACAGTGTGGGTATGCTGATATTCAAATTGCGAGCGGCTTCCCAGATGGTTGCACCTTTCGAAACCGTGGTCGGCTTTCCGTCAATCTGAAGATCAAGAGTCGTCATGGTTTCACAGCCATTGGTGGAATAAGAAGGTTCTGTTGTCGCAGCGCATCATACGATTCCTTCATCGCGGACACAACCGAATGACCATCTGATGGGCGTGTTGCCATTGCGGCCTCAGCGTTGTTCTGGCAGCAGTAACGCACCATGAATCGAGGGATCAGTGCGGAGAACACTCCCGACACTACGGTTGCGATCGTTAAGGTGAGCGCTGTGACTCGCGTTTTTACGGGAACTATTACGCTAGTGGTGATGAACGTCCAGTGAACAACGAGTGGTCTTGTGGGAGTGATAGCTGAGCCAGTAATCCGGGAACCCAATGTCTACCTTATTCAGGTGAAAGCATACAATCACTCTGCAGCGGACCTCTAAACTCCATCCGGTCAGAACGGGGATCATATGAATCGCCTCACTGATAGAATAGAGGGAGTCTGCTCCACCTGAGAAGAGTTGAGATCAGAACCGTAGCTATCGGTAACGCGATCAGTTGTTGAGCACACGGGTGGCAATCATCGGACCGAAGGTGGCGATTAGGATAGACGTCTTTCTGATGGGACGTGGTTCCTGACGATAGGGTGTGGTTTCTGTTATAGCGTTGGCGAGCGAGCAGGTACTTTTAAATGAATTAAAGTGCGACGGAGAATTAGGGCGGCGGTAGGAGCCGCGACCTTTCCACCATAGGGTTGTCCGTTCGCCTGTGGTTCGTCTACGACAATCAGCACGAGAATCGATGGCCGGGGGACAGGACCACCTGCAATGAAAGAACTAATATGTTTCTGGTGTGAGTAACCGGTTCCAGCTGCGTTCAGTTTTTGTGCGGTGCCGCTTTTCCCGAAAATATCGTACTCTTCCAGACGAGCGCGACGTCCGGTGCCCTGTTTGTTATGCACTACGTTTTTCAAAACGGGATCGATCAGCCAGTCAGCCGTTTCTTTTGCAAGAGGGCGACCCGGTGAGTGGTCCAAGATGCCTGACTTAGTTGGATCGGTTTTGTGTGTTGCGGAACGAGGAACGAAGTTTGTGGCAGTAACACCTGTGGATAATGAGGAGGAACCCAGCCATCGACGAGGTTGGCTGGTTGCAAGCGTGAGTTTGGGTTTCAGTAGTTGGCCACCATTGGCGATTGCACAATAGGCCATGATAAGCTGGATGGGGGTAACACCGATTTCATGACCCATTGGGATAGATCCGGTTGAATAGGAGGTCCATTGTTTCATGGGTAAAAGCATTCCTGGACTTTCACCTGGAAGGGTTATTCCTGTTGGGCGTCCAAAGCCGAAATCAGACACGGCTTGGTACATCCGCTGGTTGCCAAGTCTTTCTCCTATTTTTGCCATTCCAATGTTACTGGATCTTACAATGACATCGATAAGGTTCAGATTTCCGAATGGTTTGTGGTCATGCAGTAGCCGACTTCCCATTCTGTAGAGTCCTTGTTCACAGTGGATGGTATCGTTGGGTAAGACGGCATGAATATCCAAGGCCCGTGCCATGACAAAAGGTTTGAAAGTGGAGCCTGGTTCGTATACATCGGAGATGGCTCGATTCCGCCAGGCATCCTGTGCAATTGCATCCATATTGTTTGGATCAAAACTTGGACGCGTGGACATGGCCAGTACTTCACCTGTGTTGGAGTTGAGTACAATACAGCTTGCACCAGCTGGCTTCCACTGGATTACGAGTTCATCGAGGGCGCGTTCTACAAAAGTTTGAATAAAGGCATCGATGGTGAGGATGACATCTTTGCCGGGCACAGAACGTTGGTCAATGGATTGAGGGTCTGAAATGGTTTGTCCAAGAGCATCGCGCAGAAAATAGCGTTGTCCGTCCTGACCTTTCAGTGTGGAATTGTACCAATGTTCAATACCTCCCTGTCCTTCTCCATCAATATCACGAAATCCTATCAAGTGTGAAGCAGCACGTTCTTGAGGATAAAAACGTTGAAATTCAGTTCGAAATCCAACCTGGTTGGGATCGAGTTCGAGTTCCTGTATGGCTTTTGTTTCGTGGTTGCTTAAACGTCGCTTGATCCAGATAAACTGACGATCCGAATGTTGTAGGAATTGTTTCCGCAGTCGATCCGGGTCAAGAGACAAGACATCTGCAAGTTGTTCAGCAATCTGTGTGGGATTGTTCACGTTGCCGGGATTGGCATAAACACTGTTCACCAAGATGCTGGAAGCCAGAAGTCGCCCCGAGCGGTCGAAAATGTTTCCAGGGCGTGCAGGTACGGTCTTTGTGATGTGATGCTGCTGGCCAGCCAAGGACCGGAAATGTTCGAGGTCACGATATTGAAGTTGAACCAATCTAAAAGCGACACCACTTAAAGCAGCGAGTATCAGGGCCGTAACAAACCTTCCCCTGTTCTTGTTCAATACCCAAAGAGGGGAGGTGTCAGGGTCGTAAGACATTGTTGGTCACTCGGTTCAGGTTGGGTAGGATCAGCCAATCCCTTAGAGGATCGTCCCTTTATTTGACAACATTTTGTAAAGAGAAAATATCGGACAATAACTATCATGCTAGTGGTCGGTATTTTTGATTGTGTGTTGACTAAGGTGAATTCGAGTTTCTTGAACGGGTGGCGCGTAAAGATTTTCCAGTTCATCAAGAATACGTGGGGCTGAGGCAAGTCGGTTGATTTTCAGAAGTAACCTTTGCTGATGATGAGAGGCCTCATCAAGGGCATCTTCACTACGGGAAATAAGACTGCGCAGTCTCAATTGCTGCCTTTCCAGAACCACACCAGCAAAGCTGACGGAAATGGCCATTAGTAGGGCTGCCAGAAATCTCGAGAGATGCACAGTTAGTTACCCCGGAATTGTCAAAACGGATCTGCCCGGCTAGTTCATAGGGTGTACCTGTCAGGCTACTTCCAGTTTCGCGGCGCCGAACACTTCTGCGTCTGTTTTTCTACTAGCACTAACCGAAAGTCGTCAGCTTGACTTGTCGTCATGGACTGTTGTTTAACCTGTGAATATTTCAATCCACAGGTATATTCCGACAAGGCGGTACGGTCGGTAACAATCGTAGAATTGATTTTTCCCGGAGTGGATCACCCACTGAAAAGAAGGATTGTTCCAATTGTACTGATTAAAGAAACGGAACCGTTTGACAGACATCAAGATTGGAACAGGTTAAGTGTGATGTTCGTGTTAATTAGAAGCGATTTTTGTTACTGGCTTCACGCGGTACGACTGTTGCATTCAAAGGAGGGGATGTCTCGGCTGTATGAGGCACTGTTAGGACCATGCCAGGGGCAAGACGGTCAGGATGCTTGAGAAGATCTCGATTCATCTTGAAGATGGTGTTCCACAGCCCCCCGTTTCCCAGTGTTTTCTTTGCGATTTGAAACAACGTGTCTCCTGGCCGGACGACATATTGACGGTTGACCGCTCTTGACGTATTTTTCGGCTGTGTCTGTGACGATTCCCGTTCTGGTTGGCTTGGAACGAGCTTTGGGAAACGATTTCGTAATCGTTTTTTATGTGGTGTTTCGATAACGGTTCCTGGCTTTAGGGACTGTTCACTGGAAACGATTGAGGCATTCCATTTAGCTAATGCCTGATGATAGACGCCGGATCCATAATGTTTTTCTGCTATTTTCCAGAAGCTGTCACCTGGCTTGATAATCCATTGCAGTGGCCCCTGTCCATTTAAGCTGGTCTGACGAGGAGTTTGAATCGATTGTATGTTAGTTTGTGACGACTCAGTTTTTTCGTAGACGCGTTGGTCTCCTTCCGTAGGAAAGAGCCTCTGGGCCGAATTGGTCGTCTGATTCTGTGGTTCGAGGTCAATCGGATCAGAAAACGTTGCTTGTGCGGGTGTGACGTTTTCATATTCTTCTGTCGAGGAATGGGATATGTCGGGTTCAAAGGACACTGAATCTCTTGACGGAATAATGTCAGATGCGGTTTCCAGTTGTTCAGAAGAAGCTGTGTCCGTGTAGTAACTGGACACTGAGGAATCGGAAACGGGAGAATTCATATCCACAGCCGAGGGGAATTCTGTGGTGTGTGCGTAAGGATCCACAGGGGTGTCTATGGTCATCGTATCAGGTTGATTCCCGTAGGAGGCAGTGGTCGCTTCAGCTGTCGCCATGTCATTGAGGTCTATTTCTTCTTCCGGTAGTACCAGTGGCTCTGTTGGGGGATTGTGAAGCGGTTCTCTTGTAGCCCACCCTTCCTCCGATATTGCATTATTTGTCGGACCAACAGGGATTTCGTCTAACGATTCCGATTGCGTTGCAGCTGTTGAAGTGATAGTGCTGAAATCAGTCGGATCTGGAGCCTCAAGATTATCAGCTGTATTCACAGAGACGGGAAGTGCGCCAGTTTCAGTTGGGAAGATCCTTTTTACCTGTCTCACAACAATGACCGTGAAACCGATCAGGACAAACACAACAATAAACAGGCCAAACTTGGTTTCTTTTCGCATGTTTTTCTCCTCTTGGTAAGGAGTTCATTCATATTTAATGTAAGTTCAGATCAAATCGTATCAGTTGGGAGCTTGTTTTTGAGCGACCCGTAGTTTTGCGCTGCGCGCCTTCGGGTTAGCTGAAATTTCTTGGTTACTTGGACGTAGGGGACGTTTGGTAAGGATTTTCCAGTTAGGGTCATCGCGAAAAGCCTGCTTGACGATTCGGTCTTCCAGTGAGTGAAAGCTGATCACGACAAGACGGCCCCCGTCAACGAGGCATTCAGGGAGTGAAATCAAGGCCCGTTTCAAGTGTTCCAGTTCACAGTTAATCGCAATCCTCAGTGCCTGGAAGACACGGGTAGCAGGATGAATTCGGGAATATCCTTTTTTGGGTCTGGGTACACTTTGACAAACCAGGTCAGCTAGTTGTTTTGCGCTTTCTATTTTTCGCTCTTTTCTTATTCGGGTTATATGTCTTGCGATGCGTCTTGCGAATCGCTCTTCCCCGTAGTTGAAGAAAATGTCTGCCAGTCGCTCCTGACTTAAACGATTGAGTATTTGATGAGCGGGTTCTCCTTCTTTTCTGTTAAATCGGAGGTCGAGGGAGCCGGTGTCACTGAAACTGAAACCTCTTCCTGTTTCATATAACTGGTCTGTGCAGAACCCAAGATCCAACAGTACGGCATCCACACTCGTAACTTTCATATGATCCAAAACGCTCCGGATGGAGACATAGCTTTCATGAAAAAAGGTTGCTGGTTTGGTGTGTAGTCGTTTTTTGGCAATCTCAAGCATGGTTGAGTCTCGGTCCAGTCCGATCAGTTGTCCTTCAGGTCCTATTCGATCAACTATTTGCAGTGCATGTCCGCCGGTACCAACTGTTCCGTCGACGACACATGCTCCATTTGAAGGCTGAAGCCAATTTGAAACTTCCTCAGGCATGACCGGAATATGTGTGAATGTTGGAATTGTGGATCGAGATAGTGGTGTCCGATTTGGAGGATCCGTCATGTCAAAGAATCCCGGCTGGACAAAGAACGTGGATCATGGGGCCGCTCGGTCAGAGATACCTTTCGGAATGATGGAGTCTGAATGGGGGCAGTAGTCTTGAAAGAGAAGAATTAAGGAAAGTACGGCAAACCGTTATTAACGGAATCGTTTCGGTTGTCCGGTGTAAAACATTATTTGACGGGATGTGGCAAAAAGGTGTGTGTATGGAACTTGCGCAGAGGATCAGCGCTGCCACAGCATACGGTTGCCGACATTTTAGTCAAGGTAGCTTTCCGAGACCGAGGATTTTTAGGCGCTGAGAATGGTTAACGTGCCAGCCACCCGCCGTCCGCAACAATGGTGGTACCGGTTATGTAGGATCCGGCATCGCTGGACAGGAGCAGGGTCGGGCCGATCATTTCGTCGGGGTTTCCCCATCGTCCCAGTGCTGTGTTTTCAGCAAATCGTTGTTGTTGTTCTTCGTTTAAGACGCTTTTAGGCAGTTCGGTGAGAAACGGGCCGGGTGCGATACAGTTTACAGTAATACCGTAAGATCCCAGTTCCAGTGCCGTTGCTCGGGTAAATCCAAGCAGGGCTGATTTGGTTGCGGAGTATAGCCCTCGTGCAGGATGTGAGACAAATCCCATGATCGAAGAAATGTGGATAATTCTTCCCCATTTCCTGGCTTTCATTGACGGAACCAACGCACGACTCAGTACCATTACCGAATGAAGATTGATTTCCATAACGCGATCCCATACCTCATCCTCTATGGACTCAAGGTCCTGAGGCTGGTTGGTGCCTGCATTATTAATAAGAATATCAATGGAGCCCATTTTTTCGATAGCCGTGCGGGCTAGAGATTCTACTTGGCTTCGATCTGCCATATCCGCTACGGCGAATTCACCTCGCTGTTGTGTACCTGAAAGGATCGTGTCCAGAGATTCTCGCAGCTGGTCGCCATTTCGACTACAGATGAAGATGTCAGCACCGGCTAAGGCTAAACCGCGTGCCATTGATTGTCCGAGTCCTTTACTTCCTCCAGTTACAAGTGCCGTACGTCCGGATAAGTCAAAACCATTCCAAGCCATTTTCATCTCCATTCACTAAAAAGCCTTTGGTTCCTTTAAACTCAGATTGAGGTTATCGCGCGTTATTCATTAATCAACAGGTGTTCATGGTTATATATGCGGTAAGTTACCATAGTGATTGCTCAGGATCTCGCAGTGTTAGCTGAGACTGATCGGTCAGCCATTGTTCCCAGCGTCTGACTTCCCTTTTCCTACTGTCTTCTTCGCTCCAGGCGCTACCTATCAACGATCCAACCCAGGAATGCGCAACCGGAGCGGGAAGTTGTTCTGCCAATCGTTCAAGCAACCAGATTGCATTATCAGATTGACGGGCACGGTATGAGTTGGAGAACACTTCTTTTCCGGATGATTGGATCAGTGTTACAAGTTTCTGAACATCGGATCGCTCCCAATCAGGACCGATTGAAATGTTGTCCTGTTGGAAACCATCAACGACCCAATCAAGACGTTTCCACGAAGCGTGTTCGGTTTTAAATCGGTTCCATTGTTCTGGCGTACAATCGCTGAGGTTTCGATTGAGGAGCATCTCCGCATAGCGACGTTTGTTGTTTTCCGGAAGGGGACCTGAAAGAAGTAGGTCTATCGCATTTTTTTCACGCTGATCCTGCGTCAGGTTTCGATTCTGCGACCACCATTCCCGAAGCGCACGAGCTTGGTGAACGATGGCGAGTCCAACATCACCTGGATCGACGTTAGCGGCGTGTGGTTCATAGCCCACAAACCAGGAAATAAGGGGAACGGAATGGAGCAGTTCCAGTCGACGCCGTGCTTGTCGGTTGATATCGCCGTTCAGAGGTACGACATCTACGGCATGGGAAAAATGTTCCATAAGAATTTGTGCGAATTTGGCTCGATCCGCCGCATAAAACCATTGAAGGGACCAACGTTCTCTGAGAACGTTTTCAAACTGACCGGACTCCATAGCCTGTTTTTCTGCAATCGGGTTAGTCAAATCCTGTTTTTCCCACAGATTGCGATACCAGTCGTCTGGACCGTTGTGCTGGATAGGTGTGCCATCTGTCCGGATGCGTCTTTTTGTATACTCTGCGAATTCATAATCAGAATTGATGCGCCGTATCCAATAACGTACCTGATGCCGTTCGGGAAGCGTATGCAACTGTCCTCCTTTATCAAGAAGATATAACGCGGAAAGCTGCACGGTTTGATGGTCCTGTTTCCGTTGGGCTACCCTTTTAGGATGCACAATCAATTGATGGATCTTTTTGATGGTACTTGAACTATTGTTCTGTAACTTATCGATGTAGTATTCGGTCTGGTGGGCGGGAAGTGACTTAGTCCAGTCTTCGTCCCAGCGTTTTTGATAATTGCGACCATAGTACCCTGTTGCAAAAATAACCACACAGTAACTCCACATGGCCGGATAGTAGAATTTTTTCGGCATTGTCATAGCGGTAATTTCCAGGGTGAATCGAAGGTATCACGAAGATTTTTTTCAGTAAGTCGTAGCCCCGTGGATACTGTAATCATGCTACCTTGACCAGGAAAGGTGCTCAACAAATAACTATCCTGGTTTGGGGCCTCTGGAGGGCGTAAATGGTTCATGCTGTCGTGGCAGTTTGGCAAATTGTGGGTATCGTGTTGTTCTCGAATCACGGTGCTGTATCTAGCGCAAGGCGCGAGTCTGACGAGTTGCCATTATTTTAAGTCATTTAAAGGAAATAAGTTATGTCAGAATGACGATAAGTTTTGTAATGGCGATAACCCACACCACCACTGTTTTGGGTAGAGATTGATGTGACTGTGAGTTTCCGGTTAAACCCGTGAGATTGGAATTCTATTAGTTTAATGAACTATAAAGTCGTTATCATTTATATGGAAAACGCTACTCGATGTATCCGGTCTGAGATCGCATGACACTGCCAACAGAAGAATATATTGAACAGGCGCATTTTTTCCGTACGCTGCGGAAGCGTCTCGGTGAAGATCTTCCTGCTCAGGAAATTCTTGAGCAAATCCATGAGGAGATTCTTTCAACGACCCAATTGCCGTTAGCAATTCAGTTTCTTACAAGCGAACTAAAGCTTCATGGGGTGATGTCCCCTGCAATGGATCGATTGCCCCATTATTTCACCCCTTGGCAAGCGTATGTGATTTCGCGGGCGGAAGACAACCGGGTACGTTTTTTTGATTTTTCAATTGCGTTGTTAATTCTCGAAAGAGAAGCTGAATATAAATCGAAACAAACCACTCAACCGGGCTTGTTTGTTTTTCAGTTCGAGGCAATCAGTCGAAACCGATTGGGATATGATGAAGGATTGAAGCGGGTTGCGCAGGATCCTGTGTATGACGATCAGTGGCGACAGTGGATCCGTCAACTGACTCGTAAGATTTCGAATATTGATTTTGGCGACTGGTTATATCTGAATTCCGAATTTCACCTTATTCAGCGCCGACGTGTAACAGAAGGAGCGGTTTCTTCCAAATGGCCTATCCTGTTTGGAGAAAAAGAAGGAAAAATTGCCTGGGCCAACCGTGGCAAGGATCCGTTGTTTCTGTTTTCTGCTTTGCAGCGGCAGTTAAATTATCCTGTTGTTCCAAAGCTCGAGTATTCCCCACAGGTCAATCTTATTCCGACCTTAGAACGTAAGATCCATCAATTGGAAATGCGTGTTAAGTTACTGGAGTCGGAATTGAAAGGTTCATTTGATCTTAGCCAGTTTTATGTTCAGCCAGGCGTTTCTGGCGGTTCGGAGAAGGGAATTTCTCCGTAGGCAGGTGGTCTGTTGAAGACACAAAGTGGGTAATTTCACAAGTCTTCCTGTGTTTATATTGAGTGTTTCCGTGCCCTTGCGTATCGCATTCTGCATTACAGGTCTGGCTACGGGTGGAGCAGAACGCGCCCTGTGTAATCTTGTGCGGGGGCTGGATCCATCCAAATGGCAATCGAAAGTCTTTTGCCTTTCATCTTCCGGGCCTTTGGCAGATCAATTGGAACAGTCAGGTATTTCTGTAAAAAATCTTTGCGCTAGGAATCGATGGGACATCACCGTAATTCGACGGCTAAGCAGGGAGCTCCGGATATGGCGTCCGTGTTTGTTGCAATCGTTCCTTTTTCATGCGAATATTGCGGGTCGTTTGGCCGGAAAGTGGGCAGGCGTTCCTGTCATTGTGTCCGGTGCGCGTGTTGCAGAACGTCGCGCTCGATGGCCGATGCTGGTCGATCGAATAACATCGTGCTACGCTCATCACACAGTTTGTGTTAGCGATGAGGTTGCCATGTGGATGCGTGATCGAGCTCACTGGCCGGAATCGAAATTATCGGTCATTCCGAATGCTGTACAGGTGAAACCATTTGATGAGGCATTACCATTGTCCCGGGCAGAGTTAGGTATTCCTAATGATGCGTTTGTCGTGATGTTTGTGGGACGTCTGGATCTTCAAAAAGGACTGTATGATTTAATAGAGGCATTTGAATCCATGTCCGTACGGATTCCAGAATCGCATTTGTTGATTGTGGGAAAGGGGCCTTTAGAGCGGAAACTACGTGATCGAATATTGCAGAAATCGTTTGCCGAAAAGATACACTTTACAGGTTGGCGAGACGATGTTCCTTGTCTGCTAAAAACCGCAGATCTTTTTGTGCTGGCATCGCATTGGGAGGGAATGCCGAACGTCGTTCTTGAAGCTATGGCTGCCGGTATACCTGTTGTATCTACCGATGTGGAAGGAATCGGCCAATTAGTCGAAGATGGTGTTAGTGGGCTAGTAGTTCCATCTAGAAATCCCAAGGCATTTTCTGATGCGATGGTGGTGCTTGCGAGTGACCCGGCTCGTTGTGCTCGACTGTCGAATGCGGCTTACCAGCGTGTGGCCCAATATTTCAGCGTTGGGTCCATGGTAGATCATTACGAAAGTCTTTATGAAAGATTGCTCAATCAGCAGGAGATGGAAATAGAAACGGGTTAGACAGGCACATTAGAGCGAGAAAAGATTCCTATAAATTCGTCGATGGAAACCGCGTTTCAAAAAAGATCAAGAGAAGACAACGACCTAAGTAACTTCCGAGTGTCAAGTGGTGCGGGTCATCGTGATAGATGACCACTCGAAGAGAGCAAGAGTCGCACCGGTAGAGTCTGTATGAAATGAGGCGTCTGTAGTGGGAGCCAGTGAGTTTGCGAGTATTGGTTATAATAGGGCATACCCGAAAAGAAGAAACGACAGGCAATAGACCACGTATATAAGGCGTGAATAGTTGGGTTAGTGGAAATGGGCGTAATGGTAATC
>Ga0310344_10003770_pt1 | contig 11248 bp, 8 predicted proteins | sample HC15DNA20200_MG_FD_203801 | JGI IMG/M metagenome (GOLD analysis project Ga0310344, IMG submission 203801) | Marine microbial communities from station ALOHA, North Pacific Subtropical Gyre - HC15-DNA-20-200_MG | ecosystem: Environmental > Aquatic > Marine > Oceanic | place: Pacific Ocean: North... | reverse complement strand
CGCAGATGCACCGCCAGCGATTGCCGTCCCGGCCCCGGCGAGGGTTGTTCCTGTCAGCTTGGCTGCGGTGCCGATGCCGCCTATGAGTTCTCCGACATTGTCTCCGACCCAGTCGCCTGCGTCCGAGACGAATTCCGTTGTCGCGTCCCACGCCCCTTCGAGAAAGCCCACGTCGTCGGGACTGCTGCCCCTCATCACCGGCCCGTACTGCGTGGTCGGGTCCGAGTACCCCGCGCCTTGAATCGGTGGCATGTCCAGACCGTGAATGATGTCATAGTCCAGCCCGGAAGACTGGTTTCCGCCCCCGCCACCGATCATGTTTGTCAGCGGGTCCACGATAAGCTCGTTGACCACATTCCCGAGAGGCGACGATTGGCCGGGGCCGGTGGGGGTGGTGAACCAGTTGGTGGCAGCACCGACCAGCGGGCCTTCCCACCACTCGGGGGCATCCACTCCTCGCGAACCAACCCCAGACGCACCGCTCTCAAACAGCATTTGCTGGATGGCACCGAGGTCCGGCCCCGTGTCGGTCCTCTCGGTGATCAAGTCCTGCATGTTGCGGAACTCTGGGCGCATGACATTGGCTCTGGTCTGAGCAATCTGCCGCTCAAGATCAGACGAGGCCGTGCGATAGTCTCTGGTGGCCGCCCCTCGCTGCGACGCGGCGACGGTTGTCCCGGCCATGCGGGGGTCGATGCCTGCAAGCTGCTGCTGGTAGCTTGCGTCTATCGCCCGCCTCGCCTCTGTGCCGAAGCCCTCCAAGGCCTCCCGGCTCACCGCCATCGACTGCTCGCCGTAATTCAGGCCAGCCGCCTGCTTTCCCAGCTGGGCGTCGCGATTTCTGGCGTCTGTAACTTGGGCCTGCTCGTAGACGTGGGCGCGGAGCTGCGGATTGCTCATGCTGCCCAGCTCTTCAGCTGAGAGGGTGGGCAAGTTTTGCGGAGTGTAGCTCCACGAACCCGACGCAGGGTCTCTGATAAGACCAAGGGCGGAGAGAGGATCTGTTGTGTTTTGCGGCATTTCTATTCACCTTCAAACGTCAAGGCATTGGCCTCTTCGACGTGGCCCGCGAGCGACGCCTCCTCCAGTTTCTTCTTTTTGTATTCAACGTAAAAGAGGCGGAGCGTGTTGATGATGATGTTCTTCACGAAATCTTCGGACTCCTGCTCTTCAGGCTTTTCCTTAACCTCGCACACAGCGGTGACGACCGACTCAGGGATACTCAACTCAAGCTTCATCTCAACCTCCCGTTACTCAATAGTCAATTCAATCTGATCCAAGCTTGCATCAACAGAAGCCTTGGCCTCCTTCTCCACTCCCTCCAAGGCGGACTGCATGGCGTGCTGTCGTATTGTTCTGGATACGTGGCCCACGATGCAACTCACTGTGAACTCGTACTTCCAACTTTCGAGCTGCTCTTCCGAAGGCTCGTCCTCGTCTAAGGCGTCCAGCCTCTCGGCGCAGAACTCCTGCCACCCACGGCTCTTGACCGCGACAAATGCGTCCTCTGCCCGTCCGAGCATCTCGTCCGGGTAGGTGACGGAGATTTCCTTGCCCCCAAAGCTCGCTGTTATTTCCGCCATGTCTCACTCCATGAACATCAAAAATGCTGGTGACAACGTCTGGGTAGGCGCGTCGGGGATTTCCATGTAGATGCAGTACAGGTGGGTGGATAAGCCGCTCCCCGACAGCTTCAACTCAATTCGCAGATCGTCATAGTCCGTGATGCTATTCGCTTCGGACGCTGACAGTGTGTAGGTTCCAAATGTCCCGTCGCTGGTGTCTGCTATCTCCTCGTCGGACACAATTTCGGTGCTGCCCTGAAGGAGGGAGAAATACATCGTCGTGGCGCCGCCGCCGGGCGGTGGCGGGCCAGTCTGCGAACCTACGTCGTAGTAAATCTTGTGTCCGGTTGCCACCTCCGGGTCATCCGCGTCCGAGAGGTGCATTATGAGCCCGTCCGTAGCACTTGATCCCCTGATGTAGTCTCCTGAGGGGGAGTCTGCGGTAGTGCCATCAGCAAGCGTGTGCAGGTCGTCCGTTCCCATCATCCCGTCGTCGAAGCTGGAGCTGTTGCTTACCGTTGCGTCTAATGTGAGGTTCTGAACCATGACAGGCCTAACTGTGGTGTGCGTCTGCTGACAAGTTTTGAGCGATCACAAAACAGTCCATCTGCAAGCCGTTACTTCTGGTGCAAAGGAATCCGTATACGTCTGTCTTTCCGTTTGATGCTGTCATCGTGGGGGGCGTCCCGCCGATCCACCTGACCTTGGTGAAGTCGTCACTGCCGTCAGCGTCAGGGTCGGCAACCTCGGTTATGTCGTCCCAAGCCACGGTGTAATTGGCACCGGCGGGTTGCTCAAGTCTCAGGATGTACCTCCCGCCCCTCTTCATATTCTTGAAGCACAACCTTATCACGTTGTCTTCAAGCGTCACCCAAGCGTAGTTTCCCAGCGACCAGTCTATGACAATAATGTCGTGAACGCCCGAGCCAGTGGTGCTTTCGTCAAGCATCGCTGCCGCCATGGCGTTGCCTGAGCCCGAGCTGGCCCCCACGTTCAGGGCTGGCATCTGTTCCTGAACATAGTCGGCGGCGACCAGCCTCAACCCGTTCGCGCTTTCGTCCCACCGCATATAGCTGCCGGACGAGGCTCCGTAGAAGGTGACATCGTAGCCAGTGTCGTCTACCCCAAACCTGACATCGTACCTACCTGTCGACCCTACTTCGCCGATATTTATCATGGACGTTGTGCCCATGCTGGAACCGTAGCCGATCTTCAGGTCGTCGTCCGTGTCATCCACGCCGATGTAGAAGTCCTCTCCGTTTCCATCGAATTGCACCTTGGCGTCTACAGCCTCGCCTTTGCCGATCTTCACCTCGGCGGTGTTTGATGAACTGTTTTGTACATGAAGCGTGGTTCCGTCGAAGGTAAGGTTCGCCTCGCCGTTCAGGGCGTCCGCAGAAGTGAAGGTGGCAACCCGGTTGTCATCACCGTTCGTCACGGCGGACACTGCACCCGCAGCGTCCGCCGCAATCGTAATGGACCCGTCAGCGTTCGTGATAGTGATGTTGGTCCCCGCCGTCAGGGTGGAGACCGCAGGGCCGCTGGCCCCTCCTATGAGGAGTTGGCCATTAGACGACATGGCGACTGCCGAGACGGTGTCCGTGCCGCTATCTTGCGTTATCAGCACCGCCTTGTCGGCCATCGCCGTGATCCCGGTGCCGCCCTGCGCTACAGTCACAGTGGCCTCGGCGGCAGTTTCCAACGCCTGAAGAGCCGCTTTGATTGTTTGATTGTCTGCGATTGTGCTGCCAGTGAATGTTCCAAGATTCTCGGAGGCATCAGAAGCGGCCCCAACCAAAGTGAACAGGTGGTCTAAATCAAAAGAAGCCTTGGTGTAAGTTGTGTTGGTGTAGTTAGTAGAGTGTATTGTGCCCGCACTCTCAGCAGTCCAGTCGATATGCTCGTTTTCCACAAAGTTTGTCAGAGCGTCGTGGTCTGCAAGGTTTACAATACTGGCCACGTCTGCTTTTTTGACAGCGTTGGTGGCAGATATGTCAGAAATCAATAACTCGTCGCCTACAGCAGGGGCTGCGAGGTCAGTCTGCCCATTGATGTCTACTGTAGCTGTAGACCAGCTCAAAACTCCGCTGCCGTTTGTTTGCAGGAACTCGCCAGAGTCCCCGTCGTCGGCGGGAAGGGTCAGGGTGTAGCTTGCAGCCAACGCATCTGGGACGTGCAACTTGACGTAGTTCGTTCCGTTGGCCGCCAGTTCTTTGAGGAATACGGAGCCGGTCTCTCCGGTACCGGTCCCCCACGGGTCCAGCGTTATGAACCCGCCATAGAACCCGTAGTGTGCAGACACTGATCCGTTGCTGGACACGCTGAATCTTTCAGCCGCTGTCGCCCCGCCCTCCATGAGGTTCACGACGAACTTGAAGTCTTCCGCACCGCCAGTCTTGTCCTCGATGACGGACGCCAGCGTTGTCCCGATCTCTTCATTGCCCGGCCCGGCGGCACCGGATGTCTTGGTGCGGAAGGCTATGTGTTGCCCGAATCCGTTGGCCGGATTGACATTGTGCCCATCGTTCCACAGGGTCAGCGTTCCGTCCGTGACGGAGTTGGAAGTGGAGCTTGAGTTCCTGAAGTAGTTGTCTCCATTCCCTGCCACGTACAGGTTGTTTCGCATCTCACCTTTGCACATCGTCTGGAAGAGAAACGCTCCGTCTTCGTCATTGTTGGTCACATCTGAAAATTGCCAGAAAAACCGACTCGTCAAATGCTTGGCCTCGGTGTCGTTGTCCAGCCAGAAATCAAAACGAGCAGCGTCGTTGTTGATCGCCGTACTCCGGTTTGGCCCGGAAAAACTTCCGACCAGTGGTGCTCCATCGTCGTTTGTGGATTCAAACCAGAAGGCCCCTTCGTCTGCGTCGTTCGGGGCAAGTACCGTCAGGGTGGAGTTGTCTAAAACCGTCGTTGTGCCAATGGTGACCTTCTCGCCGGTTCCGGCAGACGGGGAGATGTGCCCGTCGTTGTCTGTCCACTCGTTAGCCCCTGTCGCCACGCTGACCCAAGTGAACCCTGACGATCCGTCGTACGAGAGAACTTGGCCGCTAGCAGCATCGTTCGTGCAGTCGAGGTGGGCTTCAAGGATGGAGTCGTCGGCGTACTGGTCTACCCCGACCGAGTTGGCCGCAAGCGTCGCTGCCCCGCCAGCGGCTATGGTGATGTGGTTGGACACATTGCCGAAGATTGCGTCTTCGAGATTCGTGAAGGATATCTTCTTCTCTGTGCCGTTATCCGAGAACAGGAAGTGGTCCTGCGTTTGGTGCAGCGTTGTCCCGGCGTCGTAGCTGTCGATGTCTGCCGAGGTGCCTGCCACCCAAGTGAAGTTACTTTGCGCTGGTGTTACCGCGTTGTGGTTGTAAGAAAGGAGGTATCCATCAAGCCCGCTCGCCCCGGCGTTGGTGATGTTCAGGTGCGACTCGTAGATCGCTTCGGGGTAAATGTGAGACCCGAATATCTGCTCTTCGTCGATGTGTGCTGCCTGAACAGCATCGTCAGCTATCTTTGCGGCGACGATGGCGTCTGTTTTGATATGGGCGCTATCAATGCCATCTTCCACGAGGGTCAGTATTTCGCTAGCGGTCTGATCTGCTGTGGCGCTAGCTTCAATGCCGTCCAGCTTGGTTTTGTCTTCATCAGTCATCACCCCCCAAGCTGTCGTTGTAGCGGCTGGAAGAGAGGCGTTGTTGCCATCGCTGGAGTTTACAGTTAGGGAAGTCCCATTAGCTGTAGAAGAAAGATCCGTAGATACGTTTGTAACCTTTGCAGTATTGGCAACAATCTCGTCCCACTTGGCAGCGCTCAGCACTCCTGCGTTGTTTGTGTCTGCCTGTGCAATCACTACGTCATTCGTGCCTCCATCTGACGTTATGCCGTAGCTGGTTGCGTTCACGGTGCCCGTTGACAGTGAAGTCGGGACGTTCGTAGCTTTAGCCACATTAGCTGTGTGCTGGTCGAATATCGCCTTGGACATAAGCCCGCCAACACTTGTGGTGGCAACGGGTATGGTGGCATTGTCGCCGTCAGAGCTTGTTATTGTTGCTGTCGTTTCGCTTGTGGTAATTCCCAAGTCTGTAGACACGTTTGTTACCTTGGCCGTGTTGGCCGCAACAGCCGTTTCTAAGTTGGATATATTTGGGATTGCGACCGTGCCTGTAAAAGTCGGGTTTGCCAGCGGAGCTTTCTTGTCTAATTCTACCTTTGCACCCGCCGGGGTAACCGCGCGTGTGGTGTCGGTGCCGGTAGTCGTTTCCGCGTCCGTGGCCAACTCGACGCCACCAACCACCGTGGTAGAGGCGGCTGGCAGGGTGTAGTTGTTGGCGTTTACGGCTATGCCGTCCAGCTTTGTTTGGTCTGCCGTCAGGAAAGTGCCTGTAGTCGCCTTGACTGCATCGACGTCTGCCAATTCACTGTCCATCAACGCGCCTGCCGCAGTTACATTGGTGGCGTCAGTGACATCGGCGCCCGCTTCAATTCCGGCCAGCTTGGCCGCCTGCTCGTCGGTCATTGCCCCCCAAGCTGATGCTGAGGCAGCCGGGAGGTCGGCGTTGTCGCCATCGCTAGACACCACAGTCAGGGAGCTGTTGTTGGCTACGGCAGAAAGGTTTGTGGTTACGTTTGTTACTTTAGCCGTGTTGGCCGCGACAGCCGATTCCAAGTTGGCGATGTTCGGAATTGCAATTGTGCCAGTGAAAGTCGGGCTTGCCAAAGGAGCCTTGGTAGCCAGCAGGTTTGTCACCGTCGTGGCGTAGTTTGCGTCGTCGTCGATGGCAGCGGCAAGCTCGTTGAGGGTGTCCAATGCTCCGGGGGCACTGTCCACAAGGTCGTTTATGGCCGCCTGTACGCCCGCTGGAGTGACTGCTCGCGACGTGTCCGTGCCAGTGGTCGTTTCCGAGGTTGTCGCAAGCTCCACGATGCCCTTGACCGTGAGGGAGGCATCCGGGGGCGTGGCCAGTGACACCCAAGCTCCGTCGATCCGTCCTTGGATGTCGTCGGTGTTGTAGCGGATTGTGCCGTTGCCCGTCAGGCTGGAGTCGCCGACAACAACTCCAGCAGAGGCCGTGATGTCGCCAACAACGTCGAGTGCCGTGGCGGGGGAGGCCTTGCCGATCCCGACCCTCTTGTTGGCAGCGTCCACCTCGAAGGCTGAGGAGTCGTCGTGCTGGGTGACCCGGAAGAAGTTTGCAGTGTTGCCGCCACTGTCTACTGGACTGAACACAAACCCGGATCTGGCGGCGTTGTTTGTGGAGATGAACTTCGAGGTGCCGTGAGAGTTGACTACCAGATCGAGGTATTCCGTGGCGTTGTACTTGACTCTCAGCTGGTGAGCCAGCCCAGACGCGCTTCCGCCGATGGTCCCTATTCCGTTGAACAGGGCTCTGGTGAAGAGGTTCTCTGACAGGATTGCGTGCGTGTCGAAGCCGGATGTCGAATTCTGGACAAGAAAGTAGGCAGCGGCGTCGTGGGTCGTCAGTACGTTCAGTTGCCTTATCTGTTTTGATGTTGCCATTATGATCAGCTCTCGTTGTAGTCGCCGATAATGTAGGCGTCCGGGTCGTCCGAGTCGACTCCGGCACACACGACGTAGTCACCGTTCTCGTCGGTGATAAGCACGGTCTCCAGACCGGTAGACCAGTCGGCGAGAATGAAGTCTTTGTATTGAATCTCCCCAGAGATGGTTCTCCGGACTGTGGCAACGATGTCCCCCTTGTCGAATGGAGGGTGGCTCCCGTCAGACACCCAGACCACGGCCTTTTCTTCCGCCGGACCCTGACCTGTATTGGTCGGGTCCTGCTGCATCGAAAGGGTGAGGTGCCCGTCGATATCCAAGGATGTTGCCGGGTTCTCTACGCCAATTCCCATGATCTCGACATTGGTGACTCCGGAGAAAGCACGTGCGTGCCTACTCTCTCTCCCGCTCAGCCCCACGAGTCTTACCGGGCGTCTTTGGCTCATAGTAACCTGCTCGACTGCCTGCCAACGGGATGGTACTGGGCCTCGATAGCCTCAAAAGCCCAACGCTTGGTCGGGGAGGAGTCATTGTACAACTTGAGGTAGATGGAGTCGCCCACCGCCCTCATCCTGTCCACGTTCTTCCCGATATTGTCGCCGTCGATTACAGAGACCGCCCAGCTTCCAGTGCCAGTCAGTCCGCGAGTGGTGTCGCTGACATCGTCCCCCACAACGTCTCCCGGCAAAGCGGCCTCTGCCGATGATCCGGCGTACAGGCTCCAGTTGACGGTGCCGGAGTCCAAGGCGAGCTTTCCGGACAGCTCGTCCACAACGATTCTTTGCCCCTTCCCTATCGGGCCAAGGTACACGTGGCTGTCGATGTCCACAAGGCCCGTGTCCGTTTGGTCCCTGACTTGGTCGGGGTCAAACTTGTACACATTGCCATCCCTGCCTCCGATGAGGACTTCCCGGTCGCCAGAAACATCGCCGTCAAAGACCATCACGTTCGCGGAGTTGTGGGCAATGTGGGCGAAGTTGTCGGGCCACCAAGATCCACTTCTCGCGTCGTAGAAGAGGCAGTCTTCTATCGAGGTGGTATCGTTCTTCGTGAAGAACAGGTGTACGCCCTGTGCCTTCTCGCTCCACTCCATCCTGACGACCGTGTTGGAAAGGTCGATGTCCCTGAGCCGTTTGTCGATAACGCCCGCTGTGATTTTCTCCGGGTAGCTTCTTGGCGCGATCCGGTAGACTCCGCCAGTGCTGCCGAAAAAGTATGCCGTGCCGGTCGTGTCCTTGCACCAAGCTCGCCCCCACGCCCCGCCCACCTTGTCTGAGAGCAGGTCGAAGCGTCCGCCGGACTGGGGGTCGCCAGAGAGCTGCCAGATGGACCTGTCCCCAAGGAACAGCATCACGTCATCCGAGAACGGGATCATCCCCCGAACAACGTCTGGCATCTCTCCTGCATCTGACACGTGGCCAGCAACAGCGGTGTACTCGGTCGGGACGGTAGGGAGATACTCCCAGTCGTCCGTGGTTCCAATTGCCGTCATGAACCAGTTGTGCGGCTCGCCTTGCACGCCAGACATGACGATTCGGCCCCGCCAGCTTTCTATCAGCGTGGGGTACATCCCTCCGGCGTCACGCGGAAATGCACTACCGGACGCGATGTTCTTGTTGGAGACCCAGCCTTTCACCTTGTTGTCGTAAAAGTCGTACAGCTGCTTGTTCCTGCCGTCCACGTAAAAGGCGGCGTACACGGCCTTTTGTTCCGCGAGTCGCTGAAATGGGTCTGTCGTCGTTCTTGCGAGGGACGTTGCGTTTTGCGTGCCGTAGAACGGGATGCCGAAAATGACCGGGCAGGAGTGATCCAAGGCGTTTGTGCCGCCGTTGATGTCTTCCCAGTCCCGCTCTCCAGCAGACGAGTTCACCTCCATGACGCGGACGTTTCCCTCCCCCACCCCCACGAGGTACGACTGCCGCATCGTCGTTTTTTCCCCGTAGTCCACGTCCGGAATGTTGTACATGGCCGTCAGCAGGCTGGCGTCGGGCTTATTATCGCCAGCAAGCTGCACAAGCGTGGCGTCGTAGACCTTGTTGTTGTCGGCCTTCCCTCCGTCTGCCACCACGGAGTTCCAGACGTTGGTGGCGCTGGTCCCTCCTTCAGTTGCCGACAGGAACTCCTCGTACACCTTTGTTGTCGACACCACCTCCATCGTCGTGCCGGTCTTTATCCTCGACAGGACAAGCTCTCCGTCGCTCTTGACGTGAATGGCTCCCCAGCTGTTCACGCCAGAGATAAGGCGGGCGGCACTGCCGTTGGAAGGCGCGGCGACCGTGCCTGTACTCTTTTGCAGCATTGCGACATGGCTTGATATCCCAGAGAAGACCCCGGTGGTCCCGTCGGTGGCCCCAGACACGGCCAGCCGGTCTGTGCGGGTGCAGTACGCAATCGAGTAGATTGCATTAGTTCCGGTTACCGTCCCGCTTGTCCCATAATCCGTGTCGAGGCCGGAAAAGTCCCGCTTGACCTTGGAAATGTAATACGTCGTGGCCCCGTTGTCCAGCAGCCTGTATGCGACAAAGGCGTCCCCCTTGTTGCCGAGGCAAACCTCTAGCGGATATCCGGCTGGGCTGGAAACCTCTGTCCCGTCCTTGACCGTCACGGATGTTGGGGAACTGCTTAGCGACTGGACGCCAAGTCTCCAGCAGAACATGCGGATTTTGTGGCCTTCATTGGTCGCACAGCCAACAACGTAAAGCCGGTCGTGGCCGACAGCCAGTTGGTTTCTGGAATACGTGTAGTCAACCGATCCGGCTGTCGTGCCGTTGAAGGGTGCGGCGAAGGCGTCGCTCTTTTCGACAACCTCAGACAAGTCGTCCTTGACTTTGACAACCCGCCCGACCTCTAAGCTGGTGTTGGAGAGGAGGTAATCGCTTCCGGAGTCTCCTGTGAACGAAACCAAGAGGAGGTAGAGGTGTCCGTTCCAGTGGCCAATCCCTCCGACAGACTTGTGCTGGTGCGTGGTGGCGGAACCGGCATAGGCCAGATTTGCCCTTGTCTGCGAGCCGTCTGTGTGCGAAATCTTTGTGATCCCGATCTGGTACACCGAGCCGCCCTCGTCCACGTGGTCGACGTGAGCGACGTACAGGTTCCCCGCCTTGTCGTAGACCATGCAGTCCACGCTACCGACGAGAGGGTTGGCGGGAGTGTCAGGCTCCACGATTGACGAGGTTCGCCTAGCGACCACCGAACCTGTCGCGCCCGGAAAGTCCTTGTTCGTCAAGACCTTGGTTGCGTTGGAGGCACCCGTATCTCTCAAGGGGATCGAGAGCGACATGTCGCCGACAGTCTCGGATACGTCCGTGCCGGTGAGTTGCAGGAGGCTTTGGAAGGACTTCGAGTTTGTTCCCGTCGTGTTCGTCAGGTCGAACTTGTCCGAAACAAACTTCTTCAGGCCCGGACGCTGGCCTCCCCTGAGCCTGCCCGTCGACTCATCGTACGCGCGTACGTTCTGCGCGGACACGGTCGTGCCGGGGGGCTGAGTTTCGTATCCGAAGTTCTCGCTCAGCCCGCTAGACGGGAATACGAATTTCTGGACCTGACGTGGAGGCATCAGCGTCCTCCTTGTCGGGTGCTAGTGGAGTGCTTCCCAGATCGTGCCCGTCGTGTTCGTCTTGACGTAGGCGTTCTTCGCCGCACTGGCGTCACTGACCAGCCACAGGCATCCCACTGCATAACCCGCGTTGTCGTTGTTTGTCGGAATGACTGCCTGCAAGGTGATGAGCTGGTCACCTACGTCGTCGGTGGAAAGAACTCCGGTCGCGTCTTGAACTGCATGTCGTTGACTCATCTCGTTCTCCTACATTCTTGAATCTGATCTTGGAATAACAGCTCCCCGCCAATCGACGAACGCCAGCTTGCCGACGCCCGGACCCACAACGATAACCGGCGAGTTTGTTGCGTGCATGGCGGCTGTCCCGCCGTCGTCCACGGCGACCGTACCGCTTGTTGAACACACGAGCGTGTACGAGCGGGTCTCGTCCAGCGTGACCGTCTCGTCGCTGCCAACTACATAGGACGCTTCAATGTCAGCCATGACGTTCCTCAGTCAATGAATGTTCCGGAAATGTTCTTGTGCCGCACCCTGTCGTTTCCGACCAGCCTTCCCTCGTACAAGGCTCTTCCGTCAGATCCATCTGAGTTGTAACCAAGATTCTCCGCACGGTTG
>Ga0310344_10003768_pt1 | contig 11250 bp, 14 predicted proteins | sample HC15DNA20200_MG_FD_203801 | JGI IMG/M metagenome (GOLD analysis project Ga0310344, IMG submission 203801) | Marine microbial communities from station ALOHA, North Pacific Subtropical Gyre - HC15-DNA-20-200_MG | ecosystem: Environmental > Aquatic > Marine > Oceanic | place: Pacific Ocean: North... | reverse complement strand
TGTTCTCAAATTCTCTTAATCGCCTAAAAACACTCATTAATTCAATAATAGTAGGCCATGCTTTTAATAGATATTGCATCGATCCTTCTACTCTACCAAATGCTCTTATTATTTGTTGCATTACACCTAGAGTCATTACTCCTGCAACTATTGCTGGTGCTAAGAATACATAAGCCGATAATACGTTTGCTTGTAAGTAAGCCATTCGACCAATATTAAAATATAGATAACGTAAATAACTTAAAAAGTGAATCTTACGTACATCATCAAAAAAATCTTCAATCGTCTTTGGTCTAACAGTTCCATCATCTTCTGCAATAACAAGTATTTTTCTATATGCCGCTTCTTTTGCTTGTATATCATATTCTATACCAACTAAACGTAATATCCACCCTAATCCAATTAAAAATGCAGTACCACCTAATGTCCAAAGTAATGCACCTGTAATCAATCCATATTCCCAATCACCAAAAAAGAATATTGGAATGCCCATTGACAATCCAAATAATATAGGAATAAACTGAACCAAAACCATAATTGATTCAATTAGAGATGTTCCTAAACTTTCCATTATACGGGTAAATTTAATTGTATCTTCTTGAACCCTTTGCGATGCACCTTCTATTGTTCTGGCTTTCTCATATACACTATGATACCATTCAACCATTGCTGTACGCCATCTAAACAAATAGTGGGCAGTAAAATAACTTATTACAACATAGAGTCCAACATATATTCCTGCTAGTGTAATAAAGGAAAATAAACTATCAAAATATTCTCCTATTGTAATTGCATTTGGTGTAGCAAGTGCTTTTTGAATCATGTCATAAAATTGACCAAACCATTCATTTATTTTTACATCAATCTTTACTTGAACCCAAAGTGATCCTAAAATAATTATTGAGCCAAGCCAAGACCATAAAAACCATTTTCTATTTAAAAAAAATCTAAACATAACATTCCTTTATTTTTTCATGTTCCTCTAGGAGGTTTGGGTCCTCCATTTTGTATCCATTCTACTAAACTATACGCAATGGCTATTTCTACAGCGGCCCACATTATATTACCACCTGCTAATCCGACAAAAAGTAGTATACATATACCTATAACGTATTTAATCATTTATTCTATATAGTGTGTACTTAACGGTAAGTTCTTCGTTATCTTTGATATCTTTAATAGCAACTAAATGATAATGATTAGTAACCAAATCTTTCCACTTAATTATATTAGGTTCTTCTGAATGATTAATAAATCCGCCTAATGGAGTTCTAATCCATCCGTCTTTAAAATCTGCATTATATACATGTGATATGCCTAAATTTGTTCCTTTAGAAATAGAACAGGTAGTAAATAGTCCTAACCCTTCAATATTTGATTCTTTAATAGTTAGACTATCTGGCAATGGTTTGTACATCATGTATTTATTTTAGAAAAATAAATGTAATGGACTCCGTCTTTGTCATGCGAGGTATCCCATAATACTTCGTCTGGATTAAACAATCCGTCTATTAGTTTTTTTATTAGTTTATGATTTAAACCATAAACTGGTATTTTACCCTTTACTCCTGACATAAATTGATCATCTCCTAAATCAAAATAAAATATAGGAGAAGTATTATCATCATTATATTCATTAGGCACATGAAACAATCTAAAAAATAATTTACCATTAGGCTTGAGTATCCTATAATATTGATCTATTATTTTTTGATGTTGCATAGGATGATTACAATGAAGACATCCTACATCTATTATAACATCAAACATTTCGTTTGTAAAGTCCAAATATGCCGCATCTTGTGCAGAAAAAATAACATCAGGAAATTTTTTTTGTGCATTATCTATTGCTGTTTGAGATATATCAACACCATAAACATTATCAAATTGTTCTAATAATCTTATATTTTTTCCTTCTCCGCATCCACTATCTAATATTGTAATATCTTTAGAAAAATTATAATGCTTCAAAAACCATTTTACATGAGCATCTGGTTCTTGATTATACGACCATATATTACCAGGATCTTTTCCTGCAAAGAATCGCTCCCAGTTTGTATTTGCACAATTGCTAGGGCTATCTACAAATGTTTTTCGTATTTCTAAAAATTCTCTACTCATTCATAAACTCATCTAAGATATCTTTTAAATAAACATCTAATAATATTTTCTGTCCTTTTTCATTATGGTGATAATTATCCATTACTGTTATATTATCAAGTTCATAATTACGAGTGATATATTTACTAAATGATTGGTCTTTATAACATTTAAAGGCAGATAACGTTTTTAGTTTTTCTAATGATAAACAGGTGTCTGCTATACCTCCTTCATTTTCTAACCAACCATATGGAAATATTAAAAATTTTGAATTTGTATTTAAAGAATTTATATAACTTAAAATATGATCAATTTCTTTAACTGCAAAATTTGATCTAGCATAATTTATAATGCCAAATAACGGATCTCGTTTTGTCCTATCATCATATTTAACTAAATTAAATTTTGCTTTAAGTTGCCATAAATTTATAAAATCTGGTAGATAATCCTTACCTGAATTTGTTAAAATATTATAATAATGAAAGTTATCTTTACTTGAACGAATTCCGAACGTATAATCTTTATATAGTACTTGTCTTGGTTCACTTGAAGACAATGATATTATAATTTTATCAAAAAAATCTAATCCATAATTGCTTATTATTTCATCAATAAAAAATCTAGTTCCAAACAAACCATTACCACCATGACAAAAAAGGTGGGTTTCGGTATTATATTTTTTATGTAATTCGTATGGCCATCCTTTAAAATGATCTATAGTATAATCTTCTGCAAATGCATCTATTGCTACTTGTTTTTTAGTAGGTTTGGGATTATATACTCCTGCCGCAAAACTGCAACCTATAATTGCTATCTTCATTTTATAAGTTCTTTTATTGTTTTAGGATATAACCAATGCTCTAGTAAATGTACATCTTCTTTTACTCTTTCTAATGAATGTCCTTCAAAAATATGATGAACTCCTTGTGCTATAATAGGACCTCCGTCTATCTCTGGTTCTACCCAATGTACTGTAGCACCTATTATTTTGCATCCATAATTATATGCATCTTCAATTGCATTTGTTGAACCTTTAAATGCAGGAAGATATGAAGGATGGATATTAATTATTTTACCTCGCCATTTATCACAAAACCAATGAGATAAAATTCGCATCCAACCTGCAAGTACAATTAAATCAGGTTTAGCCTTGTCTGGGCCTTTTCCGCCGAGTGCAAAATCTACCCTTTTATCATATTCTTCTCGTGCTTCGTTTTTGGTAGGCTCAATTAAACATGAACTTACGTTAACATCTTTTGCACGATTAATTACATTTGCATTAGGATTATTTGTAATTACTTGATCTACTTCTATGCCTTCTTTAACAATGGCACTAAAATTTGAGCCTTCTCCTGAGGCCATTACTATTATTTTTTTAGTCATAACTCTCGTATAATTCTTCTATTTCGTCAGCAGTAAGTGCTCGGCTATATACTCTATAATCATCAATATAACCGATCCATCCACCCTGACCATTTCTATTCATTCCTATTTTAAGTTTATCCCATAAAGTCTGTACATTTGATGCAGAATCTTTAAGGTCAGCATTTTTATATACTCTAACTTTTTGATTATCACCAGTAGAATTATCAGTAGTTTTTGTATAAGTAAAAAACATCCACTCTTCTTCCATATCTACTTTTAAAACAGTATATGGTCCTCTTAACCTGTCATATCCATCATGATCTATTTGAAATCTTTGGCCATTTGTATTGTCCCCTGTTGACATTATTGAATGCCATTGATCAAAACTTTGATCGCTCAATGTTGGTAATATCCAAAATGAAATAGTCCAATTATCTGATATACTTAATGGACTAGTCTGATTCCAAACTGATGTGCCAGTACTATTATCTCTAAATGCATTCTCTATACACCTACCTCCATTAAAGTTTCCGACTACGACAGTCTTGTTGTCTCGGTCCACTTGTGAAAAAGTTGGGTGATAATAACCCGAACAGGTTGTAAATTCTCTTTCATAAACACTACTATCTTTTGTATCATTATCAAACTTGAGATGTACTAACAAAGTTAAATCTACTGTTTCAGTTTCATTGTCGATAGTTTCATTGTCAACTGTACAATTTTCTGTACATTCAGTCGTTTCATTATCCGTGTCATCCTCATGCATAGGATAATCAGGGTTGATAGAAACAGAAATAGTAATAACGACGGTATCTGGGCTTGAATGTGTAACGATAAAAGGGTTTGAAGATCCATATTCATAATAAATTTCTGGTTCCGCCTGTGTCCAATTTTTATAATCAACAGTCATGTAAGTGTCAACTGGCACTTCTACTTCTGCTGACAGTTCTTCATTTAAATCAATATCTGCAATATTTGGTTCTACTTTAATATTATGTCTAACAGGTGTTAATGGTGATATTGCTCGTGCATTATGATGATTAATAAGTCGTTTACTATGTCCATCATATTGTAAATTTACTTTATTATGATTATAACGTATGGTTACAGATGAGCCTTTTCTTTTTAATGTTCCTTCATCTGGCAAATCTCCGCATCCAGAAGGTGTCACTAATAAAATAAAACTAATTGCGAAAAACTTTTTTAAATATGTAATCAACATTTTTTGTGTAATACCCTATATCAAATATTTCTTCTACTTCTGCCATAGATAATACGTCATCATGAAGTAATCTCATTTGAAACTTAGACGAAAATTTACCGTCATAGTGAGCACATTTTTGAACCTTTTCGTATGCATCTTCTCTAGTCAATCCTTTTTTATTAATTAAATAAAGAAGAACTTGTTGCGAATACACTAGACCTTCTGTTAATTCTAAATTATGTTCCATTTGTTCTGTATTTACAATCATATTTTCAATAACTCCTGTTAGTCGAGTTAATGCAAATGATACATACGAAAACGTGTCTGGTAAAGTAATACGTTCAACACTAGAATGGCTAATATCTCTTTCGTGCCATAAGGCTATGTTATCTAACGATGGTGCTACGGCACTTTTAATAAGCCTTGCGAGCCCAGTTAAGTTCTCTGTTAGTATAGGGTTTTTCTTATGCGGCATTGCACTAGAACCTTTTTGTCCTTTAGTAAATTGTTCTATTACTTCGCCAACTTCGGTACGTTGTAAGTGTCGTATTTCTACTGCTAAGTTTTCTATACAGCCACCTATAATACCTAAATAACTCATTAATAATGCAAAGCGGTCTCTTGGAACAACTTGTGTACTAACATCTTCTGGCAATATACCTATTTCGTCTGCTAAATATTCTTCTATTTTTGGATCAATAACAGAATACGTACCAACTGCTCCACTACACTTTATTCTACAAATATTATCTACTGCATTTAATAATAATTCTAAACATCTTTTAAATGCTGAATAATGACCTAGTAATTTTAAACCAAATGTTGTAGGTTCTGCATGTATACCATGTGACCTGCCAACACATACTGTATTTTTATATTTCTTTGCTTGTTTCTTTAATATATTTACAATAGCAGTTAAACGGTCTATTATAATATCTATTGATTGTGATATTTGCATTGCATTACAAGTATCTAATAAGTCTTGACTTGTCATGCCCATATGTATATACTTTGCATTAGGACCTATTATATTTGATAAATGAGTTAAAAATGCTAATACATCATGTTTTGTTGTTTTTTCTATATCATCAATGTATCCCCATGTTTCGACACAATGCCAACGATATTTTTCTATATCTTCTACTGCTTCTTTAGGTATATTTCCGTATTTTGCATGAGCTTCGCATACCATTAATTCAATATCAAACCATAATTCATATTTGTTTTTTTCTGACCAAATATTTTCTATATCCGGACATGTGTATCTTTTATGCATTAAAGTCCTCTAATATTTTAAATCCGTCTTGTGAGCAATGATAAGATTCAAATGCTCGTTCTGGATGTGGCATCATACCTAATACATTATTATTGCGTATTCCACAAATTCCTCGTGTTGACCCATTTGGATTATTTTCATACCCGTAATATGTATATGCTACTTTTTGTTCTTCTACTAACTTTGCAGGGTTGGGGTGATAGTAATTACCTTCTGCATGAGCAATAGGTATTCTGCGTTGATTGTGTACAGGCCAAGTAATTATATCCATTGGCTTACATATAAATTTTTCTGTACTGTTTATTCGTAACGTTCCGGGTAACAGGCCTGCTTCACATAGTATTTGAAATCCGTTGCAAATGCCTAGTATTTTTCTATCAGTTTTTTTAAGTTCTTTTACTATAGGACTAAGATTTGCTAATGCACCTGCACGTAAATAATCGCCATAACTAAATCCTCCTGGCAATACATACATATCAACATTAGGTAATTTTGTCTCTTTGTGCCATACTCGTATAGGAGCAATTCCTGTACACTTATATAAAAATCGTTCTGTTTCGTTATCGCAGTTACTACCTGGAAATATTATAATCGCTGTTTTCATAGTTTTCTATTAATCCTACTCCGCCTATTACTGGTGTTGGCATAATGCCTTTACCTGATGTTTCGTTATAAAAACTTACATTACCACTAACAACAGGAAATTCTAATTCTTTACATGTTTCTGCCATGCCTAGACATACTTCTTTAAAGTCATGCATAACATTTGGATTTTCTGGATTACCAAAATTTAAACAATTTGTTATGCCTAACGGTTTTGCATTTACAGATAATAACTTATTATAACAATCATATATAATATATCTAATCCCACTTCTGGGATTATAATGGCAAAATGGGGCACTACTTATAGTTGTCATTGCTATGGCTTTTTTACTATCTGGTATCCTTACTATAGCAGGGTCTGCTTGTGGCCCTTGTATTGTATTTCCTATTACTTGTGAATCATATTGCTCCCATACCCAATTCATATCAAAATCTGTTACTATAGGTATATCTACAAATTCTGGTTTATACGGTGTTGTTGGTCGTTGCAATTCAAGTGCTTCTAATGCTTCTAATGGAATATCGCATACTGTTTTATTTTCTACAGTAACTTTAAAATTGTTGGTTGATGTGAGCTTACCAATAATAATACAGTCTAAGTCCCATTTTTTAAATATTTTAAATACATTTTCTTTACCTATTTGTGTAAATCTATTTAAATCTAAAACAAATAACATTCGTTCTTGGCTTTCACTTAGTAGTATTTCCCATGGTTCCATTCCTTCTTCTCGCAACGGAACTTTAGATAAATCTATTTCAATACCATAGTTTCCTTTAAGTGCTACTTCTGTAGTCGATGATGTTAATCCTGCCGCACCCATATCCTGTGCCGCAATTACTGCATCAGATTCAAACAATTCTAATGATGCTTCTAATAATAATTTTTCATAAAACGGGTCTCCTACTTGTACTGTAGGTCGTTTATCTTCACCTTCAGTAAACTCTTCACTTGCCATAATAGCACCGCCAATACCATCACGCCCTGTTTTAGCACCTACATAAACTACAACTCCTTGTTGATTTGGTACACTTGTAAATATTTTTTTATTAGTATATCCAACTGTCATGGCATTAACGAGGGGATTTTCTCTATAACAGTCAAAAAAATGGCACTTGCTATTAACTGTAGGCACCCCAACACAATTACCATAATCAGCAATCCCTTTAACCACCCCATCTATAACCCTCCTATCATTTGTTGAACCAAAATGTAATGAATTTAAATTTGCAATTGGACGGGCTCCCATTGTAAAGATATCACGCATGATGCCGCCTACTCCTGTTGCGGCTCCTTGATAAGGTTCTATATAACTAGGATGATTATGACTCTCTATTTTAAAAACTAGTTTATCATTGTCACCTATATCGACTACACCTGCATTTTCACCAGGGCCAGATATAACTTGCTTGCCTTCAGTGTATAATTGTTTTAGCCAAAATTTAGAACTCTTGTAAGAGCAATGTTCACTCCACATTGCATCAAAAACATGAGTTTCAGTTACGTTGGGGGCCCGCCCCAACCTTTCGTTTATTAATTTTATTTCGTCATTCGTTAACATGTTTTTCCCAATTTACATAACTTAATTGTCTATCATTACCTAATTCTTTAGCAAATGTATTAAACGATAAGGTATATCTCATATCATTTTGCTGATTAATATTAACAGAATGCATTATATCCGATGGAAACATAATTAAGTCTCCATTAACCATTGGTGCAGACACATACTCTGCATTCATACTATTATATTCAGATCGTTGTAATTGAATCATAGGTAGATACCTATTATAAAATTGAGTGGGAGGCATTGAGCTGGTTACATTTAAATAAAATATTCCGCTAATAATACTATTTTGATGATGATGGGTAGGATGTCCTGCTCCGGGCTCATTTTTATTAATCCAAGAATTTGTAATAATCAATTCTGTTTTGGTAGAAATAACATCTATTGCATAATTTTTTATTTTTTCTTCAATCCAATTTTTAATTTTAGATAATTCTTTATGCTCTAGTATATACGAATCTTCTGTTTTGCAATTTCCGTTATACGATCCTTCTTGTCTAAATGGTAACTTTTCTATATATTCAAATTCTTCATCATATGAATCAGGGTATTTACTTGTAAACATCGTAGTTGGAAAAACATGTAATATAGTGTCATCGCCCTTAACAAATTTTGTTACAGTATCTAATACATTCATTCTTCCTCTATTTCATAATCATACAATAAGGTATTAACAAGAACTGTTTCGCATAATTCTTTAATTTTATGATGAGGGGCATTAAAATAAAATACTTGTCCTACTTTCATATTTTCTACTTGCCATCCATTAGCATTTACGTTTAATGATATAGTATCGCCTTGTATATCTTTAATACCTTTTCTTAATTTTGTTGTGATTTTATATTTTTTCATATTAATTAATACTCTATTGTTCCGTCATCTCGGACACGACATCCTGAAATTCTAGTACATTCTTTTATTTCTTCTACTGTTTCTTTCGGATAGATGTATTGTATTTGTACTTCGGGTTCAAAAGTAGACTTAGAATCTGCTATAACATATGCTATTAATCCTATACAAATAATAAGTGCAAGACCATAAAGAAATGCGGCTTGCAAACCAAATACAATTAATTCCCATACTATTTGAAACGGTTTCATCATTCCCATGCACTCCCTGGACTTAGTAATTCTGATATCCACGATCCATCAAAAACTAATATAGTCCATTTAAATACTTCAGGTGAAATCCATATAAGAGTAGAAAATATAATTATAACTAAAGTTCCGGCCCAAATTATATTCCATATAAACATTAAACTTCGCTTAACTTTTTCATTAAACGGAAGTGCCATTATCTCATCGGCTTTTCTTTTCTCCTCTTCTCGATGATCTTTCCAAAATTGCTTTAGGGATTTCTTTCTTTCTTTTTTATCTCCTGCTTTTTTGAAAACCATTTCGACAAAGAATCCAATTATAGCCTCTATTAATTTTCCTATAAACCCCATTAATAAATTTCTTCTACTTTATCACATAAACCTAATTTTTTTGCTTCTTTAGCACCAAGCCAAACATCATGTGGCGGAAGAAGATATTTTCTAATATCTGCTTCTTTAAGTCCTGTGCATTTTTTATAATGATTAATCATACGTTCTGTTGTTAGTTCTAACTCTCTTACTCTAGCAAATAGTTCGTGTTCTTTTCCTATACTGCCCCACGAATATTGGTGCGATAAAATACTTGTATTTGGAGTTAAAACTCGTTTGCCTTTTTGTCCTGTTATAAACATAAGTAATCCGCATGATGCAATCATTCCAAGTCCTACTGTTTTAATAGGAATTTTAGATCCTTTCATTACGTCTACTAATGCAAAACATGCATTAAGGTCGCCACCTCTAGAACATATTCCTAACGTTAATTCTTTTTTCCGTTTTTTTGCAAAATTTTCTGCAAGTATCCAATCAATTAACGGACTCATTGATTCTACTGTAACATCTCCCATAAACACTACTACACCATCCATTAGTAATTGCATTTTAGGTACTAATGCTTCTGGGCCTGGTCCCTGCGGAGGTCCTTGATCTTCGTCTTCGTTTCTCATTTTGTTCCTTTAAAATATTTTATTTTGTTGATTGTTTACCATTACAAAGGTTGCACATTTCGGAATATCCTTTATTCTTCTTGCACCAATCATTGTACATGCACTTCTAAGTCCGCCCAAAATATTTTTTATAGTATTTCTTACAGGCCCTCTTGAATCCATTGTAACTCGTTTACCTTCTGTACTTGTGTAACCATCTTTTCGAGATCCATGCACTTCTTTTGCACGATCTGAACTCATGCCATAAAATTCGTATTTGCCATCTTGTTTAGGTAAATCGCTTTCATCATGAAATGCTAACATACCTCCTAACATAACAAAGTCGGCTCCTGCTCCAAATGCTTTTGTAATATCACCCGGAACAGTACATCCACCATCTGCAATTATATATCCGCCTAAGCCATGTGCGGCATCTGCACATTCCATTACACCACTTATTTGCGGCATACCTACTCCAGTTTGCTCTCGTGTTGTACATACACTACCTGGACCTATACCGCATTTAACTATATCTGCACCTGATATACATAATTGCTCAGTCATTTCTGATGTAATAACATTACCAGCAATAATAATTTTATCTGGAAAATCTTCTCGTACACGTTTAACAAAATCGGCAAAGTTCTGTTGATAACCATTTGCTACATCAATACAAATAAACTTAACTTCAGGCCATTCTGTTAATACTGCTTTTGCAGTAGCATAATCTGTTGCTGTGTCATCCCAAATAGCATTGGTACCTGTACTAACTACTACATTATTTAAACGTAACCCTTTGCTTACCGCTTCTTTCCAGTCATCAAATGAATAATGCTTTCTAATTGTAGTAAGCATATTAAACTCTTGCAGTACCATTGCCATAGAAAATGTACCTACACCATCCATGTTTGATGACATAATAGGAGTACCTGCCCATTTTTGGGAAGATTCATCCCAATGTCTAAAAGTAAATTCTCTTTCTAAATTGATACTTCGTCTACTAGATATTGTAGAACGTTTAGGTTGTAACAATACATCTGAATAATCTAATTTTATTTCTGTATCAACTCTCATTAAAACGGTGCCTCCTTGGGCGGTTCGTCTTCTTTTACTTG
>Ga0310344_10003767_pt1 | contig 11251 bp, 15 predicted proteins | sample HC15DNA20200_MG_FD_203801 | JGI IMG/M metagenome (GOLD analysis project Ga0310344, IMG submission 203801) | Marine microbial communities from station ALOHA, North Pacific Subtropical Gyre - HC15-DNA-20-200_MG | ecosystem: Environmental > Aquatic > Marine > Oceanic | place: Pacific Ocean: North... | reverse complement strand
CAAGAAAACCGCGACCCTGGCTACTGCCAGCGCAGCACGGGGACCTAAGCGCCTGTACACCCAATCAGTATCGAGATTAACTGACCGCAACTCGGGCGGATACCGTCCCGATGACATGAGCCAAACGACTGCCAACATGGCGAAAAAGAGAAGTTGAAGCTGGGCCACTACATGCGCCGTTGTATAGGGCACATACTCTACCGCATAAGGCAACATTGGATAAAGAAAAGCACCTGGGAATGAGCCGTTGAAAATGCAGAACGCCGCTGCAATTGTCATCGCAATCAACATGCTTCGTGGTGCCTCTTTGCACCGAATTCCGGAGTCATGCGCGAAAAAAGCAAAGAATGGAATCTTGATTCCTGCGTGCTCCACAACACCGGCAGACGCAAAAAGAAGTGCGAGCCATACTCCTCCATAGCCTTCGTGAATCGCAGCAGAAATCACCATTGATTTACTGACAAAGCCACTAAACAGTGGGAAGGCCGAGATGGAGGCTGCCCCTATAAGGCATAGACCTGTTGTCTTTGGCATACTCTTGTAGAGCCCACCCAGGTCGCTGCCATTCACCTTTCCTGTCCGGTACAGAACAGCCCCCATCGACATCAACAAGAGACCCTTGAACAGTACATCATTGAAGGCATGGGCAACCGCACCATTCACAGCGAGCTCGGTCCCGATACCAATCCCACAGACCATAAAGCCAATCTGATTGATCATGCTGTAGGACAAGACCCGTCGAAGATCGTTTTCGATGACCGCATAAAAAATGGGAAAGATTGTCATGGCTGCACCAATGAAGACCAAAATTTCGGTTCCGGCGAAGCCACGAGCTAAGGCATAAACAGCAACTTTTGTCGTAAAGGCACTCAAGAAAACGGTCCCCCACGGGGTAGCTTCAGGATAAGAATCAATGAGCCAGTTGTGGAGGAAGGGGAATGCACACTTGATCCCAAATGCCAGGAAAATCAGGTTCGTTCCCAAAGTCCCGAGACCTAAGTGGTCGAACGCGAGCGATCCAGTCGTTTGATAGTGAATTAGAATCCCAGTAAGCATCAGAACGCCCGAACCTACCTGTACAATCAAATAACGAATCCCAGCGTGATACGAGCGTTCCGTGCCGCGAACCCAAATCAAAAACACCGAACTCAGCGCCAGAAGCTCCCAAAAAACGAAGAGCACGATCAAGTCGCCTGCCATGACAGCTCCGACAGCTGATCCTGCATAAACCAGGGCTGCCACGTGTTCCATACTGTTTTCGGCTCGCATGGCGAAGATAAGTCCGATGACCGCCGCGATATGGAAGAGGTAGCCAAAAATCCGACTCAACCCGTCAATTCGAACGAGAGTGAGCTCGTACGAAAAGATGCCGACTTGGCCAAACTCCCCTGTGCCAAGACTGACGAAGTACAGGAATCCGAGTATCGGTAAAGCGAGGATATACGCCTTCTGTATGCGCCCACTTAAGGCAGGCACCAAGAGGGCACCTAAGATCATAATTGCAGCCGGAGGAAGACTACCGATCATAGTAATCCTCCGGGCGCATCAAAATCTTTCGCAATCCCTTTGAGATGACCACTAAAAGGGCCACCCCCACAAAACCATACAAAACGTAGAACTCAGGAAGATTCTCAAGTGGATGTTCCGCGTGACGCAATTCATGGGCACCGATCAAATGTTGAACGAGGTTTACTATGTCGAGGATCACTACCACAGCACACCCGAAATAAAACCCCCGCATCACCAATCGAACATTCTTCGGTTTGTCGAAAAATGCTTTATCTTCGCCCTGCCCACCGCTGCTATCGTTCGTGTGGGTCCAGTCAGCTGCCATGCTCAGCCTCCCGCAAGCGGAAGCAGGAGTTGGTAAACCCCATCCGCGAAGAAGAACAGTGCAATACAGCCAATCGCTGTAAGCGACAGGGCAATCACACAAAACAGTGGAGCTTCCTTAATCGGGGCCCTTGGAACACTGTCAGGCCCGCTCGAGAAAAAGCCCCTAATCGGGATAGGGATCAGATAGGCAATGTTTAGAAGTGAACTCACCATCAGGATAGTAACGAATACCCATTGTCCCGCATCGACCGCTCCTAAGGCTAGGTACCACTTACTCCAACTCCCCCCCAATGGCGGAACACCAATTACGCTCAACGCTCCTATAAGAAATGCAAACATGGTGATCGGCATCGTCCGCCCCAGCCCCCTCATATCACTTATCTCTGTTTTATGGGTGGCAAGATAAATAGCCCCCGCACAAAAGAAGAGTGTGATTTTACCAAACGCATGCATGGCGATATGCATACTTCCTCCCACCACACCCCAGGAGTTAGCTAAGGCAGCGCCCAAGACGATATACGAGAGTTGACTAACGGTGGAGTAGGCGAGCCGCCGCTTGAGATTGTCCTGCGCCAAGGCTACAAACGAGGCTAAAATAATTGTTATCCCGGCGGCATACATCAACCATACGTTGGCGCCCGAAGCACTGAGAAAATCCAGGCCAAAGATGTAGACCACAACTTTCATTACCGTGAACACACCTGCTTTCACTACGGCAACCGCATGGAGCAATGCGCTCACAGGAGTAGGGGCTACCATTGCGGCGGGCAGCCAACGATGGAACGGCATCAGGGCGGCTTTTCCTGTACCGAACGCGTAAAGCGCGAGGAGGACGAGAACCATAGGGCCCTCAACCTTCCCGGCCAGAATTCCTCCTTCGGTGAAATCTAGGGTTCCGGCCATCACCCACGTCCAGGCAACCGCAAGCAAGAGAAGCCCCACAGACGTACTAAGCAGGACCGACAAATAGGTTCGAGCACCCTTCATCGCACCCTCTGTTCCATGGTGCGAAACCAAGGGATAGGTCGAGAGCGTCAATATTTCGTAGAAGAGGAACAGGGTCAGCATGTTACCCGCGAGTGCTATACCCATCGCCCCAAATATTGAGAGCGCAAATGACGTGTAGAAGCGGGTTTGGTGTTCCTCGTGATGCGCTCGCATATAACCGATCGCATAAATCGAAGTCACTATCCACAACCCCGACGCCACCAAGGCAAACAACATTCCGAGAGGCTCAAGAGTGAAAGCGATCGGGAGCCCAGGAAACATCTCAAACCACGTAAAAGTCGGCCGCTCTCCTGCCATCACTGCCGGAAGCAGCGACACGACTAAGGAAAACAATGTCACGCCCGTTAGCAGGGTCACCATCTCACGCACATTGGGACGTTTGCCGCACGCCAGAATCAGACCGGCCCCAACGAGAGGAGTCAGCAGAACGAGTTGGACCAACGTAGAACTACTCAAGGGATCACCCTCAGAAGCACCTCTGCTGCTCGTCCCGCCACTCCTGCTGACGTAGAAGTCATGACACCAAAGAAGAGCGTAGCTCCTACTAAGACCCAAGTCGGCAGCAACATAGACAAGGGCGCCTCACGAGCTTCCCTGGCTCGGGCGCTGGGCTCTTTAAAGAAGGCCGTTTCAATTACTCGCCAAACATAGATCACGGCTAACAGCGAGCTAATTAGAACCATGACAGCAACAATCCACCAGTTTTGCTCTAATGCAGCCCGAATCAAATACCACTTGCTAATAAATCCAGCTGTCGCTGGTATACCGATAAGTCCCAGCCCCCCCACAGCCCACGCTGCCATAGTGAAAGGCATTTTACGTCCAATACCCGCCATGTCTTCGATATCGACAGATTTCAGTCGTAACATGACGCAGCCCATCGCCATGAATAAGCCACCTTTAATCAGCGCGTGGTTAAATAGGTGCACGATTCCAGCGACAAGACCAGTTGTGCTAGCAAAGCTAATCCCCAGCACCATGTAACCAATCTGTGCAACACTCGAGTAGGCGAGCATTCGCTTGATGTTCGTTTGGAAGATAGCGACGGTGGAGGCCACAAAGATTCCCAACAAAGAAAGGAACATCAACACACCACCCAAACCCAAGGTCTCAAACGCAAACGTCACACCAAACACACTGAAGACGAATCTTAAAAGGATGTACACCGAGACTTTGGTAGCTGTTGCCGCAAGAAACGCCGTAACAAGCGAGGGGGCATAGGCGTAGGCGTTCGGGAGCCAGATGTGGAGCGGAAACAGGGCCATCTTGATCCCGATCCCCACGGTGAGAAAACCGAATGCGACTAAGGCTGTCCGTCCACCATCGGCCATAACAAGCCGTTCAGCCATATCCGCCATATTAAGGGTACCGGTCATCATGTACATGAGACCAATCCCGATCAAGATAAAGGTGGCCCCAATAGTTCCCATGACCAGATACTGAAACGCGGCCGGTAGCGCTTGTCTTCTCCCGCCAAGTCCGATCAACCCGTAGGACGACAGTGCCGAGATCTCAAGAAAGACGAAAACATTGAACAAATCACCCGTGATGGTGATGCCAAGGAGACCTGTGAGGCAAAGCAAGTAAAGAGTAAAAAAGAGGTACTGTCGGCTGACAGGAATTTCGTCTAGTGCGGTGTCCTTGAGGCCTGCAGAGGACAACACAATCGCGCCAATACCTGATACGAACAGAAGCACAAAAGCACTTAGAGGATCCGCTCGATACTCAATGCCCCACGGCGCAGCCCAACCTCCCATCTCATAACTGACTAAACCCGTCTCTAAAACCTGCCTAAGTAACACCACCGAAATTCCGAACGTGAGCCAGCAGACTAGAACCGCAAACCCCCAAACGAGCGCACGCCGACGTAGAAGGATGCACAGAGGCGCTGCGATCAACGGGATCACAATCTGGAGTGCGAGCAAGTTCTGTTTGATCACGTGAGTTTTTCTTGGGCTAAAATCTCATCCTCTTCGATCGTTTCGTATGCTTCCCGGATTCGTACGATGAGAGCGAGCGCAACGGAAGTCGTAGCCACTCCAACCACAATTGCGGTAAGGATGAGTACGCTCGGGAGCGGGTTCGTATAGACGTTAAACCCTTCGCTCACGATAGGGGCTGTTCCTCCCTCAACTTTCCCAATCGTGATATATAGCAAGAAGACAGAGGTCTGGAATATGTTCAGACCGATCACCTTCTTAATCAGGTTCCGCTGAGAGATGACGATGTAAAAACCAGTCATCATCAAGAAAATGACAACCCAGTAATTGTACAGGCCGAAAACGTTATCCATCACGCCCGACCACGTCCCGCGAACGTCGAATAGATCGCGATCATCACACTGGCAACAGTGATCCCCACACCTAGTTCCACAACAAGGATCCCTAAGTGTTGACCTTCAGCGGGGTGAAGAGGATTCAGTGCACCATAGTCGAGGAAATTGCCTCCACGCAGCATGGTCAAAACACCGGTTCCCGCATAGAGAAGAACACCTAATGCAACCAGAATCTCAATAACTCGAGGTGGTGCTACTCGCCGCACTGCCGCCAATCCATAAATCAAGCCGTAAAGAACAAAGCCCGCGGCAAAGATGACTCCTGCTTGGAACCCGCCTCCCGGCCCATAGTCCCCATGAAACTGGACGTAAAGGCCGAATAGGAGCACATAAGGCAAAATAACCTTACTCACAACACGAAGGATCGTGTGATCAGTCATGCCTACTCACTCTCACCTCACTACCCTCACTACGATGAGTTCTCTTCCGAGATCGACTCCCTCGCAATAGGACGAATACGGCGATCCCTGCCGTAAATATCACCACGACCTCACCGAGCGTATCGTAACCTCTATAGCTAGCGAGAACTGCCGTAACAACATTGGGTATGTGGATGTCTCCCTCGGTACGTTCAACATAGGAGGGGTGCGGATAACTATTGGCCGGGGAATCTGGGTCTCCGAAATGTGGCATATCGAGAGTACCGTACACCAACGCCGCCCCGGTAATCCCAACGATCACCAGCGGCAACATCGAGGATCCCGACCGTTGCTTAGCTCGCGTTGTTGTAAGGCCTAAAGTTGCGAGCGCCAACACCGTTGAGATTCCAGCCCCCACAGCCGCTTCCGTAAAAGCAACGTCAGGTGCATCGAGCAACAGCATCCACGAAGCTCCGAGAAAGCTATAAATCCCCATCATCATTACGGCGGCCCAAAGACCACGCATACGTACGACAGCAACAGCCGTTACGCATAAGAGGAGTAACAACAGCGCCGTGACCACCTGGACTTCGAGGTTGACTAGCTCGATGGAGCCTCCTCCTGGCGATCCAGTTTCGGTTTAAGCCCAGCCTCCAAAGCCGAGTTGGCCAAAGCGTGTGTGGCCGTAGGGCTTGTCAACCAAAGGAATAAAAGAATCAGCAGGAGCTTTACCGTGATCAGTGACATCCCCGCCTGAATTGCAAGACCCGTTAAGACAAGACCTGCACCGAATGTGTCAGTCACTCCACCAGCGTGCATGCGCGTAAAAAAATCTGGGAAGCGGATCAGTCCAATTCCGCCAATCACAATAAAGATCGACCCAGCCACTACAATGAGATCCCCCACAATTGGCCCCATCAAATTGTCTCGCCCTCATCATGATCACCAAAATGTCCATACTTCGAGAATCTTAAGACAGCGATCACTCCAATGAAGTTCATCAATGCATAAACAAGTGCGAGATCAAGAAAATCTGGACGACCTGAAAGGAATCCAATCACAGCAATCAATAAGACCGTTTTAGTTCCAAACGCATTGAGGGCTAAAATACGATCGAACACAGTCGGTCCCGCCCATGCTCGAACTAATGCCAATCCCATGGCAAGTAACACCGCTCCGGTCGCGACTGCGAGCATCACTTCGCACTCTCCAATCGCGACACGTGTCGGCCCATCTCCCCATTCAACACCCCATCAGCAGCCTCACGGGTCAGAGCATGGACCGATATCATGTCACCTTCGGTATGGATGGACACGGTCCCGGGGGTCAGAGTAATAGAGTTCGCATAAATGACATGCCCTACGTCGGTTCGCTGGCTTGCCAACACCTCAATGACTCGCGGGCTTATAGATAGTCGCGGCCTCAGAATTCGAACCGCTACATCAATATTTGCCTTTGCAATCTCCCAAAAAAGCCAGGGTAGGTAGCGGAACAACCGAAGTGGGAGATGGATCGGTGCCCCTTCCTCATCTACGATCCGCATTCTGAGCGCGATCAACAGAACACATGCACACGACAAGACTCCGAACGCTAAAAGAAGGGGCGTGAAGTGCCACGACCACAGCACCCAGACCCCCCCCAGGACGAGGATAAGCCCAACAGTGTGTTTCACGAACGGGCCCTAGCCTGCGGACCTGCCTGCCTCGACAGGGGAAGTGCGGCCGGCATAGAAAAGTTCACTTCACTTACCATTGAGACTGTGCTCCATCGATGATTTGTTGCACAAGATTTTCTAAGGCCACGATAGTTCCCTGTTCGTCCGTCTCGTTGTCCGGCTGATATTCTCCCGCACCGGTAACCCCTTGGTTCTCCCATATGATCATGTTATTGGCAACATCTAAAATCTGAATCGAAGCGCTGATGGTAACACGTCTCTGGAAAACGTCTGCTCCAACCCCAGCTACCGCATCGAAATTTACAGCCTCGTCTGACCACCGACGGATCGTCGCTTCGATAACAGCATCAGCCTCACTCTCCGAGGCTAATCTCAAACCGAGTCGTTGTCGAGCCGCCTCAAGTAACTGCTCCGTGAGAGATTCCGACAGGCCAAATTGCGAACTCTGGTTGTCTACCGGAGCGACATATGCCGTTCGTATGTGGTTCGGGAGGCCTCCACCGCCCGAGAAGCTATAACACCCAGCGATCAAGCCAAGCATGGAAAAGCTAAGGATTTTTCGGAAGGTCATATATGCTCGGTTCAAATGGTTTCGATTGCATTGATGAGCGAACCAGCTTCCACCGTACGCGATTTTCTCCAACGACATCCCGGTATTGGACATCCCCAGGCCAACTTGGATCATTCGCCCACGTGATTTCGAGTCCGCGATCGAAGTGCCCATCCTTCCTATCTTCCACTCGCATCAAACGATCCTTCGACAAATAAAAGTACCGACGCCCCCCCTTATCCCCCAAATATTCCAAAACCTCAAGATCATCTGCCTTGAACCCACCGAGTGGCGCTGGATTGCCCGGGCGAAAGAGACCTGCCATCGCGTATAAGAAAGGACTGTCCGGGAGCACGATATCCCGAAGATCTCCTTGTGTGGAGAGAACTCCATCTACAAGAACAGCTGTGATTGATCCTTCTCCCGTCGAGAACAAATCGAGCCGGAAAGAATCCGGAGGATTAATTCGTGCCGAACCATCACCTCGCAAACGCCCCCGTTCATCAACGTATTCCCATTCAAATATGACATGAGTGGGTTGACTGACCCCTGTCATATTTGTTAGACGCGTCGCCATTTCGGCCGTGTCAGGTAGCGGGTCGCCCCTTTGCAAGGCACCTCCACATGCCGACAATGCCGTGAGCAGCATCAAAACCGAATAACTCGAATACCCTCGTATCACCAAATTAAGTTAGGTTCGGGGTCCTTAAACAGCGACATTCTCGAGTGCCTCGCGGAGATCAACCGGCAGTCGCCTTGTTCGACCTTCAACATCCGTACACACGAGACACGTGCGTCCCGTTGCAATCGTAGTCTTTTCCTCATCCACAAGTCGATAGCCAAAAACAACTTCTCGGCTTCGCACTCGCTCGACCTGTGTATAGAGACGTAGGGAATCGTCGTATTTAACCGGAGCAGAGTACTCGACCTCGACACGCGACACAGGCAACCAAGTACCGCTCCTTTCGAGTTCGGCGTACGACACTCCGCACTCCTTCATAAGCGCAGTACGGCCAAGTTCAAACCAAACAAGGTAATGGCGATGATGCGCCCGTCCCATTTGGTCTGTTTCGGAGTATCGGACTTGAAAGTCCAGAACACTGGACACTGGTCCCACCTTTCCTGTGTTAGAAATCAAAAATCAAATTTGAGTTCATCGAACAACTGAACTGAACGGCTTCTTCCATATCAGCTACAGATCTCAACCTGCACTGTCAATTGGTGAACGCGGCTCCTGTCAACTACGACAAGTCGATTTGACGGGCACCTGGACCCTCCCAACCTTCTCTCAATGCCCGACCGAACCATTGTAATTTCAGATATCCACTTGGGTGCAGCACCCAAACGTAATGAGCAGGCATTTCTCGCGTTTCTCGATCAAGCCCCCCAATGGGGTGAAAAGCTTTTGATCAATGGAGACCTCTTCGACTTCTGGTTTGAATACCGTCAAGTCATCCCACGTGGACACCTGAGCACTCTGGCAAGACTTCGTCGCCTCGTCGACGAAGGGATGAGTGTTCAGTTCGTGGGTGGAAACCATGATGCATGGGGAGGCAGTTTTCTTGAAGAAGAGGTGGGGCTCGAGGTCCTGAAGGCACCATATATTGGCACTTTAGGAGGTCGTAATGCTTATGTTGCTCATGGAGATGGGCTTGGCGGATCTGACTGGGGCTATCGATTACTCAAATGGGCATCACAAAGCAGGGCAGGACGAACGTTTTTCCAGTGGATTCATCCCGACATAGGTGTGCCATTAGCACGACACGCAAGCCGTACAGCGGAATGGGAATCTCCCGAGTTACCAACTGAAGGTTCACGTGCTGGACACCTATCAACGTACGCCCAGAAGTTGCTAGAAGAGCTCCCAGATCTTGATCTCGTAGTTTTCGGCCACACACATAACCCAGAATTGCGGGAAATGTTACCTGGCCAATTTTACCTAAATTCCGGCGACTGGATCCATCACAATAGTTTTGCGATTGTGTCTAGCACCGAGATCAGGCTTGAAACTTTCCAGGAATAGTTATGGAAAGTCCAGCTTAACTTGAAGGCCCACCCCCACAGAGCCATCCGGGGAGCTAGTTATCGCTGGTTCAAAGTCCCACATCTGTGTCGAAACCCACGCGTCAATACCGCACATGAACGCGACAAAGCCAGCGATCACAATCCAGTTCTCTCTTTGTCGAATACGCGACTCAACAATCTCGGCATTGACTGGATCTGCACGGTTTGCTTCAGCCAGGCTAGCATTTGACTTAAAAACCATGACAAGAGACGCTACCTCCGCGGTGAAATAGACGGCCCCTCGCCCAGGGCGTCCTACCCTGAGGTGCCCCCAACCTGGGAGGATTAACGATCGAGCAAAAGCACCCAGCGGTGTAATGGGGGGAATGGTGTCCTTGGTCAAAGGTTCCACATCTTCTCTTGGGGACGGAAGCTCTACCGTACTACTATCGCTCTCTGCCACTTGGCCAATAAGCGGTGACCCCGAGAGAATAAATATGAGCAAGGCGCCCGAGATGGCGGGAACGTGTGGGAATCGAACCCACCCAAGACGCGTGAACGCCTCGTAACGGTTTTGAAGACCGCAGGCAACACCAGTCACCATCCGCTCCCCCTCCCTTGTACCCTGCTCAGCTTGGCAACACCTAACTAAGTGCCGAGGTAGGCAATGACCTCTATTTCCACCAACGCACCTTTAGGTAGCGTTTGAACCGCAACGGTTGACCGTGCTGGGTACGGCTTCTTGAGCCGACTCGCATAAATCTCATTCACCGCGACAAAGTCCGCCATGTCATCGAGAAAAATTGTCGTTTTCACAACATTTTCAAAACTCAAACCTGCGGCCGCCAGGACAGCATGTAGGTTGTCCATTGCTCGCTCAGCCTGACTCTCCACATCCTCTCCTACCAAATCCCCAGACGCAGGGTCCAACCCAACTTGACCGGCCGAGAAGAAAAACTCCCCTGCCCAAAAACCCTGGGAATAGGGCCCGACAGCATCCGGCGCATTTTCAGTGTAAACCGATCCATTCTGCATTGACATTTCATGCCCTTTGTTAGGTTCGAACAGTCGAGATTACCGATTTGATGAAGTCTTAAATTACTGTGCGATCTTGCATCGCAGCGGTAGGAACCGGTAACCTCGCCCATACGCCCGCACTTTGCGGCGAGATATTAGCCCGAATATGAACTAACAATCGGGCGCCGAACATACATTGAACTCTAGAAGAGTGCCAAAGAAAGTGGCCCAGGCCTCTGCTCGCCGATCCGCCCTACGCCTTATCCGAGACGCAGTATTCGGAATCGCGCTCTCCGTGCAAGAATACTTTGCCTTTTTATTTCGCCTATGCCAGTCGTGCACTCGAGGACCGTTCTACCTTCGTGACATTATAAGACAAATGGACACCATCGGTGTCGCTTCCCTTTTCATTGTAATGCTCACCGGCTTTTTCACTGGTATGGTCCTTGCTCTTCAATCTGCCGTTG
>Ga0310344_10003765_pt1 | contig 11257 bp, 7 predicted proteins | sample HC15DNA20200_MG_FD_203801 | JGI IMG/M metagenome (GOLD analysis project Ga0310344, IMG submission 203801) | Marine microbial communities from station ALOHA, North Pacific Subtropical Gyre - HC15-DNA-20-200_MG | ecosystem: Environmental > Aquatic > Marine > Oceanic | place: Pacific Ocean: North... | reverse complement strand
GTCGAAAAAGTGGTACTGGTTTGTATCCTGAAAAAATCTCATATATTTGATTCCAATTGACTGATACATTCGGTACCTACCAATTTAGCATTGTGTCTAGCACCTAAATTCATTATGGCCTGCCATACATATATTCCATAAGATCTATCTACGAATAAATCGTATGTTGGTATATTGATTAAATCGTCTCTTATAAGCAGCCCATGAACTTGTAAAAACATTGATTGAGCTGCAGTTAAATTTTTTAGGGCTTTCAAACCAATGTTTAGATCTGTTAACTCAGATAGAAGCAAGGGAGCTTGAGGCCCTAATAGTCGAATTCCTGTGAATGCTGATGTCAGTTCGAACAATTCGACTGCTCCATCACTATTACTATATGGCGCCTTTATTTCATCAGGGCTTCTGGTCATTTTTGAACTGATCCATAATTCATCAATTGAGAGTCGAGTAGTTTTTTGGCCGGAGTTGTCAGAATTATCGACCGAATAATCTTTTCGAACCGCTCCTATTCTTAAATCGTCTCCATTGCGGGCTAAAAAGTCGTTTAATTTAGGCATGTAGATCTTATGTTTACTCAGATTGCTTATGTCGGAAATCGCCACCGAAGTTTTTGCAGCATTTAGCTCTTCTTCAATATTTCCAAAGTTTGTTGCTATATTCCATCCGTCATACTCAATCATGGCAGCACCATTTTCAATCAGACTAAAATTAAGCGCACTATTTTTTAAGGGTTGTTTTTTCACGCTCTCAACCTAATACCTTTTGGATCATAGCTTGGTTTTAGTGACACACTTCCTGGATATAATTCTTCATTGATTACGATAAAAACTTCCTGGCCTTCAACACAGAGGTTGTAAGGGAGAATTGCTAAGCCAAACGGTTTTTCATTTGCAGAGCTTCTTCTGGCACTAGTGACTCTGCCGATTGGGGCTCCCTCAAACACAATAGCAGATCCATCTTTTGGAGTCGGTGATTTCTCATTCATTGTGAAACCAACCAATTTTCGTTTCATACCACGGTTGTATTGCTGATGAATTTGGTTTTTACCTACGTAGTCAGATTTTGTACTGCGCACAATATGACCCAGGCCTATCTCCAATGGGCTGGTTAAAGAATCGGTATCTTGATTCACAATAACATGGCCTTTTTCTAGCCTTAAAACACGCTGTGCTTCCACGCCAAATGCTTGTACGTTATTGCTATGCAGTATTTCCCATAAATACTCAGAATAAATAGCAGGCAAATGAATCTCCCATCCAACTTCTCCGACGAAGCCTATGCGCATCATAATGGCAGGAATATCTGCGATCATACATTCCTTAACGGTCATGTAAGGAAATTCATTAGTATTGATATCAGTGGTCGTTAAGCCCTGTAGACTATCTCTAGCTTTAGGTCCAGCAATATTTATTGCGGCAAGTTCGGAAGTAATGTTAGCTATTGTCACATCTAAATTAATATCAGTTGCTAGCCACCATTTGAACCAGCCTTCAATCATTTCAATATTTGTGGTAGTTGTTGTGACAAAGTATCTGTAATCTGATAAACGTGCAACTGTGCCGTCATCTAATACAGTTCCATTTTCCAAACACATCACACCGTATCTGACCTTGCCAATTTTTAGATTAGACATCTTATTTACATAAATGAAATCTAGTAGCTTTGCCGCGTCTGGACCGCGTACATCTAGTTTACCTAAGGTGCTCACATCGATTATTCCGACATTACTTCTAACAGCTGATACTTCAGTTAAAGGTTCCGTATAGGAATAAGGTCTGATCCAACCACCGACTTCAACCATCTTCGCACCTAATTCCAAATGTTTAGCATGGAGCGGGCTTCGTTTGATAGGGATTAATTCAGGCCCAGCCAGTGATCCTAACGTTATTGGCTCTATGGGAGGCCTCAGAGTAGTTAAACCTAATTCAGATTGTGTCGAGCCGGTCTCTATGCTAGATTCAAGCAAGAAATTCGTTAGACACATTTTCCCTTGGCAAGGTCCCATAGTAATGGTGCTATATCTTTTTAGAATTTGAATGTCCGTAAACCCCTCTTTTACGGCTTGAGACAAATCTTTTGAAGTTACGTCTTCACAGAAGCAAATAAAATCTTTTTGACCGCACTTGTTTATAAATCGAACATTTTTAGTTTCCGTAGCTGTGGTGTCAAATTCCATTAGAGATTTATTTGTAGCTGCAGCCACGCCTGCTTGCTTACCGTGATTTATTGAGTCAGTTTGGTCAATTAGACCTATTAAACCACCTGTCAAAAAGATGTGTTTTGGAGGCTCTGAAGGCACTAGAGTGTTTATGCTAACATCAAATTTAGTAGAGCAACCTGCTTGTAAAGCAAGCTGTAGAGATGGTTGAAGCCGTCCTGAGGAGCATGCCAAGTCGCAGTCTATATAGTAACTTTTGCCACCGTATATAAATTTCATGATTCTGATTGAGTCAGATCCTATAGCTTTAATGGATTTAACGCCTGTAAATACAGGGATCTCTGCTGTTTCAAGTGATTCAATTAGTTGAGGTTCAACTTTAACCCGCGAATCCAAAACAGCAGCGACATCTAATCCAAAAAGTTTTAGTTCTAGTGCCTGCGAGTACCCATTATCGCTTTCGGTTATGACTACAGGGTTATTACCAGCTATTACTCCATATAATTTGAGTAAGTTGATGGCACCGCTGGCTAGCATTACACCTGGAAGATCATTGTTTTCAAAAATAATAGGCACTTCATGTGAACCCGTTGCTATGATTATTTTTTTAAAATGTAATTTGATCATTTCTTTAGTGCCATCAAGGGTAATCAAATTAGGGGAATAAAAACCGAAAGCTGGAGTCGAGGTAAAGATAGTTATTGACTGTTTATTAATAACCTCTTTTACCAATTCCTCTTCCAGAAGACCTTTATTGTACCCTCCAAGGTGATCCATCTTGTCTATTAGGGTAACGCTAGCTCCCTGCTCTTCAGCAGCCAGAGCAGCCGATAATCCAGATGATCCTGCACCAACGACAGCTATGTCAGTAAACATCGTCCTATGGGGCTTTTCTAAAATACCTTTCGCTTGAGGATTTATCCTCCCCAGTCCTCCGGCTTTTCTAAGTATGGGCCTGATCAGGTCCCACATAAATCTTGGTTTGTAAAACGATTTGTAATAGAAACCGACAGGTAAAAGCCAATGTAACTTATCTATTACTGACAAAACATCATACTTAAGGGATGGCCATCTGTTCTGAGATTTAACTGCCATTTTGTTTTCGGCTTTAGTCATACAAGCTCTTATGTTAGGAGAGCCGTTTACTTCAACTAGACAATTTGGGCATTGGCCTGACACGCACATGAGTCCTCGGGGACGATGGTACTTAAAACTGCGTGATAATACTTTAATGTTTTGCGCTGCTAAAGCTGAACCTAAAGTATCCCCCTCATATGCATCTATTTTTTTTCCATCAAACGTAAACTCTATCGGATTTAGCCGATCTATTAATTCTCCTGATGGAAATCGGTCTGTTCGCATCATTTTGGGCAATTAGTCAATCTCCATGTAAGGGTCAATAGTAGAATTGACTTCATTAGTTGTGGTGTCTCGAGTCAACAATATCCAGCGCTTACATCCATACTGGTGGTACCACCATTCTGACCCTATTCCATATACATTATTTTTGGCATATAAATACAAATTCCATTCGATATCGCTTGATTCACGACTGGGCCTAGGTTCTTGTTCAGAACCGTAATTGAATTCTTCAACTTGTCTGTCGCCACAAGTAGGGCAAGAAATATTAAAAGACATTTAGAATAAAGTTAGGTATCGATTCAACTCCCAGTCTGATACTTGTGAATGATATTCATTCCATTCCCTCTTTTTTACGTCATAAAACTCGTCATAAATTGGTCCCAAACTATCTTTGATTACCTGGTCGCCATCCAATTCATCTAGCGCCTCATAAAGCGACTGAGGGAGTATCTCAATTCCAAGTTTTTTTGTTTGCGCAGGTGTGAGTTCATACATGTTTGTCAAATTCGGTTTCCCGGGGTCAATTTTTCTTTTAATTCCATCCATCCCTGCAGCTATGTATGCAGCAAATGCAAGGTATGGATTGCATCCTGAAGAAACTGTTCTGTCTTCAAGATGTCCAGGCCCTGCTGTTCGTATCATTTGCGTTCGATTATTGTCTCCATAACTAATAAATGCAGGCGTCCATGTAAACCCGGAACGGGTTCCAGATACGGCTGTGCCTGCTTGGAGTCGTTTGTAGCAGTTAACTGTAGGAGAAGTAACTGCGCAAAGAGCTTTAGCATGTTCCAAAACACCACCGATAAAATATAAAGCAGTTTTCGATAGTCCGAGACCAGCAGAATCATCATTGCCCTCAAAAACATTAGCTCCAGTTTTTGCGTCTGCGAGATGGAAATGTATATGCCCTCCGTTACCCGTTCTGTCCCCGAAGGGCTTTGCCATATGGGTGGCAATAGCTCCATACTTTTGGGCATACTGGCTAGTCATCATTTTAAAAAACGTATATCTATCAGCGGTAATCAAACAATCGTCATAATGAAAGTTGAGTTCATATTGCCCATTTGCATCTTCATGATCTGCTTGGTACGCGTCCCAGCCTAATGATCTTACTGCTCCCATAAGGTCGCTCAAGTAGTCAAAGACGTTTGCTATACCTTTAAAGTCATAGCAAGGTTTATCCAGAGTGTCTATTGAATTAGGATCGAATACTTGTATTTTTCCGTCTGCTGCTTTTGTAACTAGAAAGTGCTCAGGCTCTATCCCAACGTTAAATACATAACCTTGCTTATTAAGCTTTTTAAGAACTCGTTTTAGATTTTGTCGTGGGCAATAAGGGTGAGGTTCTCCATCAACAAATAAATCAGCTGCAAACCTGGCAGTGGACCTTCTCCAGGGCAGAGGAGTATACGTATCCAAGTCAATCTTGGCAGCCATATCATGAGCATTTGGACCTTGCCCCATTCCATCTAATGAGCCTCCTGCAAAACCAGCTCCATCATCAGCAACATCATCAAAGTGTTCAACAGGCACCATTTTCACTTTTGCTGCTCCATGTATGTCAACAAATTGAGTCAATATTAGTTCAACTCCATCCTCTTGCATTTGTTGTTTCAGGGATTCCTTATTGTTTTCAACAGATTTTGAAGGGGTCATTTTAGCCTCTTTTACTTAAACGTAATTTTTACTATTTATTTTTTTGTGTTGGTTTGTGATCACCGTACACATTTTCGCGTAGATCAGATAACAGTTCCAATTTATATGCAGCATTAAGCACGGTCTGCTCTTCGAAATGCCGACCCACTATTTGTACTCCAATTGGCATTCCATTTTTATCTATTCCAAAGGGTACTGAAATTGCTGGTGATCCGGTTAGATCGTAAACCATTGTTGACATTAGTGCAGTTCTGCCGGGAGTCAATATTCCGTCCACATCTAGTAGTAGATCCTTTTTTAGTTGGTTGTGTTTTGGCGCGGAGACAGGTGATGTGGGGCATATAAGTATGTCTACATCCTTAAAGAAGTCCATGAATCCCTGTCGTATTTTTTGTCGATTCAAAAGAGCTTGCAGATACTCTTCATGAGAAGGCTTTGGGAGTGATAATCTGCTTTGCATCGAAACTCCCAGCAAGTCTTCTTTACCTTCAAATAATGGTCCCAAATCTCTTCCGCCCTCAACTGAAGCGATCTTTCCGGATGTTCCCATGGAATCTAATGAAGATAAGAAATCAAGATTTGCCTCTTCAACATTACACTTCATATCTTTAAACATATTAATAGCATTTCCAACAACTGATTTTACGGATTCAGATATTGGTTGAAATGGCCCATCTGTATACCAAGCTACATTTAAGGAGCTTATTGAATGATCAAGCCTTTTAGTGTTAGTTGATGGCATATTTACTGCGTAATGATCTGAATAATCAGGCCCTTCAATAATATTTAATGCTAGAGCAATATCTTTAGTTGATCTTGCCATTGGTCCGATATGCGTGTGTTCAGTAAGGGTGTATGGAACATGCCCAGTGATTGGAACTCTCCCATGAGTAGGCTTGAGTCCAAAAATTCCACAATATGAGGCAGGCACCCTAATTGAACCACCTGAATCGCTTCCTATACCCATTGGGGAAAGTAATGCAGCAATTGCGGCGGCTTCTCCTCCACTGGATCCTCCGGGCGTGCGGGTTAGATCCCAAGGGTTGTTAGTTCTACCGAATACTCTATTATCAGTTTCCCACCAAAGTGTGAATTCGGGAGTATTTGTTTTACCGAGCAATATGCCACCAGCGGTTTTTAGCCGTTCTGCAACTGGAGCATTTTTTTTGGCTAGTGATTTTGATGTAAGTAAGGATCCGCTTGAGGTTCTGTAGCCAGACACATCGATACTATCTTTTATGGTGTATGGTACTCCATGCAAGGGCCCGATTTTAGATCCACTTTTGTATAAAGCTTTTTCAGCTTCTTTAGCCTGGTCTATCACATCCCCTGCTAAAGTAACTATTGAGTTTAGTGATGGGTTTACTTGATCAATTTGATCCAAGTGAGATTGGATTAATTCAACGGGAGAAATCTCTTTTTTAGCAACTCTTACAGCCATTTCAGTTGCATCTAGTTTATTTAATGAATTTTCCATTTATTTAACATCTCCAAAAATTACTACAATTGGGTCTTGCGAGTATATTTTAAGGCGAACTTAATCAGGTTTGCGCTATAGTACACCCGCGAATGCCGTGCTGCAATATTTCATAAAAGAAATACAGGAATAAAAAATTCATTGGAAACAGTTAACCAAAGAATCTCGAGCTATAGGCAGGCATACTGCCTTTTGTATTCAGTTTCTATTATCATGTGATCTTCATTAGTTATCACAAATTCTAGAAATAATATGAAGTAAATTTGATATTCCTGTCCATAGACTGTGATATTTGGTTTTACTCAAGATAACTCATCAAATGACTCTGAACTTAAAATGGGTATACATGGGGGTTGACACTGAATGAAAGGCTATGTAAATTACCTGCACGCCGGTGATACCTTTTAGGAACTTTATTACCATAACGGTATATCTGGTAGTTTTATGTATTTTTGGAGGTTGACGTGCAGAGGTACCTAGTACAGCGCATTCTATCTTCTATACCTGTTCTCTTTATCTTAGCTGTCATAGTTTTTGCAGTTTTGAGAGTGTCTGGAGGCGATCCTGCAGCAATAATAGCTGGCAAGGATGCTCCGCAGTGGCAAATCGAAGCTATTCGTAATGACTTAGGATTGAATAAACCGGTATATTTTCAGTTAGGAGTTTACCTAGGAGATGTACTCCAGGGTGATCTTGGAGAATCTATTAACTCCAAAAAACCAGTTATAACTCTGATAAAAGAACGAATTGTTCCTACGTTATCACTGGCAATTATGACAGAGATATTGACGCTACCGATATCAATTCCTTTGGGAGTTCTGGCCGCGTGGAAAGCAAACACATGGGTTGATAGGGGCATATTAATATTTAGTACATTAGGATTTTCTATTCCGATATTTTTCTTAGGATTCCTTTTGATAAAAGCTTTTGCTTTGGAGCTGCCTTGGTTCCCAGCGGCAGGCTACGTGCCTCCGGGAGAACATTTTGGCAACTTCCTGCATCGAATAATATTGCCAAGTTTGTGTACAGCAATCCTATTCTGGGCGTTTTTAGTTCGAATGACCAGAGCAACAATGATTGAAGTTTTGAGAGAGGATTATATTCGTACAGCTCGGGCTAAAGGTTTAGCTGAAGGTGGAGTTTTAATCACTCATGCTTTGAAAAATGCTGCCTTGCCAATCGCTACTGTCGTAGGCTGGGGTATAGCTGAGTTGTTTGCTGGAATTGTTGTTACCGAGCAGGTATTTGCGATTCCAGGTATGGGTAGATTAATCGTTGACTCGATTGTTCGTAGAGATTACCCAGTAATTCAGGGTTGTATGTTGACTATCGCAGTTCTACAGGTAATTGTGAATCTGCTGACTGACATGTCATATGCACTCTTTGATCCAAGGATTAAATACTAATGCAAGAACAAATAAAAACTTTAAACGTTGGGTCTTTAGTTGATATAGCTAAGAAACAATGGGGCCCTTTCGTAGACAAACTAGAGTGGACATGGCGCAGACACCCTATGTTATTAGTCGGAATTGCTATTCTGATTTTCATGGCTCTTCTGGCAATATTTGCACCATATCTATGGACGGTAGACCCAACAGCTGTTGATCCTCCTAACAGGCTCAAAGAGCCAGGCTCGGCATATTGGTTTGGAACTGACTTTGTAGGTCGCGACGTATGGTCACGAACTATATATGGAACAAGAGTTTCATTGGCAGTAGGATTTGCTGTGGGCGCATTGTCTGCTGTAACAGCAGCATTTTTTGGACTACTAGCAGGGTACTTTAATACCTTCGATTTAATAATAATGAGAATTATGGATGCAATTATGTCCATCCCTCATATCCTTTTGGCGATTGCCTTGGTGTCGATGGTGGGAGGTAGCGTGCCTATAGTGATTTTTGCGATATGGTTCGTCACGTTCCCGAGGGCCGTCAGAGTTGTGAGGTCTTCTGTTTTAAGTTTGCGTGAAGAGGTCTATGTTGAAGCTGCTAGGGCAATTGGAGCTAAGACTCCTAGAATTCTGTGGTACCATGTTTTGCCTGGTACTATCGCGCCGTTAATGGTGACAGGAACCTTGATAATAGCTGGTTCAATATTGACTGAAGCTATACTCAGCTTCCTTGGAGCTGGAATCGATCCGGAAACACCAGCATGGGGCTCAATGATGGCTGATGGTAGAAGAACTATCTCAATGGCAATGTGGGTGGTAGGTATACCAGGTGGATTCCTCACTCTTACGGTTCTTGGAATTAACATGATTGGAGATAACCTAAGAGATATACTAGATCCAAAATTGTCTCGATCAGGAACTTAGAGCATATAATCTGATAAATTAATAGGCCTGGGCAGTGTGCTCGGGCCTATTTTTTTTATAAACAATTTAAGTAAAACAGTAAACCTTTAAATGACTAGTATTTCAAAAAACATAAAGCATCTGAAAAACAGGACTCTACTCGATGCTGTGTTGATAGTACTTATCTTAATAAGCGGATATGCCTGTGATAAGGGGTTAACTCAGGATGACCAATCTCGTTTAGACTCTCAAGTAGAGATAAGTATTACTCCACAAATTGTTTGCGTACAAGGTGTCTGCATCGATAGTGTGACTGGAGAGACAATTGAAGGAGAGATGAATGATCGTATTGATTCAACACTTGTGGAATCCTGGGGAGAATCCATAAGAAGCGAGGTTGTACGTGGAGAAGCTGCAAGACAATCGCCATCAAATTCAAGTTTTGCTGAAGAAGAATCGGTAGTTCCCTTTGTCAATATAGCGGAGCAGGTGTTAGGTTTTGATTGGAAATTATGGAACGATCGGCCTGGGGTTGTAGTGTTTGATTTTGATCGTGATGATGATCAGGACATTTATTTCACGTCACAAGCACGAAAACCTAACATACTGCTCAGAAATGATGGAAACAATAACTTTACAAATGTAACTGAAAATGCAGGGGTGACTTTGATCGATAGCCACAGTACCGGGGCGTTGGCCTGTGACATTAACAATGATGGGTTTCAAGATTTGTATGTCGGTGCATGGGGAGACCCTATGGATGAGCTGGATTTTCGGTCGCAGGAGGGTATCAAGGGAAGTGCGGATTCATTGTTTATAAACAATAAGGATGGCACTTTTAAAGACATAACTGAACAAGCTTTTGGAGATTATATAAATATTAGATCAGCAACTTCTATTTCATGCGCCGATGTAAATTTAGATGGTTATTTAGACATCTTTGTTGGTAATTTAATGGCTCAAGAGTTTCGTACGTTTTCAGGAGCGAATCACCCCGGCCATTATGACGTGCTGTATTTAAATAATAAAGATTTAACCTTCACAGACATTGCAGAGTCGGCAGGAGTTAGAGGGGCTGAAATTGTTATGCGAGACTTTAATAGCAAGCCTATTCTGTTTGAAGATCCGTCTGATAATACTTGGTATGAGGGGTGGGATCCGACATGGACTGACGAACAAGGCAATCAGATAGGGGAACCAACGTATCAAACACATAGTTCTATGTTCTTCGATTATGATGATGATTCAGACCCAGACTTGTTTATTGCAAGTGATGGAGATATATTCCGAATATACCGTAATGACACAGATGCGGCAGGAGTTAAGTTCACAGAAATATCGAGAGCTTTAGGTTTAGATAAGGTTGGGGCATGGATGGGGTTTGCGATAGGAGATATTGATTCAGATGCAGACCTAGATATATTTGTAACTAACATTGGCTATCACCCTAACACTCGCCCGCCAATGAGGGGACCAAGTGGTTCGTGCGAATATCATCAGAGATTTATCTGGGGCACCTGCCTTCACTATTTACTTAGAAATGATGGTACTAAGGAAATTGAAGGAGTTGGTACTGTAGGTTTATTTAAAGATGTTGCAGCATCTACAGTTATTACACCAAGTCCTTATATGCCACCTGATTCTTTGGAGATTGGCAAAATTAACTCATTACAAAATGTACCAACTGGCCTGCAAGCTTATGATTTTGGCTTTGGAGCAACTTTTTTTGACATGGATAATGATGGAGACCAAGATCTCTATTGGCTCGGGTCAACTGTAGCATCTGGGCAAGGGCCAGGTGGAGAGGCTTTCCAAGGAGCAGGCAGGCTTTTAATGGGTGACGGTGCTGGTAATTTTGAGGACGTCACGGTTCGAGCTCAGGTTTTGGACATTATAGGAGTCAATTACAGAGACCTAGACGACCCGGACTCAATATATTCAATGAAAGCCAGAAAAATATCTTCTAGGTTTCATGAAAACGGTAAAGGATTAGCTCATGGAGATATTAATAACGATGGATATGTTGATTTAATAGGTACCAACAGTAGTGGCCCAATTTGGGAGGGCACAGAAAGTTCAATTATGGAGAGCCCTGGTCCTGTATTCGTTTGGCTTAACGGAGGAGGCGATAACAATTGGATAAAGCTATTATTACGCGGGAGGATGGCCATCGATGGTACGGGTAGTAATGCCGATGGAATTGGAGCTAGGGTGTATATCCGAACGATAATAGAAGGTGAAGAATTGATTCAAGTCCAAGAAGTTAGAGCGGGATCGAGTTATATATCTATGGATAGCATAGATTTAGAGT
>Ga0310344_10003764_pt1 | contig 11261 bp, 8 predicted proteins | sample HC15DNA20200_MG_FD_203801 | JGI IMG/M metagenome (GOLD analysis project Ga0310344, IMG submission 203801) | Marine microbial communities from station ALOHA, North Pacific Subtropical Gyre - HC15-DNA-20-200_MG | ecosystem: Environmental > Aquatic > Marine > Oceanic | place: Pacific Ocean: North... | reverse complement strand
TATTTATCGATGGTTAAAAAAAAAGCTCCCAGACGCTCTAGGATCATCTGGGAGCTTCCATCGAGTTTACTTATAGTGAGTGAGAAAATAAGTAAACAACGACCTCTTGAGTTTGCTCGTTAAAAGAATCTAATGGTGTACCCGACCTTAACGCCACGTCCCATTGAAGGTGCTAAATCTTTAATGAATGACGTGTGATTGCGGTACAACGTATTGGTCATGTTGTACACCGAGGCGCTCAATACGTGACTTCGTGTCGCAGTTGGCACAACCCAGGACGCTCGAAGATTAAACACTGAGTGTCCATTTGTCACAGATTCATCCTGAAACACACGATCCTGTTTTGCCATGACGACCAACTCTGGAGTAATACGAAATCCTCCGTACGGCACGGTCAACCGCAAGGTGCCTCGAAGAGGTGGAATCCGCGGAAGATTTTGATTGGTGTCCGTCAACTTGGCGTTCACCATTCCGATGCCGAACCCAGCCGTAATATTGCCCCCGAACCGAATACTCGCGTCACCATCGAACCCTACAAATCGACTATTGCCTTGAGTAAAAAATCCTACGGGAAGACCATCTTCGACCCGGCCATCGCCTGCAAGAAAAATAAAATCGTCGATGTGGTATGAGAAAACATTAAACGACGAGGAAACTCGATCACTTCGGTGCCGCAGACCAACATCCAATCCTGTCGATACTTCAGTGTTAAAAGTAGAATTTCCGACTTCAAACGTCAGTGAACCCACGTGGGGTCCGAAATTGTAAAGTTCCTCAACCGCCGGAGCACGCGTGCTGCGCGTCAGACTCGCCACTAATGAAGTGCTCGGCGCCAATTCAAACTTATAGCCCAGCGATCCCGTAAGCCCGACAAATGTTCGATTCCGCAGGTCAGGTATTTCATAGTGACCCTCTTCATCATGATCATCATGATCATCATCATCATGATCGTCATGATCATCATCATCATGATCGTCATGATCATCATCATCATGATCGTCATGATCGTCATCATCATGATCGTCATCATCATGATCGTCATGATCATCATCATCATGATCGTCATGATCGTCATCATCATGATCGTCATGATCGTCATGATCGTCATGAATCCCGATAGTCCGTCCACCGATGACATCATATTTGTTCCGCTCGGCTCTAGCGCCAAACTGGAAACTGTGCCGGCCAAAGGTAAGTTCCTCGTAACCAAAAGCGGCGAACGCAGCCTGCTCCACTTCTGGTGCAAGAGCTTCTTCTCCCCACGCGCCAGTCTTTCGAGTCATGGCCCATACACCGAATCGTCCATTCAAAAAGCCGGTGTCATGCTGCTCGACCTCTGCACGCACTACAAAGCTCTTATTTTTAAAATGAGTTGCGACAAACCGATTCGTGCCATCAAATTCTGATTCATCATGAGTGTAATTAATCATGCGAGCTGAAACCTTCAGTCCATGAATAAATTTGTTTTCTAATTGGTGCACTCCGAAATCAACTTTACCCACTGTCCGTTGCGTCAGCAAATCGATCAATAATTCGTTCTCCCCCGCGTGATCGTCGTGGTCGTCCTCATCATGATCGTCGTGGTCGTCCTCATCATGATCGTCGTGGTCGTCCTCATCATGATCGTCGTGGTCGTCCTCATCATGATCGTCGTGGTCGTCATGCCCATGATGCCCATGAAAATCACCGGCAAACGGAACACCGAACTCTCCATCATCAATCCCTATACCCGCGCTGGCAAAAAACTTGTCGCCGAAATAGCCGAAACCTGCGTCACCGTTCATCAGCGTTGACTGAGAGTTGTCTACTGAACCCAAAGGCGTATTGTAATCATCGGTGCGTCGTTTGCTGCCGCTTCCCCAAAACAGCAAGTTCCCTGTCGCTACATTGATAGAACCGCTACTACCTAACTGACTATTCGCGCTTCCGGCATCGAATCCAAAATGCCCGGTGACGCCTTCAGTTAATTCCTGTCCACGTATCTCCTCTCGGCTGATCACATTTACAACTCCCCCGATTGCGTTTGAGCCGTACAGGAGTGCCGCGGGACCCCGGACAATTTCGATACGACTTGCACCATTTGGATCGATTGTTACACCGTGATCACCAGACGTGCTGGAAAGATCTCCGGCACGTATACCATCCTCCATAACCAACACGCGGTCACCATCGAATCCACGAATTATCGGTCGTGCCGACCCAGGACCAAACTCTCGCATGGCAATCCCTGGTTCCAATGCAAGAATCTCCCCAATCGTATTTGCTGCCCGTTCGGCAATATCAGTCGTGTCGAACACTGAAATGTGGTTGAAATTATCAAATACAGGAGTCAAACTGCCAGAGTTCGTACTAGTGACAGAAACCTCTTCATGCACACCCGCCAATGAAAGCGCAAAGTCTGCCGTTACGGTTTCCCCAGCCGCAACTATTACAGCGCGTCGCTCCGTCGTCAGATGCTCACGTTGCACTATAATTTCGAAAGTACCTGGTGCCAGATGATCTATCTCATATCGGCCATCGCCATCTGTGGTTACGACATCATTTGTTCCCAACACAATCACAGCAGCACCAGCAACAGAGGTGCCGTCCTCCGCAAATGTAACGACCCCGCGAATCCGCTCTTCTGTCTCTTGCACTTCTACCACTACTGGAAACACCCATACAACCCATATCAAAGGAATTAAAACAACAGATTTTAAAATCTTGAACACAACTTTTCTCCCTCAATCTACTGAAGCAACAAATATCAATTCACTACGCCGCAAAACATTACTCCCTTGAGGGAATATGCTCACGGGCCATGAGTAAACATTGACCTTCAGCTACACGTAAAATTTTGTAATTTAATTAGACTGAAACAAAAACGAGCTAGGCAGGAGGACCCCGCGTGCTCATTCCGGAGAAATAGACCGATTTTAAAATTACGGTCTCTAAAACTCTGATTCGTTTGTAAGAGGCAACAAGGCTGTTGCCTTGACTGAATGAATCATCAACAGTGGAACCAACATTATTGACGTGGCAAAGTTGACAATCATCATTTGTCGTATGCAGGTCGTGAGCATCAAAAATGCCCCCGCCAAAGAGCATAAAACAGGCTGCGACCACCACACCTAGCGTGGAAACTTTAGATGGACGCCTATGCATGACTCTCACTACATTCATAACAATATAATTTTCTACTATTTTCCTAGATCGGAATCTGAAGATTTCCTTAATTCATCAAACCAGCTTCTACGGGCAATCTGAGAAAAAATGCCCACAGCTATATTTTCTAACAAAATAAAATCGATCAGTCAAATCAAGAACTATCCGTTTACTGTTCGCCCGTGATAGGAAACCCTGTTATATGTTGAGGAAGCTGTGCGCCGAGTGCATTTTGAAACATGATAAGCTGCGTATAATTCCCAACGATCAAGACAATCTCCACTAGTTGAGTTTGCGAGTACCGTGTAGCAAGTGGGACCCATATCTCATCAGCAATGAAGCGACTACTATGCAGTTGATCGGCCACTCTCAGGAGCATTCTGTCTTCAGCACTCCACTCAACTGCATCTGGGCCTGTCGTAATACGACGAATCTCCTCCTCGGTAAGTCCGGCTCCCAATCCCGTTAGATTGTGCCGCCCCCAAACGTAATCTCCTCGGGACAACCAGGCAGTCCGAAGAATTAATAGTTCTTTGTCTCTAAGAGGAATCGTGTAATTGTCGACGAAGTTCGCAGTGTACGGCCAGTACTTCTGACATGTATCAAAGTCCTCAGGACAGAGTTGCCTCATCGTCCCGTTCTCTTGGTCGCCTGCAGGAACATCTATTCTTGGCTCAGTCAAATGATCAAAAGCCCTCACTCTACTAACAACATCACCAATACCAGCACTATTTTGTGCGGCTACCTCGGATTTTGCAGGACCGACAAGTAATCCAGCTGTAAAAATTATGCTCACGATGAATAAAGACGAACGCATGGTGAACCTCCTCAATACTTATGGCTGTGATGCGCAACAGAACATCAACTACGATACTGACCACTTGTCGCGTAAATCGATAAAAATGTTGTTAATTCTTCGGCCACGCCAACAGCCATTCAACTATCCGTCGAGAGAAAGTCCTTGAAATGTCTGGCGTATGGGCACCACCGTTAATTGTCCAGACCTCGCTCGAGCCCCCTTTGTTACATCCAGTGGTGTATTGAATGACAGTCGTTTCATTTCCACGAACACTCTTGTCAAGATCGAGCTCAGGAGCTGAGTTTCTGTTCAGTTCACATCCGTTGTAGGCAGCCCACCGCTCCGCACTTTCGATCGCACCAGGGTAAGGGCGCGCGTCTCGTCCACCAGCACGAATTTCTCCGCCTTGATAATTGATAACACTGTCCGCAGTTCCATGAATTTGAAGAACATGCACGGCATGCGGAGGTGAAGGTTGCTCCATGGCAGTCGCCGCCCCGGCTACACTCACAATCGCCGCAACAGTATCGCTGTGATCATACGCGAACCGATACGACATAAAACCTCCATTTGAATGACCCACCAGAAAAATACGCTTAGGATCAATCTCATAGCTGGTTCTGATTTGTTCTATTAATTTCAATAAATATGCAGAATCATCGACCGTGCTACCCATAAAATTACAGCACGCGTCTGATGCGTTCCAAAATTGGTTGCGATCGCCACCAGACTCTCGTGTGCCGTCTGGATACGCCAACACAAATTGGTACTCGTCAACCAATTCACCAAACTTCCATCCTGACTCTCGCAGCGCCCCGGTATGGCTATAACCATGAAGTAATACAATTAGCGCCATCTCGTCGTCGGCATTCTGGTTGGTAGGCACACGCAATTGGACCTCTCCGCGCCCAGCATCAATCGTTTGAGCGCCACTCATAGAAAAACCTATTAGAAAAATGACGGCGGTTACTAAAAAAATTCTCATAAAGATCACCCAAAAGTGGGCACGTATTGTGATGCCCCGTTAACCAAAAAACCAAGTCTAAAGATAATCCACAACTGAAGTCTTAGTACTCTATCCTGTCGATGTTTGACCAGTTCCTGTGACAAATCGTTGAAATATCAATACTGGAAAATTCAAATAAATAACACCTTATGAGACTATCGGAGATATCCAAGCGCCCGCAGGTTGTCAAGCTCCTCTTGGGTATATTCTGGAAGTTGATGATCTTCTTTTATTTCCTGAGGATCAGAAGTCCGCTCAGCTAATAGCGCCTGCATTAATTTTACTAAGCCAGGATGCTCATTTACGACATTCTCAGTTTCCATTACATCCACTCGCGTTTCATAGAGTTCGTACTCCATTTGCTGCATCTGTTGTTGATACCTCTTACTCGGAACGTGAACCAACTTCCACCGCGCATCCTCAATGGAACGAAGATACTCGTTCCGCTTCAGTCCCCCTTCACCAGCTTCGACGACCACGTAATCATCTACTCGCTCTTGCTCTCCCCTCAACACAGGCAAAAGCGTCTGTCCATGCCATTCAACATTGTCTGCTATGGTCCATTCCATAAGATCAGCCACGGTCGGGAGAAGATTAATCAAACCAACTGGATAGTGAACACGCAAACCAGGATGAGGAACATCAGGCCAGTAGACGACAAAAGGAATCCACGAACTCGCGTTATACGGATACCATCCGTGCTCGAAAAAGAACCGGTGCTCACCCAGACTCTCTCCATGATCGGCGGTCAGAACGATCAGAGAATCGTCTAGCCTGCCCTGAGCCTCTAGCTCGTCGAGAAAACGACCAATCTGAGCATCGGTATAGGCGATCTCACCATCGTACTGCGCAACGTACCAGCCCAACTTGTCCTGTTCTCCGTTTCTCCGCCAGTATCGTCCGGCAACGCCACTGTCAAAATTTCCATCGTCTTCGTTTAAACGAAGCACCTCAGCATCAAAATGATCATCGTCTAAATAAGGTTGCGAATACTCTGAAGGAGGATCGTAAGTCGTGTGCGGGTCGACGTAATGCACCCAAAGAAAAAAAGGATCTGTCTCACTTTTTTTATCGAGCCACGACAAGGCCAAATCTGTTACGGTGTCAGCTCGATACCCAATATCCCCATCTATTATTTTGTAACTCTCAATATAAGAATCGAAGCCTTGACCAAAATTTGTCGCTGCACCGAGCACCGCATTTGAAACAACGGCACCAGTGCTAAGCCCTTGATCAGCTGCTATTTCAGCAAGCATTAATTCATCGTCATTAATGTATTGTCCCCTCGACCCGAACATAACACCCGTAATGTGTGGCGGTCTGCTCGTGAACATGGAAACCATGCTAGGAACCGTTTTAGGCCAAGGAGCACGCCCATGATCGAATGTCACACCCAAGCTTGCAAATTCATCAATTCGTGGAGTTGTTCGTCGCTCGTACCCATGCAGGCTCATGTGATCAGCCCGCAGTGTGTCGATGGAAATAATAATTACATTTTTGGGAGGCGAAGCACCCACATCAAATGGCAAGCACCCCCAAGACATCACTGCAACTAAAGTGACGCAACTCAACTGAACTAAATTTATCAAGCGCCGCATAGCGTGTTAGCGAATTCCCTGAAAAACAAATTTCTGGGCCCGAGCTCCACCAGCGACCTCGGCCACAAATATATTTCCTTTTGAGTCTGTTGCAATGTCATGCGCTTCGCTTAAATCACCGGGCTTAGTACTTTCTTCCCCAAACTTGTCGAGGACTCGCAGGGTTCTTCTGTCAAGAATCCACACGTGTCCCCAGTGAAAATCCGGTGTATATAAAAATCGCTGATCTGGATCACTCGAAAAAGCTACCCCGGCAGTAGTCAACCCCGCAGCATCGCGATTTACAAAACCCTGCCGAACAAAGTCACCATCTTTAGTGAAAACTTGGATACGACGGTTTCCTCTGTCGCACACATATACCAAACCATCTTTTGAGATCCCTATATTGTGAGGAGTACCGGAAAACTGTTTCGGCCCATCCCCCATCTCTCCCGCCTCCATGCGCCGCGCATCATCAGGACCCGGATCATCAAGTGGTGTATTTCCGAATGCTCCCCACATTCTTCGAAATGCACCAGTCCTCGCATCAAACACAATGACCCTTTTGTTTCCATAGCCGTCGGCAACAAAAATCTCGCCGTCGTGCGCTGACACATCCGTTGCCGTCTGCAAGCTATCTGTATCCGTATTACCTTTACTCACATCCCTGCCACCAATCTGTAACAAAAATTCGCCTGTTTTTGAGAACTTCAACAACATATCGTCGCTACTGTCAGATCCTGTGCCTGCGTAAGGGTTATTTCCAGTAATCCACACGTTTCCTTCGTCGTCAATCGCAAGACCATGTTCGGAAAACGGCCAGTCATAACCCTCACCTGGACCGCCCCATCCTTGAACATAATTTCCCATCTCATCAATTTCAACAACTGGAGGAGCACCTGACGGTTTGTGCTCAAGTCGAGGCCTATGAAGAATCCAAACGTGATCGTCTTTATCAACTGCGATTGACGACGTTACACCCAATTTCCATTCATTCGGAAGATTGGGCCATGCCGGATCAACCTGAAATCTCGGGACCTCAAAACCAGAAACAATCTCTGACTGAGATTGCGCATGTACCAATGAAACAAATCCATACCAAACGCCGACACTAAACGACATAACCGCCACAGTTGCAATTCGTTTTTTAATCATGACTCTTCTCCTAAGTAGCCGACTAGGTAGCAACAGTAAATGTTCGAAAAAACCAGTAACAGCGTAATTCAGCCATGGCCGCACAGCAAATTTCTCTAGAATTATCTAGGTGAAAGTCCTGTGTACATAGAAAAATTTTTTATTGGACACACAAACTTGCTGTTTACTCTTTAGTTAATTAAGACACTTTGTTAAATATTCGGGAACGACCATAAACACCTAACCTCGATAGCCTCTATAATCAGTTCGTCTTTAATTAATAGGCTGGGGAGATTTAATGCAAGCCAAACAATTCTTAAAATCTCGAAAACTACTTCATGTAATAACCTCTACCATTGTTGGTCTCATGGGTCTACAGGCAATCGCTCAACAACCAGGTAACGCCGACCGGCTCAACAAAACTATTGCGGCTCTGGAAAACGGAGAGGCCGCCATCGCGGGGGAACATTGGCGTTTTATTGACATGGAACATGCTCCGTTTTCAGCGGAAAGACTTCAAGGCATTTTGGCGGAGATGGACAAAGAACGGGACGAGAATAATGAACTACAACTTGCACCTATTGTCCGGATTCCTCAAGAGGGTGACGAAGATTTTAAGTGGGCCGTGAAACAAGTGCTAGACATGGGGGCGTTTGGCATAATACTGCCCCACGTCGATACAAAAGATGAGGCAATGCGGTTTGTTCGGGCAATGCGTTATCCTCCGAGGAGAAACTCCGCGCAGCCTGAACCCCGTGGCGAAAGAGGCTGGGGACCAGGAAGGGCGACCCGGTTTTGGGGCGAACCCAGTTCTGCTGCATACCATGACAAGGCAGATGTGTGGCCTCTCAATCCACAAGGGGAATTATTTGCTGTGGCCATCATTGAATCCGCCGAAGCCGTAAACAATATTGAAGCAATTCTTGAGGCACCATTGAGTGCAATCATGGTTGTCCCTGGCGACATGAGTATCGATATGGGTCTTGGTCCGCGGGAATCTCAGAATTTTCCTGAAGTGGACGCAGCCTACCAAACTGTATTAGCAGCCTGCAAAGCACAGACAAAAGTAATATGTGGCTGCGGAGACTCCCGCAACAGAAGGCAGGAGCGACTCGACGAAGGATGGAGATTCTTCTTACCGCTCTAAACATGCAACTCTAATTGAGGTTGGATATGCGATTACCTAAATTGATGAAACGATACCTGATCCTTCTCGCAATTTTTGGGATTGTGGCTACAGCCACGACTGGTTATGCCCAATCCGATAGTTCATTTGTACCTGTCACGGATACGATACTGAAGAATCCTGAACCATCCGACTGGCTGATGTGGCGACGCACTCTTAACGGATGGGGTTATAGCCCACTTGATCAAATAGACCGCAGCAATGTGGATAAATTAGAACTCGTGTGGGCACGAGGCTTATCGAATGGCAGTCAACAAGGCACACCTCTCGTCTACAACGGGATCATGTATATGCCGAACCCCTTTGATGTCATTCAGGCAATTGATGCTGTAACAGGAGATCTGATCTGGCAACACCGAAGAGACCGTCCGGACGATCTGGACGAGTACATTTCTTCATCGTTATCTCAAGCAAAACGTAACATTGCGATTTATGACAATTTAATCATCTCAACGAGTGCTGACGACTACGTGTTCGCTCTCGATGCCACTACGGGAAATCTCGCTTGGGAAACTCAGATCCTTGACTACAAGATAAATCCTGCCCACCAGAGCTCTGGTCCAATCATCGCAGATGGAAAAATAATATCTGGCCGAGGTTGTATGCCACAAGGCGGCCCTGAAGCTTGCGTCATTACTGCGCACGATGCAACAAATGGCGAAGAGCTGTGGCGAACTAATATGATCCCAGCTCCTGGAGAACCCGGATACGATACATGGGGAGACATTCCGTACGAAAAGCGTCTTCACGTCGGAGCGTGGATGGTTCCAAGCTACGATCCGGAACTTAATCTGATTTATATCGGGACCTCAGTTACTTCACCTGCACCCAAGTTCTTAGTGGGCGGCACTGAAAATGATCATCTCTACCACAATTCAACTTTGGCCCTAGACGCTGACACCGGTGCAATTAGCTGGTATTACCAACATCTTAATGATCACTGGGACCTTGACCATCCATTTGAGCGCTTACTGGTTGATACAAGGGTTACCCCATCTGCATCAGAAGTCAGTTGGATTAATCCGTCGCTAATACCTGGAGAACGCCGGAAAGTAATTACCGGTATTCCCGGAAAAACAGGCATCGTCTACACCTTAGATCGCGAGACCGGAGAATTTCTGTGGGCTAATCCATCGATCACTCAAAACGTCATCAACAACATTGATGGTGCCACTGGAGAAGTCTCGGAAAACTCCGAACTCGTATTCACGGGAATGGGCCAACAAGTAATGACCTGTCCGAGTTATCAAGGCGGCAAGGATTGGGAAGCAGGTGCCTATAGTCCACTCACGAATATGATGTACTTCCCCCTCAGAAATACCTGTGCCCAAATGATGACTGTTGACAGTGCTGACACGCTACCCCTTGAACTCTACTCACTTGCCGTACGAACTGAAATCTCCCCAGGCACCGATCAAGTCGGAACAGTACACGCAATCTCTGTAGAAACTGGAGAAACCGGATGGATATTTGAACAGAGAGCTGCGACAACATCACTAGTGACTACCGGAGGGGGATTAGTCTTTGGCGGAGATGCCAATGGGCGCTTTAAGGCCCTCGATGACAAAACTGGTCAGGTGCTCTGGGAAATAAATCTCGGATCAGCGGTCACCGGCTTTCCTATTAGCTATGCCGTAGACGGGAAACAGTACGTTGTGGCTAGTACCGGCGCTGGTGGAAATCCGCTTTCATTTCTTGCTCTGACACCGGAATTAAGACCGAGTTTTAATAACTATATTTTTGTTTTTGCTCTGCCAGAATGACAAAACTAGCACGGTGTCTTTTCAAGGCACAGCTAGTGCAACAAGCTTCACGGTCTCATTGGCGCCTGTCGCAACCGCAAGATATTGGCGACCTTGATGCATATAGGTCATAGGTGCTGCTGCCGTCATGCCATCTAATTCGATTTCCCGCAGCAGCTTTCCATTTTTTTTGTCAAATACATACAGTAATTTTTTTCCTGCATCAGGATCTCCCCACGGATCCCATTGCGGCACGAGAGGCCCCTCTCCACTCCCGCGGTCTCGTTTCCAGACCGTGGCAAACACTAATGTCTTCGTAATCAGAACACTCTGTCCATCGATATGATCACCCAAAGGAGGTAAATCAAGGTCAGCTAATAATGGATGATTGCGCGGTCCATTGCCCAATGGTGTCATCCAAACATGCTCCCCCTTGTTCATATCGATCGCCGTTAGCCGAGCATACGGGGGCTTAAAGAGTGGCAACCCATCTGGGGTGACAACGGAACGACAACACCGCATCATCTCACGCTGCTCATCAGACGGTCCGCGGTCAGTTCCAACCCGCAGAAATGCTGGGGCCTGTCGAGAAGGCACATACAAAATTCCTGTGTCCGGATCAAACCCTGCTCCACCCCAGTTCGCCCCTCCACGAGTACCGGGTAATGCAATC
>Ga0310344_10003763_pt1 | contig 11262 bp, 8 predicted proteins | sample HC15DNA20200_MG_FD_203801 | JGI IMG/M metagenome (GOLD analysis project Ga0310344, IMG submission 203801) | Marine microbial communities from station ALOHA, North Pacific Subtropical Gyre - HC15-DNA-20-200_MG | ecosystem: Environmental > Aquatic > Marine > Oceanic | place: Pacific Ocean: North... | reverse complement strand
ATGGAGTGGCAGTAACTCGCTGATGACGGATTCCGGATTCTTGGCGCCTCCCGTGCTGTTGTGCGGGCAGAATCTTGCCGAACCCCGCAAAGTCAAACTGAAAGCGGGACAGGCGGTAGTCTTCAGTCGCCCTCATCGCGGACAGTCGGGTGTCAATGAAGACGCACTGGGAATTGTTGAAAAGCACGACGGCCATGTCTGTCTCGCCGTCGCAGACGGCGTCGGCGGGCTGCCTCGGGGTCTCGAGGCCGCGACGTTGGTCATCAGCCTCTTGGCGGATATCAGCCTAAATAAAGATCAATCACTCCAAGAGCGTATCGAAGCCGCCAATCAGGAGCTGTTAAATGAGTTGCCGAGTGCCGCCACGACCGTCAGCGTCGCTGAGATTGCCAATAATGGGGCGGAAGTCTGTCACGTGGGCGACTCCACAGTATTGGTAGTGGGGCAGCGTGGCCGAGTCAAGTTGAAGACCCAGTCTCACTCACCGGTTGGCATAAAGGAGGCTAACGGCTTAACTGAAAAAGAGGCTTTGTTTCATCCCCAGCGCCACCTGTTGAATAACATGATGGGAGACCGAGCGATGTGGCTTGAAAAGCAGGAAGTCATGGAACTTGCGACTCGCGATACGGTGTTGCTGGGCACGGATGGATTATGGGACAACCTGTTTCTGTCTGAAATTATCGAAGTGATCAGGGCGGGCGAGCTATTTGACTCAGCCAAAAAGCTCGCGGAAATCGTGATTGAGCGAATGGAGACTGCGATGACCGGACAACCGTCGAAGCCGGATGACGTAAGTTTTGTTCTCTACCGGCCGAACCCGACCCCTGAGGCCGATCCTGCTAATCAGGGTTAGTGTGCGCCGAGCGCCTCGAGGAGTTCCCGGGTTTTGGCAATCTGTTCGGTGACATGCTCGTAATATGGGGCATGGCTTGCCGCGCGGAATACTTTAGCGACGGCCTCGAGCTGGCTAAGCGCCAGTCCCGCCGTTCCCGCGTCACCGAGGCGTTCTGCCAGGCTTTTTTGCGCAACCGCAAGGTTGGCGGCAGTGAGCGCCCAAGTCATGGGAGAGCGCTCTTGGGTCCACTCTTTTAGAGCACTCTGGTAGGCGGAGATTGCGTCCTTAAAAACTTGCGGGCTCTCGCTTCGCTCCCCGAGTTTTTGCAAAGCCGTGCCAAGGTTGTTCTGAGTCATGGCCCACTGCGCCGGTACCCTCTCTCGCGTGCGCTCTGCCAACGCGTTTCGATAAGCTGCTACCGCCTGTTCCAGCGTTCTTGGTCCTTTTCTTTTTTCACCCAACAGTCTCAAGGCAGTGCCAAGGTTGTTGAAAGTCGTAGCCCAGTGCAGCGGTGCCTGATCACGAGTCCATGCCAAAAGCGCCTGCTTGTAGGCTTCGACGCCGCGTTTTAATAATTGCGGATCATTTTTCTGCTGGCCGAGCGCCTGAAGCACGGAGCCCAAGTTATTTTGTGTTGCTGCCCAATCCCAGGGGTGTTGCTCCTGTGTCCGTACGGTTAGCGCCTGCTCGAAAGCCTGCTGGGACTGTTCGAGTAGTTCTACGTCTTTTTGGCGATGTGCAAGAATTCCAAGGGCGTTACCGAGGCTGTTCTGGGTCTCTGCCCATTCAGATGGGGAGTGTTCGGGGCTTTGTACTTGTAATGCTTTACGATAACTCGCTACCGCCTGCTGCAACTGATGGGTGCCGCGCTGGCGCTGTCCGGAGATGCCAAGCGCATTGCCAAGTTCACTCTGGGTCTTCGCCCATTTGTCCGGATCGTCGGTCTTGTCGGTGAGTTCTGAGGCGATAGCCTCAAATAGTGCTACCGCGTCGGAGAGTCTATGATCATCGAGCGATTCGCGTCCCAGATCGCAAAGCGCCGCTGCCTGCAGGCGTTTGTAGCGCCACTGCGCATCTTTATCTTTATCTTGCTCGGATAAATATGCAGCGCTTTGGTAATGCCTGGCAGCGCCGTCGTAATCCCGTTCGAGACAGCATGCAAGCGCCTTCGCTTCTGCCAATCTGCTTTGAAGTGTTGTATCGCCGGAGATCTCTTTTGAATAATTGCCTGCGGCATCAAGAGCGTCTTTCAGTTTAGTGAGTGAGAGCGATGCATCAGTGTCTATTGCTTTGTGAGCAACTGTCAGGGCGTCAGTAAATTCGGCGCTGTCCGTTTTGGCTCCACCAAGGGTTTGCAGAAGCTCTCGAAGTGTTTGAAGGTGACGCCACGATTTTTCAAGCAGATCACAGAGTTGATCGCGCGTGGTCGGTTTTTGAATAATGAGATCAAGCAAAGCTGCGAGATCGCCAGCGCTCGCTCCGAACCGCTTTTGTGCTGCCGCGAGTTCGTTTGCATAACCGGCGAGGTGATCCGGTAAGTGGCTGGGTGATTCTGCGGGGCTAGAGCTCATATAGAAAAGTAATATAAATGATCCGGGATGAATGCCTGATTTACTGACGAGTCACTCTCGGACTGATGCTTAATGAGGGCAAAAAAAAGGCGGGCACAACGGCCCGCCTTTTTGAAGCACCAGGAACTAATCGACGATGTGATAAACCGGCGCTTTTTCCATCGCCCACTCTCCGGATTCCGGATCGCGGCGAGAGAGCGTCAGCGCATGCCAGTTCTCGTCGTCCAGTTTCATGAAATCCCCACGGTAGTAGTAGCCCGGCCAGCGGGTTTCCTTGCGGAAGAGGGTATGTTGCACCACGCACTCTGAGGCGATTGCCCGGTGCTTGAGTTCCCAGGCGCGCTGAAGCTGGTGTAGGTCTTCTGCGCCGAGGTATTCGAAATCCTCGTGCAGAATCTTCAGCAGTTCCAGACCCCTCAGGAGCAACGGCTCGTTAGTCATGTAATTGACCGAGATGCCCCCGGCGTATTCATCCATGAGCTTTTCAAGACGTTGCAGGCCCTGAATCGGCAGAATGTAACTCGGTGAGACGGTACCGCCCACAATCTCGTTACGCCCGACTTCATAGGTCTCGAGCGGTCTGTAGATCTCTTCTCGGCGATCCTCGATCTGTTTGTCCGAAATCACGATTTTTTCGTTGGCATGATCGCGGATGTATTTGACAGCCGCTTTGGCAGCCAGACGGCCTTCCGTGAAGGAGCCAGAAGAAAACGCGTGTGCGGTTCCGCCCAGGGCGTCGCCTGCTCCGAAGAGACCTTCCACCGTCATCATCCGGTTGTATCCCCAGTAGTACTCATCGGGAGAGACATCTTCCGGTCCGCTGGCCCAGGCACCTGAGCATGTCGCATGTGAACCCATGACGTAAGGCTCAGAGGTGGTGAGCTCCGGGTTGGTGTACTTGGGATCGATGTCCTGCGATGCCCAAACCACTGCCTGACCAACCGTCATGCCAAGGAAGTTTTCCCAGCCCACGGTTTCTTTATGTGGATCCTGGAAGGCTTCTTTGGTCACCATGTGGATCGGTCCACGTCCCGCTTTGACCTCTTCAATGAACGCGTGGTTACGAAGACAGGTTGGGGTTGGGTGATGATCGATATATTCGCCCACCATCTCCTTGGTGTGCTCGTACCATTTTGATTCGTACTCATCGCCATAGGCGTTTTGAGTGTAGGTCTTAAGGTGCAGGAAGTAAGCGCCGACCGGTCCGTAGCCGTCCTTAAAGCGGCAGAGCACGATGCGGTTTTCCATCTGAGTCATCTTGGCACCCGCGAGAATAGGCAGCGCATACGCTGACGCGCTACTCCAGGGGGCATACCAGGTCCGACCCATGCCTTCGCCGACAGAACGCGGCTTGAAGATGTGGGAGGCACCGCCTGCGCCAACGATAACGGCTTTGGCTTTGAAGACGTGCAGATCGCCGGTACGAACGTTGAATCCGATAGCACCACCGACACGGTTGTCCTTGCTCTCATCCATCAGGAGATGGGTGACCATGATCCGGTTATAGATCTTGTCAGCAGATTTTTTGGCGGCCTCTGCGACGATCGGCTTGTAACTTTCGCCGTGGATCATGATCTGCCATTTGCCTTCGCGCTGGTACCGCCCGTTCTCAGGGTCACGCATCAGCGGAAGACCCCATTCCTCAAACTTGTGAACGGTTGAGTCAACGTGGCGCGCCATATCGTAAGCGAGGTCTTCACGCACCATCCCCATCAGATCGTTACGCGCATAGCGTACGTGATCCTCGGGCTGGTTTTCGTCCCACTGCATGCCCATGTAGCAGTTAATGGCGTAAAGCCCCTGCGCGACGGCACCACTGCGGTCAATGTTGGCTTTTTCCGCCACCACGATCTTCATGTCGCGGCCCCAGTGTCGGGCTTCGTAGGCAGCACCTGTACCGCCCATGCCTCCACCGACGACTAGGACGTCGCAATCTTCAAAAACGGTTTTAAAGCCCATCAGTAATACACTCCCTGTTTGAATTTGTCTTTGTCGATGACCGGCAGACCACGCTCGATGTTGAGCGCATCCGGTTCAAAGCAGAGCAGTTGTGAATCCGTTTCTTCTTGGGTGGGTTCCGCCAGCTCAGCCAGTTTGGGAATCTTTTCTCCCCAGGGCTGGGTGGTGATGGGTGAGACAAAGTCTTTGACTTCACCGTTTCTGAACTTGATCTTCCATGAAATGGTGCCCTTTTCTTCTTCTCGCAGTACGCGAACGCTGTGTCCCATGGGGGCGAAATCCGCATAGCCACGGGCGTCGATAGCATTTTGTGGGCAGGCCTTAACGCACGAGTAGCACTCCCAACACATATTGGGTTCGATATTCATTGCGCGCCGATAGGTTTTGTCGATATGCATGATGTCGGAGGGACAGATATCGACACAGTGACCGCAGCCGTCGCATTTGGTCATATATACAAAAGTTGGCATTTATTTCTCCTTGTTTCGGGGCCAGGTGGCGAAGACCTGAAGGTCCTTGCTCTGGTTAACCGATATGAAATTCTTCTTGAACGTAATCAGTAGTGGCGTGCAGGTTCTCGTTTGATCCCCAGGCCAAACTGGGCCGGTTTGTCAGCGGGCTCCGGAAGGTTAGCGCGCGAACCGTCGGCTTCCTGTATACGATTTTGATACGCGGCCGCAGGCTTGAAGAACATGTGGGCGAACTTTGACCACAAGACGGTGCCAAACAGCGTGGTGCTGGATATGACGAAAAACAAAAGAGCGACCGTTGTCCAGGCACTGCTTTCCTGCATGTGAAGATAGGACCAGATCAGCGCAAAGGTGGCGGTGGCCAGCAGGGCGAGAACAAAAAGATCGGCCCGCATGATCCGATACCAGGCATTTCCTTCGGCGGCTACGTCAACCCTGATGAAGAACCAGAACCAGTACCCTCCGACGCAGACCATCAGAGCGCCGATGTGCCAAAGGCCGGTCACCAAAGCGGGGGCTGCGGTTGCGGAGGTGGGGTAGGAGAAGATCAGGATGACGGTGGTCACCAGGAAAATGACAAAACCGTACATGCCGAGCAGATGAGCGATGCGGCGACGGGCATTGCAGAATTCTCCTGAGAGCATGACGTCGTGAACAGCCGTCTTTACGGCGATGGAGACTCTTTCGCCACCACCAACGGATCGGTTGCGGCTCTTTTCCGCTTTTTGTGATGCCTGGAAAAAGTACTTGGCGCTTTTCTTGTGAATAACATCAAGAATCGTGCCTCCGAGCACCAGCAGGAACATCAAGACCACGTAGCCTTGCATGATCGCTGCGGGCAGAAGGTCCGCGAATGGGTTATGACTAAGCATGGATAGTTCTTTCCTCGTCAGGTCTAGCAGGATGGCGAGATGCTGAATGATGCTGGTTGGCAGCACAAGCCATTGTTTTCTTGCTGGCAATAAACTGTGTTTATGTATTGTTCTTTACTTAAGATTTCAGTGATTTGAGTTTTCATTCGATAAGCATGTCCTATCGTCGAGTAACCATCTATAAAGAGGTTTCCTAATCTAAGGCCGTTCTCTAGGGACAGACGACTGCTTGGCAGTTCCCATAGTTATCTCGTCATCAATCAGAGGCGGATTTATCGAGTTCAAAGCATGGATATGGTCAGGCCTGGAGGCAGCTGGCACCAGTGGCAGCGGTGCAACTGGCAATCGCTTAAAATTAGGATCCGGCGTTTTTCTAGCTGAAGGCAGAAAATCCTTTGTACATCCTTGGCCTCTCCGGCTACTACCACGATTCTGCTGCCTGTTTACTGAAAGACGGGGAGATAGTGGGTGCAGCCCAGGAAGAGCGATTCACCCGAAAAAAGCATGATGCGAGTTTTCCGGCCGCTGCCGCTGCCTGGTGTCTCGACTCAGCCGGTATAAAGCTTACAGATATTGATCAGGTCGTTTTTTACGACAAGCCCCTGATCAAGTTCGAGCGCCTGCTCGAGACTTATGTCGCCAGTGTGCCGAAAGGTTTTTCCTCCTTTCTCTCGGCCATGCCCGTCTGGCTTAAAGAAAAGCTGTATCTCAAATCAGTATTGAAAAAAGAGCTTACAGTTCTTGGGTCCTGCGATAAAAAAGATCTCCCCCGATTGCTCTTTTCGGGCCATCACCAATCCCACGCCGCATCGGCGTTTTTCCCAAGCCCGTTTGAAAGGGCGGCCGTGCTTTGTATGGACGGTGTCGGGGAGTGGGCAACCACCACGACCTGGGTTGGCGACGGCAATCGGGTGCGTCCCATGTGGCAGATTGATTTTCCACACTCTTTGGGTCTTCTGTACTCAGCCTTTACCTATTTCACGGGCTTCAAAGTGAATTCGGGAGAGTACAAGTTGATGGGTCTTGCACCCTACGGACAACCACGCTATGCGGATCTTATCCGGGACCATCTGATCGATATCAAGTCGGACGGGACCTTTCGTCTGCAGATGGACTATTTTGATTACGCTACGGGTCTTCGGATGACCAACGACCGATTTTCGGATTTGTTTGGCCGCCCTGCTCGGAAGCCCGAGTCTCCATTGACCCAGCAGGAGATGGATATCGCGGCATCCGTACAAGAAGTTACCGAAGAAATCGTCCTGTCTGTTGCAAGAACTCTACAGAAAGAGACAGACTCTGAAAATCTTTGTCTGGCCGGGGGTGTCGCCCTTAACTGCGTCGCCAATGGCCGGCTTCAGCGCGAAGGCCCGTTTAAGAACCTCTGGATCCAGCCTGCTGCAGGGGATGCCGGTGGTGCATTGGGGTGCGCTCTTTCAGCCTGGTATGAATATGCTAATCAGCCACGTGTGGCGCAACGTACCAGCGACGGCATGTATGGTGGATACCTGGGACCGCGGTTCTCAAGTCAAGAAGTCCGGACCGATCTTGACAGGCTGGGAGCAAAATACACAGAACTTGATGACGACAAGTTGTATCCGCAGTTGGCGCAGATTCTCTCTGAAGATCATGTCGTGGGCTGGTTTCAGGGCCCAATGGAATTTGGCCCACGAGCCCTTGGCGCCCGATCCATCATTGGCGATGCAAGAAGTCCGAAAATGCAGTCAGTGATGAATCTCAAGATCAAGTATCGTGAGTCTTTTCGTCCATTCGCGCCGGCCGTCCTGGCAGAGCACGTTAGCGAATTTTTTAATCAAGAGACCGAAAGTCCGTATATGCTTATTGTGGCGGAAGTTCGTGAGGAGCACCGGATTCCCCCAGACCCGGCTCTAGAGGACGCTTTCGGCATTGAAAAATTAAAGCAGCAACGATCAAATATACCGGCCGTTACTCATGTCGATTACTCGGCGCGGATTCAAACGGTGCATCGTGAGACAAATCCTCGTTTTCATGAATTGCTTACCGCATTTCACCAAAAGACGGATTGCCCAGTACTGGTGAATACTTCTTTTAACGTGCGGGGTGAGCCCATCGTCTGTACAGCAGAGGATGCCTACCGTTGTTTCATGAGAACCGAGATGGATTATCTTGTCATCGAAAATTATCTGTTATCCAAAGTCGAACAGCCAGCCTGGGAGGAGACAGATAACTGGCGCGAAGAGTTTGCACTTGATTGATAGGTTTCGGCTGACTCCTCGCAAGCGAAAATCATGATTAAGCAAGAGATCCCAGAACTAGACAGTAAAGGTTTGCGCCAGTTCGCCTTGATTTTTGCAGCGATTGTGGTTGTGGTTTTTGGTATTGTCATACCACTGCTAACCGGGAACGGCTTCGTGTGGATTCCCTGGGCGATCGGTGGGATGTTCGCGCTATGGGGTCTGTCGGCTCCTGCCACGATTCGTCCTTTCTATAGGCTGTGGATGCGCTTTGGGATGTTGATGAGCGCTGTCGTAAATAGGGTTGTGCTTGGAATTGTGTTCTACCTAATCCTGTTACCATTTGGGTTGGTGTTTCGGGTCCGAGGGATTGACCCGCTGAGAAGAAAGTGGGATCCAAAATTGGAGTCCTATCGTGTGATCAGTGACGATCAGGATCCTAGACATATGGAAAGACCGTTCTGATGATTGACTTGATTAAAGACCTTTGGGACTTCATGCGCGTGCGTAAGAAGTTCTGGCTTGCCCCTATCATCATCGTGTTGGTGTTGTTAGGCGCGTTAATTGTTTTTGCCCAAGGCAGTGCCGTAGCGCCATTTATCTATACGATTTTTTAACTGAGTCTCGACGCTACAGGGGGTCCCTAGTTTTCTTTTCCTATGGATTTCGGACGGCACGTTTACGTTATAGAGCGTATAGTCTATAGGAGCAACACAAGAGCCAAATCATTGGGATCTGGCCGCTAGTCTTGAAAACTTTAAGCTTACGGAAATGAACGATTCTCTTACTTTTGCAAAGCAAAACTTGCTCTCGCCAGCAGGCCTAGACTCTTCTGATATCGATAAATTAATGGGCCGGCTCATTAGCCACGATATCGACTATGCAGACCTGTACTTCCAGTACTCCCGACAGGAGGGATGGTCGCTGGAGGATGGGGCCGTTAAATCTGGAAGTCGAAGTACGGATCAGGGTGTTGGTGTTCGAGCCGTAAGCGGTGAGAAGACAGGATTTGCCTACTCCGATGAGTTCTTGCTGCCTGTTTTGACGCAAGCGGCAGATGCCGCAGGGGCGATTGCACGATCCGGATCCAGCACAGCTCCGGTGAGTTGGACCGGGACGGATGTACCAGCGCTGTACTCCGCAGCGGATCCACTGTCGAGTCTTTCTGATGACGACAAGGTGGCGCTGTTGCAGGAAGTAGAGATTGCGGCCAGAGCCTGTGATCCGCGCGTCAGTCAGGTCATGGCTAGTCTTGCTGCAGTTCACGACGTTGTGCTCGTGGCCCGTAATGATGGTCAGATGATTGCAGATGTTCGTCCATTAATTCGGTTAAACGTAACGGTCATCGCAGAGCAGAACGGTCGGCGGGAGCAGGGCAGTTATGGCGGCGGCGGGCGTTTTGGTTATGCCTGGCTCAAAGAAGAAAATCGGGCCCAGTCCTTTGCCAAGGAGGCAGTGCGGCAGGCCCTCGTCAATCTGGAGTCGGTTGATTCCCCTGCGGGAACAATGACGGTAGTGCTGGGACCAGGTTGGCCGGGAATCCTACTGCATGAGGCGATCGGCCATGGGCTTGAGGGCGACTTCAACCGCAAAGGCACATCCGCATTCGCCGGGCGAGTGGGCGATCAGGTGGCTTCGGCTAGTTGTACGATAGTTGATGATGGCACCATTGCTGACCGGAGAGGTTCACTCAGCGTGGATGACGAGGGTACGCCGAGTCAGAACACAGTGCTGATAGAAGACGGGATACTCAAGGGTTATATGCAGGACAGCCTGAATGCCCGACTGACCGGCACCAAGAGCACGGGAAATGGCCGGCGTGAGTCCTACGCACATTTGCCCATGCCTCGGATGACCAACACCTATATGCTCGCAGGGTCTCACGACCCCAACGAGATTATCTCGTCGGTTGATTCGGGTCTGTATGCGGTGAACTTCTCCGGCGGTCAGGTCGATATCACCTCGGGCAAGTTCGTTTTCTCTGCAAGCGAAGCCTATCGAATTGAAAAAGGAAAACTCGGGGCGCCGGTGAAAGGAGCGACGTTGATTGGCAACGGGCCGGATGTCCTGACTCGTGTAAGCATGGTGGGAGATGATCTTGAATTGGATTCCGGTATCGGAACTTGTGGGAAAGATGGACAAAGTGTGCCCGTAGGCGTGGGTCAACCCACGATGCGGATAGATGGCTTGACTGTCGGAGGCGTTGAGGTATGAGTGAGGGTCAGTCACTAAACGCAACTACGGACGCAGTCCGAGACGATGCGCAGCTGCGAGAAGCCGTGCAATTTGCTTTGGCGCAGGCAAGCAAACACGGAGCGTCGGATGCGGAAGCGGCGGCGAGTTTGAGCCAGGGGCTTGCGGTAAACGTTCGAAAGGGTGAGCTTGAAACCGTCGAGCACACCCGGGATCATGGTCTTGTCGTGTCGGTTTATTTCGGCCAGCGTACCGGAAGCGCCAGTACCTCGGATTATTCTTCTTCAGCGGTGGAAGAAACCGTGCAGGCGGCGTGCAGTATCGCAAAGTTTACGAAGGAAGATGCTTGCCATGGTCTTGCTGATCCCGAGCGCCTTGCCAAAGAGCCGGTTGACTTGGATCTTTATCATCCCTGGCGTCCCACGGTAGATCAGGCTCGCGATCTCGCTTTGGAGTGTGAGTCCACAGCGCTTTCGACAGACGGTCGAATCAGTAACTCAGAAGGCGCATCAGTTGATACTCACGAAGGCTGCGAGGTGTATGGGAACAGTCACGGATTTATGGGTCATTCACGAAAGTCCCGTCAAGGAATCAGCTGCTCCGTGATCGGTGGTGAAGGTGACTCAATGCAGCGCGATTATTGGTACAGCGCCGCCCGGCGAGTCCACGATCTTGATTCTGCAAAAGACATAGGTGAGAAAACCGCAAATCGAACATTGCGTCGGTTAGGTGCATGCAGGGTGCCAACCTGTCAGGTGCCAGTAATTTATGAAGCACCTATCGCTTCAAGCCTGCTTTCACACTTTATCAGTGCGATTAGCGGAGGGGCGTTGTATCGGAAAGCCTCCTTTCTTCTCGATCACTTGGGCAAGCAGATCTTTCCCGATTTTGTCCGTATCCATGAACAGCCGCTGTTGATGGGCGCGATGGGCAGTGCGTCTTTTGATGCCGAGGGCGTGGCAACAGCACCGCGCGATATCGTCAAAGATGGTATTTTGCAAGGTTATGTCTTGGGCTCTTACAGTGCCCGGCGACTCAAGATGGAAACCACCGGGAACGCGGGCGGTGTGCACAACCTGACGATTGATCCCGGAGAGCAAGGCGTTGAGCAGATGATCAAGAGTATAGAGAAAGGGCTTCTTGTGA
>Ga0310344_10003762_pt1 | contig 11264 bp, 9 predicted proteins | sample HC15DNA20200_MG_FD_203801 | JGI IMG/M metagenome (GOLD analysis project Ga0310344, IMG submission 203801) | Marine microbial communities from station ALOHA, North Pacific Subtropical Gyre - HC15-DNA-20-200_MG | ecosystem: Environmental > Aquatic > Marine > Oceanic | place: Pacific Ocean: North... | reverse complement strand
ATGATATTTGAGCTAAATTTAGTCCAGTGGTCGATTAGCGACAATAGCAAGAGACCCCTTGGCGTAAGAATATTTAACATTTGATTAACGACGGATAGTTGATCTTTTTGGCGCAGGTACGAAAGTGTATGGAAGTTGATTACGAGATCGAAAATTTGGCCATTAACTAATTTTGCTATGTTTTGCTGGTTCCCTAAAATAGGATTTATAAATGGATACGCAGTAACCATATGTTCAATTTCATGTTGGGCGGTTGTAATCCCAAAATAAAAAGCTTTGGATCCTAGGATTTTGTGGAAGGCTGACAAGAAATCCCCATGACCGCAACCTACATCTAGGATCGAAATACCGGTGCTGACATCTAAATAATTGACGATTACTTCAGCTATAGGATCAAAGAAGCCTTCTTCCCGAAGATAAACTTCTTGATAGTTGTCAAAGTACTTTAAATAAGGATCATATTTGGACAAGGTTAGTGACCTCGTATATAGGTATCAGACAAGGTGTTAATAATTCTTTCTGATACTTTGTTGTCCCACAGCGGGATATGCCGGCTTTTCAGGTTGTTACAGCCTAAATGTTCCATAATCTCATTAGTTTTTGCTGTATAGATTGAAAACAGTTTATTTGATCCTAAGTCAATTGTTATTGGTCGCTCTGTGTTATCTCGAAGAGTGCAGCAAGGAATGCCTAAATACGATGTTTCCTCTTGAATGCCGCCAGAATCTGTTATCACTCCGCGACTTTTGACCATAAGTTGTACGAAATCTGAGTAGCCAAGAGGGTCAGTTATTTTGGTATCCTGCACCAGCTTGTCTAATCCAAATTCCTGGATCCTTTTCCGTGTTCCAGGATGAAGGGGGAACACCAACTGAATTTTTTTACTCAAATCGTTAATTAAGGTTAAGATAGCTTTTAAAACTAGGGGATTTTCTGTGTTTTCATATCGGTGGATTGTAATAACACAATAGTCATTCCCTGTAAGGTTTAATGATTTGGTGATGGTTGATGTTGAGATTTTGTCCCAGAATAATTCTATTCCCTCGGATAGGATGTTCCCAACGTATTTAATCTTAGATTGACTAATACCCTCTGTTGCCAAGTTCTCGTTTGCTGAAGGTTCCGTTGTGAAAAGAATATCAGACAAGTGGTCTACGATGATTCGATTCATCTCTTCTGGCATTCGCTTGTCATGAGACCTGAGACCAGATTCGATATGTGCGACAGAAATAGAGGATGCCACAGCCGTAACTGTACCAAGTAATGTGGAATCGACGTCGCCAAAAACAACGACCCCATCAAAAGCCCTTTCAGAAAACAAGGAACTTAAAGAATGTAAAGTAAGACCTATTTGTTGAGATGATGAGGATGGTGGTATCTTCAGGTAAATGTCTGGTGTAGGAATTTCCATTTCATCAAAAAAAGTATTCGAAAGAACTCTGTCATAATGTTGTTGTGTGTGGATTATACTGAAATCAAGTTCAGTCTGGTTTTGCGCTTGCTTAAAGAAAGGAGCTGCCTTAATAAAGTTAGGCCTAGTCCCAAGAATGACAGCGATGCTCGGCTTATCGGAATCCATAAAACTCTCTCATCCAGCCAATAGTTGCTTCAAGGCCTTTCTCTAGTGACCAGACTGGATTATGATCAAGGTCACGTGCAGCCTTTGTGGTATCGACCGATTTAGATTTTGTTGTGAGTACTTCTGAGTCTGCATAGGTAATCAGAGACTGGGAAGCGCCGGTTAGTTGCCAAATGAGTTCTACTAGTTGTTCGACATTGTGCTTTTCATCGGAACCTATGTTATAAACCTCACCTGTTTTGAAGTTGGATACTATGTTGCTCAAAGTGGCACAGGCATCCTCAATGTAGCAGGAACTTCTTATATGGTTTCGGAAAACAGTGACAGGAAGGTCTACTAGAGAATGGTAGCAGAATTTGCAATTCGCGCTTCGATAGGGGTGATATGTTTCACCTGGGCCATATAGATTGAAGAAGCGGACTATTACAGTTTCAGTTTGATGCAATAGCCCAGAGTTTCTTATCTGCATTTCATTAACCCATTTAGACATTGCATAATCATTCATCTGCTTGATTTCAACTTTATCCATAACCTCTTCTTTCATAACACCCTCATAATCACCGTAGACTTCCGAGGAAGAAAAATGGATTAGTTTGAATCTGTGTTGCTCCTGGAGGCGTATGATATTTTTGGTACCAATGGCATTGCTGGTCCAAAGTTGTTCATAATAATCTTCACCATTCCATCTGCCGAATTCTGCAGCAGCATTGTATACATAATCAATTTTAGGAAGAGCATCAAACACTCTTTCTATTTGGCGATAGTGACTTATGTCGCATCTGGCATATTCCATAGAGCCGCTATTCAGAGTCTGTTGCCAACCCAATTCTTTGGGTCCATGTGTAATATCTACCCCGTACACTATATGGCCTTGGTCTATCAGTTTTTTCTGAAGATTTTTGCCGATAAAACCATTGCTGCCTGTTATGAGTATTGTTGACATATTCACCCTTTCGTCTTTGGTAGATTCGGTTTCGGAATTTACCTTGGTTACTATTATATCCTCATTGCATCGGTTGGTGAATTCAAGATGCCTATCTTTTTTTCACTTTAGTCAATGTAGTCCCACTCATAGGATCTTCGATTGATGCTCCATGGGATGAGCGTACTTCCAAAGTTCTTCTTTACTTCTTCCAAGCCGTCTTTTGAAGGAACGGAATCAAATCCCCACTTTGTTTTAAATAAATTGTGGACTCTTTCTTGATCTACGGTAATTTGCTCTTGTGCTCTGTCTCCACCACCAGGCACATCTTTTCGAACATGAAGATATTGAATTGACGGAAGCCAAATATTAGGCTTCTGCTTCTCCAGGGCGCGTAGGCCCCAGTCTTCATCCACCAGTAAACCGTGAAAGGTTTCCCAGTTTTCACAGAAACCTATTTCCTTCAGAGTGGATGTTTTAATTAAACTGCATTGGTTAAACGGAGCGTGGCATTTTACTGGTTTCTGAGGTATATCCAGAAGATTTCTTAGTTCTTCACCCATAGGGAAAACTGGGTATGAGAGGGGTGTGAAAGGCAACTTTAACTTGCGGATTAATTGATATTGAAAGAAATAAAAATCTGCTTTCCATCGTTTTCCTTTCCACCACTGGGGGGGTAAGTTGTGGAATTGAAACATGGATCTCTTGGACCAAGCATCTTCATTCATAAAGTCAACAAAGTATCCTGGTCGAGAAGGTGTTGACCAATGGCTGTTAAGATAGCCAACGTCATCGAAGGCGATCCAGCCATAGGAATGCTCAAAGTTGCCAAGTGATTTTTTTACCAGTGACAGAAAATCTGGTGTCAACATTTGGATGTCGTCGTGTGCGATTAGAAAATATTCTGCATCTTCTGATTTTCGGATTGCTTCGTTTACGAACTCTGACCAGTAAACTCTTTCTTCAGGTAATAGCAAGAATAACAAAGGTTTTTCAAGAGATTTGTACTGAATATAATCTTTGATATTGCGCGGAATTTGAGGGTCTGTAGATAGTACAAATTTGTAATTCGTTGTGGGTAGGCATTCTTGGAAAGATTCGATTGTTTGCTTCACTAATTCCAAAGTTGAATGGGGACTTCCTATGCGGATGGCGATACTTAATTCCAAATTCATTTTCTTGGTTGATTGTGTGCTCATAACAGTTTATTTGATCGGTTGACCATTTGCTAACAATACGATTTCCTTTAGAATTAACTGAGGAAGTGTGAGAGCATCCTTATCTTTCCGCTTTGTTAATGGCTCTTCCTTAAAGTCAGAATTATTTACAGACGATAGAACAGTTTGAAGAGTTTCTTTGTCCTCAATGTATTGTACACCTGGGAATTCTCTGTAAAACTCTGCACCAAACTCCTTTGCTAGATTTACCGCTAATAGGACTATTTCGGGTCTTTGGTATTTGGCAGTCAAAAGAACGCTGGTAACAGGAGGTGGAGCAATTATAACTTGGCTCATTTCGATATATTTATCCATTGGGTCATATTGGTCCGCTACCAGAACATTATCTGTAATCAGGGTATCAATGGATAATGGCATAGAGCTGAGATCATAGTTAGGATGAGGTTTTAAATAAATAGTCCATGAAGGTAAAATTCGAGAGACAGTGCAAAGCACTGCACTGATTCTTAGTTTAAATAACTCTGTGGGATCAATGGACTCAAGGGTTTGTCTATCAAACCCGTAGTTAATTGAAGGAAGGATAATAGTAAGGATTTTTCTATTCGTAAAACCGCCTTTCTTATGGATAGACGGGTTGTATGCTTTCTTGAAAAAGTTTCGAGGTTCTCTAGTTAAAGGATGGTCTAGAATAAGTAGTTTGGATTTGTCTACCCCTTCTTTTATAAACTGCTCGTAGTAAGCTTTCGATAAAACTACGTAACGGTCCGCTTGTCTGCGACCTGTTACAGAATTCCAAGTGACATAACTAGTTGGACCAGAAAAAGGTTTCGATAAAGTCAAAATTGGGATCATCCAGTACATTAGGAAATGGCCGAGTAATCTTTGTAATTTGATCAACATAATACGAAGAGATAAAGGTAAAAAAGCCGGGAGCTTTTCAGTCGCCCAGGTTCGTGTAAGAAAGATTTTATTTAGGGAGATTGGTATTTTGACGCTAGACTGCAAGGCAACCGTGAAAGCTTTTTGTTTCTTGGCTGCTCTTAAAAGATACATCTCAAATGCCCATACATCATTTTCAACAATTACAACATCAGGTTTATATTTGTTTATTAACCTTTCTGCCAATCCGTGTAAATATCTATGATGTCTGAACCGCTCAGTAAGGGTTTGGTTAGATTTGCCAGTACTATCAGTTCTCACAGGCTCTGTCGCTATTAGATTAGGGAATAGAGATTTATTTAATAGGACACTATTGGTTTCTGGATCTATGTCCTCTGACAACAAAATAGTAGGGTAATCTTGGCATACCTCATAAAGATGGCCTATCAAGGTTGTGCGGAACAATCTTGGTATGCTTGAATGAAACATAACTTTCATTGGCTGCTCCGTATTTTAGCTTTTATACTTGATTGGACTGTTTTCCGATAGTCATCAATGTTGCCAAGCCAATAAGTAAGGATTGTTGTTGCCAGTATAACTATCCAAAATACTGTTATAGAACTTGTAACCAGTAAGATGGCAATTGCAATGGTCATAAGTGCCACCAGTAGAAAACACCATGCTACAACTCTGGAAGGAATACGACTGGTTGCTTTGAAACTAACTACATAAGCTAGGGCAAAAGCTGTGAGCATTCCAGTAAAACTTGTGGCTGCGCCCTCGATTCCCCACCACTTAACTATAAAGAAGGCAGAAAAGAGATAGAGTACCGAGACAATGACTGACACCAGGAGTATCTTGACCGTTTGCTTGCTGAAGTAAATATGAGGATGGACGACTGTGTAAACACCTGTGAAAAGAGGGCCAACTAACAAAATATACAGCAACGATCTATGGTCGAAATAGATAGGTTTTAATATTAGCTCTAGGACGAAGAGTTCACTTATTGCGATAAAAACTGTGAAAACAAACAAATACAGAAACGTAACTAAGAAGGCCATTTTGGCTGTTTGCGTAGACTCGATGTCTTTTCCATCAGCTAGTTTCGAGAATACTTCAGGGGTCCAGGATCTGTTAAAAGCTGACCAAATTGCATGGGCTTGCATTCCGATTGTTAAGAAGAAATTATAAATCCCTACCGAAGCCAAATCAGTGCTGTAGTCCAAGAAAATACGGTTAATATACGTTACAAGGAAATTCAAAATACCGTATAGCATCAAAGGGAATCCATAAATAAACATTCTATACGAAATGCTGAAGGACACAGCAGATGGCTTGGTAAAGGGCCGCTCCTTCCAGATGAAGAGTATAGTTGCTGAGCTCATAGCTAGAGTTGAGGCAATGAACACGCCGATAATGCTTGTACCACTCCCAACAAGAATCAGGGAGGCCATAACGAATACTGCAGTTCTGATCAGTATATTGATTATGTATGCAAATGGCCTCTTTGCTGCGTTGTAATAGATCACTAGGACATTTGATAGTGTTGTTGTAGTAATTAATAAGGCAAAAAGCCAAGTGTATTCACTGAGGATTACTGCATCTGGCAATAACTTTAGGATGATACTCTGCAGAACAACAAACAACGAAATGGTGACTAAGAGACACGGGAATAATAAGAGAAATGTAGATTGAATTAAAACCGATGATTTCTGATTGTCATAGTAAAAACGCATAATGGAATGCTCGAGTCCCATAGCTGAAATAGATGCGAGTAACTCTATAACAAAGATGGCAAGTGCAAAAACGCCAATCTCAGCAGGAGGTAGCCACCAAGCTAAGATCACCCATAAAATTAATGTAATCCCTTGATTAACTCCCCCAGCTAGGAAGTAAAAGCCAGTGTTTCGTACTAAAAGTGGTGGCATGGAAATTCATTCAATTGGAGTTCAGAAAGACTTAGATTCAAAAGGACTTTAAGGAGTGATTGTATATGATCATGCCTGAACGACGTGGTCTCCGGTAAAACTATTGCGGCGAAAGGCGTTTCTTGTATCTATAATAAGAGCAGAATGTTCGTGTATAAGTTGATATGGAAAAGAAGAGTGATCGGTGATGAGCATAACCAAATCAAACATACCTAAAGCCTTTTTTGTAACTGGCGAAGAATGCATCTCACCGGTCTTGACGTCTGATGACTGTAATATGGGGACATAGGGATCACTATACTCGACGGTAGCGCCACTTTCTTGCAGTAACTTTATAATTGGGAGTGCAGGAGATTCTCTAGTATCTTGAATATTAGGCTTATAGGTGACACCGAGGATTAGAATTTTTGAATCCGCTAGATTTTTCTTCTGGTTGGTTAATGCGCGTTTAGCAGTTTCATAGACATAGCTGGCCATTGATTTCTCGACAGACAGCGCAGAATTAATAATTTGACTATCCATTCCAAGTTGGTTGGCCTTCCACGAAAAGTAGATGGGATTATTAGGGATGCAATGACCGCCAATACCGGGTCCTGGAGAAAATGGATGGAATCCGAACGGTTTGGTACTCGCAGCTTCCAACACTTCCCAAATATCCACTTCCATTCGTGCTAAGATTTGCTTTAGCTCATTCACAAAGCTAATGTTCACATGCCGGTAGATGTTTTCGATAAGCTTCGTACATTCGGCAGTCTGGGTTGAAGACACCGGAAATACCTTGTTAAAAACGCCTGAATAAAGACTCTCTACGATCTTTAGGCACTCACTAGTTGTTCCGCTCACTATCTTTGGAATACTAGAGATCTTGTATTGCGTATTTCCAGGATCTTCTCGTTCTGGAGAGAAAGCCAAGAAAAAATCTCTGCCAACTATGATTTCTTTTGTTTGCAACGATGGCAAGAGCAACTCCTCAGTAGCTCCAGGGTAAGGAGTACTTTCCAAGCAGATCAGCTGACCTGTGCGGAGGCTGTTCGCAATATGCTTGATTGCGTCCATAAGGTAGGCGAGATCGGGATTTTTATCATCTGTGGTTGGGGTTGGAACGCAAATAAGGACTACATCAGGTTCGTTCAGTTTATGCATATCAGCAGTTGCGGAGAGTCTTCTGCTTGTTACGTAGGAGTCTATTAGGGAATTATCAATATGGCTTAGGCAGCTTTGGCCTTTATTGATCGAATCTACTTTTGCTTGATCTTGATCAAATCCCAACACCTGAAACCCTGCTTCAAGGAAACATATAGATAAAGGAATACCTACATAACCTAGTCCTATGACTCCTATGAGACTTTGCCTAGTTTCTATCGATTGGATTAATTTCGAAGCTGTATTCATCGCGCAATTCTTTTTTTGAAAGCTAACTTAATTCTCGTGAAATGCCTTTATAGCTGTGCAAACCCTGTCAACATCAGTATCAAGCAAGTTTACTGAAGATGGAAGACTCAAGCCAGTATTGGATAGCTCCTCTGCAACGTCTAATTTTTGACCAGTGTTATATATTGGTTGCTTATGTATGGACGGAAATGCAGGTCGGGCATCGATTTCGTGTGACTTTAAGAATTCCATTAATTCGTCCCTGTTTTTCCCAAATTCCTTAGCATTTATAGTAACGGTATACAGCCAAGTTGACCGGACGGCCCAGTCGTTATCCTGAGGCAAATTTATACCAGGGACGTTTCTGAGCGCTTTTGAGTATTGTAAAGATATTCGTTCTTTTGCTGCCAGTAAGGAATCAATTTTCTCCATTTGGGCTACTCCTAGTGCTGCTTGAAGATTAGTCATCCGATAGTTGTAGCCCAAAACGATATGCCAGTATTTCTTTTCCGGGGACATTCCATGATCTCGTAGGATTTTGATTTTTTCAGCGAGATCAGGATTGTCTGTTACGATCATTCCTCCTTCTCCGGTGGTAACAGTCTTATTCCCATAAAAACTAAAACAGCCGACATCTCCTAAATTGCCCACTCTATGACCCCTGTAAAGAGCACCATGAGCCTCGGCCGCATCTTCAATTACTTTCAAGTCGTTTTTGGATGCTATGTTGCGAATAGCATCCATCTTTGCTGGGTGACCGTAGATATGCACTGCAATTATGGCTTTTGTTGCAGGAGTAATAGACTCTTCGATCAGTTCAGGATCAATGTTCCAGCTCTCTTGTTCACTGTCTACGAAGATTGGTTGAGCACCTGTGTAACAAACAGCATTTGCAGTGGAAATAAACGAAAAGGAAGGAACAATAACTTCGTCATTAGTGGTTATATTGAGAGCTTCTAGAGCCAGATGCAGTGCGGTGGTGCCGCTACTTGTGGCGATAGCATAATTTGAGCCACAGTACTTGGCGAACAGCTTCTCAAAACGTGTTATGAAGCTTCCTGCTGAGGATACCCAGCCACCTAATATTGCTTCAGTGACATAGCTTAATTCTTTCTCTCCAATTACAGGTTCTGCGATGGGCAGTCTCAGTCGACTTTCCATCATCGCAAGATCTACCACTTGATTATTATTATTCAAGATAGGAATAATCCGAATAGCTTTGCTGAAGAGAGAAGCCATTTCAGAGGTACTCGTTTCTGATTGGGAAATAGTGGCATTGGGTCTTGGGATCGAAGCTGCTGGTGAGCTTAGTCCAGCACCTGCTAACAAAGCTCTGCGAATATCGCCATCAGTAACAAGTCCTGCAAATGTCTTATGCTTTGTATTGACTAGAAGGGCAAGGCCGATACCACCCGCATCTATAGCTGCCATAGCAGATTTAATACTAGACGTATCATCAATACTGATTGACTTAATCAACTTTTTTGTTGCCGTATCTACCATTTTATTCCTTGAAGTGTTTTTATGCTTGCTTACTATTATGGCTGTTACCTAAGAGGATATTTATCTCTGAAGCTCATCCTGGAGCCAAAAAAAGTGCCTTTCTAGATCTTGAAGAGATTCAAATTTTGCTTCTATGACTATAGGTACGGATTTTAGAAGAGGGTGCTTCAATACTTCAAGTATCCAACTATCAGGCTTAATTGGTCTGTGATAATCTGCTGTGCCGTCGTTATCATGAACATGCATAGATCTAACGTGTGGTGCCAAGAGCTCTATGAATTTGATTCGGTCAAAGCCCAGTGTTTTAGATGTAACATTGAGGTGTCCTGTGTCTAAGAGCATGCCTAAAGCTGAGGACGGGATTGAGTGAAAGAGATCCAGGAATTCAGAAGCCGTATCGAGTAGTATTTTCCCCTTAAGATCACGGTCAATCACTTGGTTTTCGACTATGAGTTGAACGTTTTGTCTTTCAGCGTGTGAGGTTAAAGATCGAAGGTTACTTATAAATCGCTCCATAGCTACAATACGGTCTTTAGGAGATTTTGGGGAGGGAAAAGTGAAGCTAATACCACCAAACCCAGTAGGATCTGTTACAAATCCGGGATGAACAGAATATATGTTACCGTTGAGCTTCGTTAGAAGATCGACGGCGTTGGTTGCCATTGCTTGGCTGAGTTTTACTGTCGCATCATCAGAAGATGCTAGGTTCAAGACAAAAGATTCTGCAGGAGGAGGAAAGTAGTTATGAATTTGAAACTCGTAATCCTCTTTGCCATACAGATTGCTTAGTTCGATCTCTGAAACGGTAACTCCTGCTCCTAGGTCCACTTTGAAAATACCTACAGAAGCATATGATTTCAGTTTGTCTGTAAGACTGGTTTTGTTTGAAAGACAGTTGGTTGAGGCAAATAGTTCCATGAAATGTACCTTGAAGTTCCCTGATGAAAATCCTTACTCTCTTGATTTGGTATTTTCAAATACCAATAGATGCCCTGCCCAATAATAACATAGGTATTGAAGCTAATTCTGTAATTTAGCTGGAACGCCCCAAACAGTTCTATTTGGAAGAACATCACGGGTTACTGTGGAGCCTGCTCCGACTATTGCCCTCGATCCTATTTCAATGCCGGGTAATATTGTGGCTCCAGTACCAATAAATGCTCCCTCACCAACTGAAATACGCCCAGCTAAATGTGATCCAGGGGCTATGTGGGCATGGGAACCTATCTTTACATCATGATCCACTGTAGCATTTGTATTGATTATTACATTATCACCTATCACTGAATCACAGTTGATCACTGCCCCAGCCATAATAGCAGTTCCTTCTCCTATAGAGACTGAGTCCGATATGGTGCTTTTAGGATGGATACTAGACATTGCGTTAAATCCACTGCCTTTCCACGTTTTAAATAAAGCGCTTCTCACCTCGTTATCTCCTATAGCGACTATGAATTGATATTGAGCCGGCAATAAGGTAGATAAAATGGAGTCATCACCAATTATTTTCGTTTTGCCTAGGGCCTTACCCACGGTGGTTGGAGTATTATCTATTGCACCTGCGATATAACCACCAAAGTCACTTTCAAAAAGAATGTCAATTACCACTTTTGCGTGACCACCTGCGCCAATCACGATTATCATTTTGGGATTGTTTTCAGGATTAGTTCCAGTTGAGACTGTCATGTGTTAAAACCTCTCCTTTATGAATGTCACGTGTAGAGGTTAGACCAATAACTGCATCATAAAGCTTGGGTGACAAACCGGTTCCAGGACGCTTGACTGTTATGAAGTGTTCTACTATTTTATCACCTTTTCTGATATCTCTGTCTGCTACTAAGCTACGCTGCATAACCTGTTTATTTAAATCAGCTCCCGTTGTAGGTCTCTTGATGCCATCGCCA
>Ga0310344_10003761_pt1 | contig 11265 bp, 6 predicted proteins | sample HC15DNA20200_MG_FD_203801 | JGI IMG/M metagenome (GOLD analysis project Ga0310344, IMG submission 203801) | Marine microbial communities from station ALOHA, North Pacific Subtropical Gyre - HC15-DNA-20-200_MG | ecosystem: Environmental > Aquatic > Marine > Oceanic | place: Pacific Ocean: North... | reverse complement strand
CAATTCCTTTCTTGCTGTCTCCTTCATTTAAATCATTTATCAACCTAGCTTTATTGGCTTCTTGAATTTGTTTGGATGCCAATTTTTCAGATAAAACCGATCGATTTGTAGACCTATCAGCTTCAATTACTTTAACTTTAATTACATCACCTTTTTGCAAGGCATGGTCTTTTGTCGTCTCTACATTAACCACTCTGTCCGATCCTTCATTACCATTATCAAATCGGGCATTTTGATTCTTATTAACTAATTGAGAAATCGGCACAAAACAATCTACTCCATGAACATTTGCAATAACTCCACCTTTATTGAAATTAACCACAGCCCCTTCTAATATCTCACCCGAGTTCAAAGCATCTTTCAATATAACCCATCCAGATTCAGCTAACGCTCTGTCTATCGACAGCAATACAGACCCATCAGACCTTTCATCTGACAACACCATTACTGCCACCTCTTCACCCACGGCCAACCCATTGCTACCATCTTTACCGTCAACATTTAATGATGCAGACTTCATCTCATCCATGGGTACCAACCCTTCAGATTTCCCACCAAAACTAAGGTAAATACCATTTGAATCAACCCGCATCACAATACCACGCGCAATTTCCCCTTTTTTTAAAGGCTTTAAATTATCAGCGGCATCTAATAATTCACCCATGTCCATGGTTATATCTTGGTTGGAATAAGAATCAGTCAAATGAATCTCCATACTGTCATAATCAAAAAATTAAGTACAAATGAATTATATGGTCACAGATGTTTGGGTGTAAAGATTTAAAATAATCAAAAGTCGCTAAAAGTCCAACTCACTTAACTGTAGTACGTAAACAAGCATGCTATACCTGATTCAAGATGATTCCATTCTGAGTTGTCACATTGCATTTGAGCAGTAAATAAATAAACCTCTGGCAGCGACCTATTTTCCCACATCCTCGCGAATGCAGTATCGTGAGCGCTGAGGCGTTTCACTTCCGTGTTCGGGATGGTAACGGGTGGTTCCACCTCGCAACAGCCACCAGAGGAATTTATAAATTAATTATACTCATTTGTAATATATTTGGTCAATAAATAATTAATACATGTAATAACATATATTAATTTCGAGTGCATCCAAACATATTAATAATTCATTCAAATATATGATGTAACTTGACCTTATTTTAATTTAAATACTACTGTTGAATTTGGTATTCTGATATATAATTGATTTTCTGATATATAATAGACATAATAAACAATATCGAGCAACCAACTAACTAAGAGGTGTTTTTCATGGTTAATTCTTCTTTAATCCAAGTTACAGATAAAGCAATCGAGGAAATGTCAAAGGCAGTATCTGAACAAGCTGATAACGGGACCTTGCTTCGATTGATAGCTATTTCTGATCAAAATGGCGATTTCCAATATCAAATGGGCATAGATAAAGAACCCGACAAGACTGATTTAGTTATGGAATTTAAAGATTTAACAATATTAGTAGATGAAAATAGTGCACCTCTATTAGATGGTTCTGAAATAGATTATGTGGACGGTCTACACCGTAGTGGATTTGTTATAACAAATCCAAATGCACAATCTGGATGTGGTGGCGGCGGTGGGGGATGCGCATGTGGCGGCGGTGGTGGTGGATGTGGTGGACATGGCGGTGGCGGTGGCGGATGTGGTTGTGGTGGTGGCGGCGGTGGTGGATGTGGTGGACATGGCGGTGGTGGTTGTGGTGGTGGTGGCGGTGGTGGATGTGCATGCGGTGGACATTAATCACCTATCCATATAGTTTTATTTAAATACAAAAAACCTATAGTATTATTGTTGTCAATAATACTAACTTCAGAAACGATATTATGATTTTTTCAACTATTGGTTTTTCACAACTAAATCAATATCTTAATCTGAGGACATAGATGCAATTTAAAGTATCAAATGCAAATAAATTAGAAGGCGTTATAAATCTACCTGGAGATAAGTCCGTAACTCAACGGGCAATGCTTTTAAATTCACTTGCTAACGGAAAAGCTACTATCAGTAATCACAACACAGGCAGCGACGCTTTATCAATGTTTAATTGCCTACAAAATCTTGGAGCAAATTTAAAAAAAGAAATTAATCCTGACACTAATCAAGAATTAATCCATATAATTGGAACCGGATTAAAAGGTCTGACAAAACCTAAAACTGCTTTGAACGCTGAAAATAGCGGTACTACTATGCGATTGCTAGCTGGTTTATTATCTGGTCAACCGTTTGATTCAATCCTTGACGGCGACTCATCTCTTCAAAACCGTCCCATGAAAAGAATTATAGAACCTCTTTCAATAATGGGAGCTCAAATCCATGGTGCGAAAAACAACACTCTCCCTCCAATATCAATTCTTGGCGGTAATTTAAAAGGAATCAAATATTCACCTGAAGTAGCCAGCGCACAAGTAAAATCGTGTTTATTAATAGCCGGACTATTCGCCGAAGGCAAAACAGAACTATATGATTTAAAGCCTTCAAGAGACCATACTGAAAGAATGCTAAAATCAATGGGAGCAAATATTGAAATTAGAGAGTCAAATATATCAATTAAATCTTCAACCCTACAAGCAAAAGATATCCTAGTCCCCGGGGATATTAGCGCCGCTGCATTCTGGTTGGTTGCAGGAATTTGTCATGAAAATGCAAACATATTAATCAAAAATGTTGGAATCAATCCATCCCGGAGTGCGATTATTGATGTTTTACAATCGATGGGCGCAAATATAAAAATAATCAATTCAAACAATAAAATGGTTGAACCCATTGCTGATATACAGGTCATCTCAAGCCAACTTAAAGGTATAACAATACAAGGTAAACTAATACCTGAAATCATTGATGAAATTCCCATTCTTGCATTAGCAGGAAGTTGCGCGTCAGGGCAGACTATAATTAAAGATGCACAAGAATTAAAATACAAGGAATCTGACCGTATCAAATCCACGGTTGAAACTTTGCGCACCTTAGGTTCTGATATAAGTGCTACCGAAGATGGAATGATTATAAATGGACCTAGTCAACTTTATGGAAATGCATGCGACTCACTAAACGACCACAGAATCGCTATGCTAGCATCTATATCAGGACTAATCGCAAAAGGAACAACTACCATCAACAATTTTGAATCAGTAGATGTTTCATATCCACAATTCCGACACACATTAGAAGCACTTCTAAAATAAAATGCATAACAAGACCCCCGATATAAAAATTCAAATGAAAAATTCAAGGTTATTCGTTATTTCTGGCCCTTCGGGAGTTGGAAAAGATACAATTTTGAATCAAATGAAAAAAATATACCCATCTAATCATTATGTAGTTACCGTAACAACCAGAAAAAAAAGAATTAACGAGATAGATGGTAAAGATTATTTTTTCGTTACCAATGAAAAATTCCAAGACATGATTGATTCAAATGAATTTTTAGAATCGGCTACAGTGTATAACAACAATTATGGTGTTCCAAAAAACCAGGTATTTCTCGCCTTATCACAAAACAAAAACGTGATTATAAAAGCCGATATTCAAGGCGCTAAAACAATTAAAAACATCATTAATGACGCTACAACAATCTTCATAAATCCTCCTGATATATCAAAACTTGCCACCCATCTTAGTTCGCGAATGAGTGAATCAAAAGAATCATTTAGGCTGAGAATGGAAACTGCTCTATTGGAAATAGAATCTCAAAATGAATTTGACCATGTAGTTAATAATCCAGAAGGGAAAATAGACCAAACTCTCGAAAAAATAAATGCCATTATATCTAATCGATGACCATATCACAGAAAGGAGTCGTTAATGCCAAATGCGAATATAGGCCTGCTTCCAAATCATATAAGTCCCAAAAAATATGATATTACAATTGAACCTGATTTAAACCAATTTGATTTCTCAGGCAATATTTCTATCGATATAAAAATAGATAGGAAAACCGATACCATAAGACTAAATTCATCTGAATTGCAAATAAATTCATGCCAATTATCTTCAAAACATGGAAAAGTGTTTACTCCAAATTCTATATCAGAGGAAAAAGATTCTGAAAATATTTTTTTTAAATTTGAAAAAGAAATCTCACCTGGCGATTACATTTTATTCATATCTTACAATGGAACATTAAATGATAAATTACGTGGATTTTACCGAAGTCAATATAAGGATTCTAAAGGCAAAATCAAACATCTTGCCACAACTCAATTTGAGCCTACTGATGCAAGAAAAGCTATTCCATGCTGGGATGAACCCAAATTCAAATCAAACTTTAAATTACGGCTAATAATACCCCAAAATCTTCAGGCTATTTCCAACATGCCGATATTATCGACCACTGCAATTGGTGAGAAAAAAATAATTGAATTTGCTGAAACCCCAATCATGTCTACATACTTGCTTGCCTTCATAATAGGAGAATTGAGCTGCATCGAAAGGTCCACTCCTGATGGCACATTGATGAGAATTTGGACGACTAAAGACAAAGAAGCACTTGGTGAATTCGCGCTAGATGTTTCTTGTAACCTGTTAAATTATTTTAACGAATATTTCGGAATCCCATATCCATTGCCTAAACTTGACCACATTGCAATACCGGATTTCGCTGCTGGAGCCATGGAGAATTGGGGAGCAATAACTTACAGAGAAAACGCATTGTTAGTTGACCCAAACAAAAGTTCATCTATGACCAAACAAAATGTAGCTAGCATCATCTCTCACGAAATGGCGCATATGTGGTTTGGTGACTTAGTGACTATGGATTGGTGGAACGATCTATGGCTTAATGAGAGCTTTGCTTCCTGGATGGGAGATAAAGCTGTAGACAATCTTTTCCCAGACTGGGAAATATGGAATCAATTTATAACATATGACACGCATGAAGCATTTAATTTAGACGGTTTAGAAAACTCTCATCCAATAGAACAAGAAGTTAATAATCCTGGAGAAATAGGACAACTATTCGACGCTATCAGCTATAGCAAAGGAGCATCTCTATTAAGAATGATTGAATCTTTTATTGGAGCAGAAATTTTCCGTGCAGGTATTTCTAATTACTTAATGAAAAATGCTTTTGGAAATGCTACTACGAAAGATCTATGGGTTGCTCTTTCTGAAGCTTCAGGCAAGCCAATTTCAGAGATAATGGATAGCTGGACTAACCAAACTGGATACCCATGGATTAATGCAAATATTGAATTAGACTCAAATAAGAAAATAAATATAGAGGTTCGGCAACAACGATTTCTGTTTTCAAATATTGTTGGGAAAAAAACAAATTCGAATCAACTGTGGTATATACCATTGAACATAAAAACACCGCTATCTTCAACGGAAACTAGAACATCTTTTGATAAAGAAAATGAATCAATTACGATAGAAAAAAATATAAAAGAATCTGAACCAGAATCTAATTGGGTAAAAATCAACCCTGGCCAAACTGGTTTTTTCAAAGTCAATTATAATGATGAAAATTGGCAATTGCTTCATAAAGCGATTGCACAAAAACTCCTTCCACCTGCTGATAGAGTTGGATTGCAAAATGATGCCTTTTCGTTATCGAAGTCAGGATTGATACCTATAACAAGATTTTTGAATATATGCTCAGCTTATATAGAAGAAACTAATGCGATAGTTTGGCAGGATTTATGTTCGAATTTGAAATCGATTGGACACCAATTATCGAACACACCTTATGAAAAATTATTCCAAACATTTACTGTTAGTTTATTAGATTCAATTAAACTTAAAACTAATTGGGACCCTACATCCTCCGATAAACACCTAGAAATGATATTGCGCGTTACAGTTTTAAACACATTAGGAGAAAATGGCGATCCTGATACTAATTCGAAAGCAAATGAAATATTTGAAGAATATTGCACTACTGGGAAAATCATAAATCCTAACATAAAAAGTACGGTCTACAGTTTGGTAGCAAAAGAAGGAGACCAAGAGGTTTTTGACAAACTTTGGACACTTCAAAAAGATAGTGAACTTGAAGAAGAAAGAGTTCGTATATTACGATCAATGACATGTTTTTCTGACAAACTATTATTGCAACAACTATTAGAAAAATCGCTTTCAGATGAAATCAGATATCACAACACTATAGGTATAGTAGTAGGTATAGGAAATAATCCGTCTGGAGAAGAACTAGCATGGGAATTTTTGAAAAGTAATTGGGAAGAATTTAACAGAAGATACGGAGAGGGCGGATTCAGTCTTATGAGGCTAGTAGGAACTCCATCAAATTTCAAAACTGCTACACATCTTGAAGATGTGGAAGCTTTCTACCTTTCAAATCCTGCTCCTTCTGCTGACAGAAGTATAAATCAGACTATAGAAAACATAAAAATCAATATTGCTTGGATGAATAACAACTCTAAAGCTATAGGCGATTGGCTAAGTAACTAAATTAAACTTGCAAAATTTATTTATATGAGAAATATTCATCTTTGAAATTAGAGCGCAGGAATTTCAAATATTGAGATTTGGTCATCAGCTTTTTATGGTTATCAATCACACTCTGCGCTTTTCCATCATTTGACACCATCAAATCAGCTATTGTCAAAGCCATAGCTTTAGCTCCAGTTATCACTCCCAATTCATAATCCTCAATCAAATAGTATGGTCCATGAGCAACTCCACTAGCGGCTCCAACATATGGATGTATAACAGGCATTATCTGACTTAAATCACCCATATCAGTTGAGCCAGTCCTGTGTTTCATTTTGACAACATTATTTGGGCCGACCAATCTTTTCGCATTTTGTATATAAATATCTTCAAGATTATTATCTGTGACTATTGGTAAATATCCTGGAAGAGTAACAATGTTCACGTCAGCGCCTACAGCTAATGCTCCCGCCTTTAACGACCTATCTACTTTTTCACTCGCGTCAATTATTGCTTCTACATTACTCCCCCTTACAAAAGTTTCAATTCTGACATCAGATGGAACTGAACTTACTGCTAATCCCCCTCTTGTAATAATAGGATGCACTCTTATACTATCCTCTTCTTTAAAAGTTTCTCTTTGTGCATGAATGGCAGAAAGTGCAATTGTTGCTGCATTTAAAGCATTAATACCTGTGTGAGGCGACCCCCCTGCATGAGCTGCTAACCCCACATACGATATTAATTTCGCCAACATACCATTATTTGTAGGTGCTACTCCTATGTCACCTCCCATTGAATCTCTGGCATCAGTATGAGTCATCATCGCTATATCTACATCATCTAATGCCCCTAACTTAACAAACTCAGGTTTACCTCCCAAAAATTCTAATTTTCCGGCTTTCATCAAGTCATTTCTGAATTCTATTTCTATATACTCTTCTGCAGGAACCGCTATGAAAGTCAACGACCCAACCAGTGATTCCAAAATATCTGAAGATGAAAAACATTTAGCAACAGCCAACATCATCGCAATTTGGCAATGATGTCCACATGCGTGAGCAGCAAGTGTTTCCGGATCCGCAAACTCATGACCTTTTACAATTAAAGAATCTAATTCTCCTATCACAGCAATATTCGGACCAGATTTACCAGTATTTAATTTAGCTTTTACACCAGTCAATGCTATATCAGCCTCGTATTGCAATCCAATTTTTTCAAATTCATCTTTAACTATTTGACTGGTTTTATATTCTCTAAAACCTGGTTCAGGATTTTTCAATACCTTCTTGGCTATATTCACCGCTTCAATAGATTGTCCATCTATAGTTTTAATAATCGATGTTTTTAATTCTTCGATATTTTTCATATTTTTACTCATTAGATGGTACCCCTTAAATCCCCTATACAAAGTAATAATGCCTATATTCCATCATGTATTTTCAACTATTACAATATTGTATAATCAAATCAACTTAGATTAGACAGGTAGATTATATATGAAAATCGTAGTAGCACCTCAAGCTTTTAAAGGCAGTTTATCAGCAACCGAAGTTGGGAATTCGATGATAAAAGGAATTGAAAATGTTATTGCAAATTCAACAAACCTATTGGTTCCGATAGCTGACGGTGGTGATGGAACACTTGAAACTTTAGTTGAATCCAGCCAAGGTAAGATTAACTTAATTAAAGTAACTGGTCCTTTAGGAGAACAACAAAATTCTGCTTGGGGTGCGTTAGGTAGAAATAAAACCGCAATAATTGAAATGGCAAGGAGTTCAGGGCTTGCACTAGTACCAATAAATAAATTAAATCCCCTAATATCAACCACTTATGGCTTAGGGGAAGTTATATTAGATGCACTGGACCAAGGATATAGGGATTTTATAATAGGAATAGGAGGAAGTGCGACCAACGATGCTGGAGCTGGAATGGCACAGGCATTAGGAGCCAAATTGCTTGATTCAAATGGGAATGAACTTCCATTTGGGGGTGAATCTCTATCAAAATTAAATTCAATAAACATTGATGGTATAGATACACGTATAAAAGAAAGTAATTTCGCAATTGCATGTGATGTAAATAATCCCCTTACAGGTCCTGAAGGAGCTTCCGCTATTTATGGTCCACAAAAAGGTGCCACACCAGAAATGGTGAATACACTAGATCAAGCATTAACAAATTTTGCGAAAATCGTTGAAAAAGACCTTGGAATAAAGATTAATAACGTAGAAGGATCTGGAGCCGCTGGTGGCCTCGGAGGTGGTTTAATTGCTTTTCTGAATGGTAAATTACGCAAGGGTGTCGACATAGTACTTGATTTCGTTGACATAGACAAAGCACTAATTAACACCAATCTAGTTATCACCGGTGAAGGCCAATTAGACTTCCAAACCATTTATAATAAAGCTCCAATTGGTGTCGCTAAACGTGCCAAACATTTAGGCATACCAGTAATTGCAATATCCGGATCACTCGGTGAAAATTTTTCAGTCGTTCATGAACATGGTATAGACGCAGCATCTTCAATAGTCTCAAAACCTATGACCCTCGAAGAGGCGTCTAAAAATGCACCTGAATTGATATCCACTGCAACTGAACAAGCTTTACGATATATGAAAATCGGATCTGATGTATTTAAAACAAACATTAAACTCTGACTAATCAACACAAATTTAACGCCGAATCATATAACAAGTATTGAAGATAACGTTTATTTACCATGTCACTTTATTTGACAAAAAGTTAAAACACTAATAAACGACCTTGGCAAGTCAGGTTATTTGTTTACATTAAAAAAACTAATATCCTCATTATAATTGACCGATACCGAAATAGAGTTTAAACTTTTCTTATACTAGTAAAAAATGGTTTGACATGAAATACCGATATGCAACTCTATTTACAATATTAATACTAACGATATTTGCATTTGTACCAATAAAATCTATTGAAGCAAATAGGCAAAACGATATATTAGTAGTTGTAGCAGATTTTATGGCAACAAATCATTCAATAACAAATCATTCTCACACAGAATCATTTGTGCATATTTTAACTAAAATTAATGAAACCACAGATTTTGCATTCATCGATGCTGCAGACCCATACAATATTATTGGACCAATCAACCGAAACCAAGATGATTTCGAGGATAATTTAAATAAATTTATAACCCAATTAAACCAAGGTCTATCAAATAAAAATGATGGACTACTTCTCGCGCTTAGGGAAAGTCATTCACTATTAGGGTTAGAAAACGCTTCTAACAAATCTGGGGTGTTTTTGATAACTGGTAAATCCGATCGCGAGTTCGATGGATTAGTCGCTCAAACAGCTCCTTTGACAAATAGATTCAAAAGCAAAGGCTGGCATATAGATGGTATTGCATTACCCGATCATAATACCGACTCCATATATTTCCTCAACCAAATAACTGTTAGAACTGGCGGCGAATTATTCAAATTAACAATTCCAGATGGTTACGAAAAATTGATCAACCAATTGATACATAAAAGTTCTTCAACAAAAAACTTCAAAAACATCGCTAGCAACCAACTAGACCAAAATGAATCAATGACATCTGCAATTCACATCCCTCCAGGCACAAAGGAAACTACTGTAGTTGTTCTTCGCGAATCATCGCTAGGCCAAATAGCTCTAGGCAATCCTTCTGGTTATTTGGTGTCTGAAAAATCTCAAGACAACGTTATACTTAATTCTCCTCACGTCTTAATGTGGAAATTATTTGAGCCTGACCCTGGTAATTGGAGTTTTCAACTTAATGGATTTGAAGGACATGTTTCCACTTGGGAAAGTTCTAAAAACAAATATTCAATGAATTTACTATCCAAGGAAATTTTACCCCAAAATCAACCCATTGCATTATCTGTTCAAATATTGGATGGTGAAACTCCAACTTCAGTCAAAGATGCTAATCTATTCGCCAAAATAACAGGTCCATCTGAATCGTCGATCGTATATAAATTAACCAAGGACAGTTCCTCTTCAAACAATAGATTTGACGTTTACTCAGCAGTAATTCCATCTTTAAGCGAAATAGGCACGCATAAAATCAAATTAGAACTCGAATGGGAAGATCATAATTATAAATTATCAACAGTATCAAATGTGGAAGTAAAGCCGTTCCCCGTATTAATAATCAAAGACGTTCACAGTACAAAGACAGAAATCAACAAAAGAACAAAAATTGGAACTTTATCTGCTCAGATTAACGAATCCGCCTATGCAATTAAACCCGACCAAATAGAATCCATTGTTACAAGCAATAATGCATCTGAAATTCAAATTGAAATTGTACCCACTGATACTTATCCAGGTAATACAGCCTCCAAATACGATATTTTTGTAAAACCTAATACTAATGATAACTTCGCCCTTTCTTTCAATTTAAAGGGAGAGTATTCTGGACAAAGTTATTTCTATGTTGGTGACCAGATAACATTCAATTCATTTGCAAAACCTGTCGAAAATGTAACAAATACCACCCTTATTAAATCTAATCAAAAATCCGTTAGTGAATTAAATGATAGACCACTCACTTCTTCTAATATAGAAATTGAACCAATTGCTGTTCAAGTTGCTTCTAACAATCAAATAACTCTAATTGCAATTTATTCTTCATCTACAATTGCGATCATACTGTTAGCTTTTTATATATATTGGGTTAATCAAATTAATCCATATGGAGTGCTTAGAAGTGAGAAAACCAATCAAAATCTAGATTTGTCTAATATAAAAAGAACTACCATAACAAAATTAATTTCAAAAAATATAATTAAAGGCGAAGAAATTAATTTGCCAGGATTAGAACAAACAAGTTTCCACTTT
>Ga0310344_10003759_pt1 | contig 11273 bp, 10 predicted proteins | sample HC15DNA20200_MG_FD_203801 | JGI IMG/M metagenome (GOLD analysis project Ga0310344, IMG submission 203801) | Marine microbial communities from station ALOHA, North Pacific Subtropical Gyre - HC15-DNA-20-200_MG | ecosystem: Environmental > Aquatic > Marine > Oceanic | place: Pacific Ocean: North... | reverse complement strand
GCGACGCCGGCCCTGGTGGGGACGTGACCAGTTCTGGAAGACGGGACCCAAAGGCCGTAATTGCGCTCACGGGAGCGCCCGCTTCATTCCGTCGATAGCTGCGGATCCGCCGGCATCCCCATAGCATGGTAGCCCTTATCTACGTGCAGCGTTTCGCCCGTGATACCTGAGGCAAGAGGAGAGCACAGAAAAGCAGCAGCAGTACCTACTTCCTCTGCGGTAGCTACCTCAGGCAAGGCCGCGTTAGCCCGATAGTATTCGACCATCTTATCGATCGTGCCAACGGCCTTAGCAGCGCGACTTGCCAATGGTCCAGCGCTAATCGTGTTCACGCGCAGGCCCCACTTCCGACCTGCTTCATAAGCCAGGGTCCGGGTATCACCCTCTAGGGCTGCCTTTGCTGAACTCATACCGCCACCGTACCCCGGCACTACACGCTCTGCCGCGAGATACGATAGAGAGACGAGCGCACCACCTGATCGGGTTAGCGGCCCCAGTCGTTGGAGCATACTGACCATTGAGTACGCACTGGCACTAAGGGCAGCAAGATATCCTGCGCGACTCGTCTCAAGCAGGTCCTTCCGTACCTCCGGCCCATTGGCTAGTGAGTGCACGATGACATCTAGGCAGGGGTCACCAAAGTCAGATCGCAGCTGGTCTGCGACTTCTTGGATTCCATACCCCGAAAGCTGGATGTAACGCTTATCGTTACGCACATCCTCAGGCACGTCGTCTAGTGAATCGAACACGGCATCGAGTGGATAAATCTTCTCTAGCTCGATTTCCCCACCACTGGGAAGCGACATGTCTAGCTTCCCCCGCTCCAGGCTCTTAGTGAAGATGCGTAGGGTTGGGGGCCAGGTGCCGACACACACAGATGCGCCTGCTTGAGCAAGAGCCCTCACGATCGCCCAGCCGTACCCTTTGTCGTCCGCCACTCCCGCGACGAAAGCGCGCTTCCCCGTTAGGTCGATCGGCAGCATTTGGGTAGGCTCCGTGGTTAAGTGAACTCGAAAGCTATTCGGGGTAGATGCGGTCGCCTACCCCGGTAGGATAATCATGGCCCGACCTCTATCAGCCGCTCTCGCTAATCACTCCCTAACTCATTGGACCTAGAAGGACAAAGCCAATCCCAACATACACGGCGACGAGGAGAGCGCCCTCCCATCTTCTTAGCTTCCATCCGCTCCGGAGCAACGGCAATAGGAGCACTGAAATGAAAACCACCGCGGGTAATTCCTGACGGAGAACTGATTCCGGTATCGAGATAGGTCTAACCAAGGACGTGGTACCAAGAATGGCGGCAATGTTAAAGATGTTCGAACCAATGACGTTGCCCACGGCTATGTCGGCCTGGCGCCGGGCAGCCGCAACTATCGAAGTCGCGAGTTCAGGCAGCGAGGTTCCTACAGCAACCACAGTCAGACCAATCACGACCTGTGAGATCCCAAGGGCGGACGCCACCCCCACGGCCGCTTCAACAATGAAGTAGCCCCCCAGGACAAGGAAACCGGATCCAGAAAAAACGAGGAGTACGTCCTGGAGCTGCAAGGCAACTGACGCCTTGGCGGACTCCTTCGCTAATCCCAAGTGCTGCGGTGTGGGAGGCGAAGCTTCGTTGCTAACGGACCGGAAGGCGAAGACGAGATAAGCCAAAAGAAAAGCCAGAAGCAGGACACCGTCGACTCTGCTCAGTAGACCATCGAAGAAAAGAGGGAATACGCTAAACGTTACCAAGAGCATAATCGGCACTTCGCGATGTACGACACGGGACTGCACATCAATCGGCCGAACTAAAGCAGTAAGCCCTAAAATCAGTCCAATATTAGCCATATTGGAACCCATAACATTACCGATCGCTAGATCTGAATTCCCACCCAACGCAGCGACAACACAGACCACGAGCTCGGGAGCCGAAGTTCCTAAAGAAACGACAGTGAGACCTACTACGATCGGACTCACTCCAATGGAGCTGGCGAGACGTACTGAACCGCGGACTAGCCACTCTGCTCCGAAGTAGAGCACCGTGATGCCGACGACGAGCAGCGAAAGATCGAGTGCTATACCGGCCAAGCCACCTTCCTCACTAGTCTCGCCGCGACAAACAGCTCTTCAGGTGCCTGGCGGAAAGCGAATTGAGTACGTCTTGTGGGCGTAGAAGGAGACTGAGGTTTTGGATGACGTCAAGGCTCTCCTTCAAACTTTGATGTCCCCACCCAGACCACGCAACCTCTCAACGAACTCCTCAAAATTGAGCACCTGGACACCGAGTTTCTCCGCCTTTCCCAACTTAGATCCTGCATTCTCACCAGCCACCACGAATGTAGTCTTCTTAGACACGGATCCGGTGACCGAACCACCGATATTACGCCATGCGCTTTCTGCGACCACGCGTGGAACAGGAATTGTCCCGGTGAAGACCACTGCGCCAAGGTCAGCAAGAGCAGTGTCAGCTGGGTCGGTGACCCTGGCCTTCACACCGCGCTCCAACAAGGCGTCCAAGGTTACTGTATTACGATCTTCGTCGAAAAAGTTCGTGATAGCCTTACTCATTAGAGGCCCGACCCCGGGAATTGCCTCCAGGTCCTCACGTCTTGCTGACCTTATAAGCGAGAAATCTCCGAAGTGGGCTGCCAGCTGGCGTGCCACGTTGACTCCCACCTCTGGGATCCCAAGTGCGACCAGGAAACGTCTCAGTTCCGGAGTTTTTTTCGCTTGGATTGCCGAAACAAGTCCAGTGGCGGACTTCTCAGCAAATCCGTCGAGTTGCACCAACTGCTCGGCAGTAATGTCGAACAGTTGGGCCAACCCAGAGACTAGCCCGGTCTCCACCAGCACGTGTGCAGTCTCCTCCCCTAACCCCTCGATATCGAGTGCCGCCCTGGCGGCAAAGTGAGTAATACGACCCTTGAGTTGAGCCCGGCACCCGAACCGGTTCGGGCAGATTGTGCGTGGCCCCTCTTCATAAACCGACGTCCCGCAAACAGGGCACTCGGCGGGCATACTGAAGGCGGGCGATCGACCCTCGACCCGCTCTAGAACTTTGACGACCTGCGGAATGACGTCACCGGCCCGCTGAATGAGGACGTTATCACCCTCACGAAGGTCTTTGCGCTTTAGCTCGTCCCGATTGTGTAGAGAGGCCCTAGCGACTCTTACCCCCCCTACGACAACGGGCCTGAGAAATGCCACTGGTGTCAGCACCCCCGTACGGCCGACTTGGATGTCTATCTTGTCTATCCGGGTAATCTCTTGGCGAGGCGGAAACTTAAATGCCAGAGCCCATCGAGGGTGATGAGACGTAGAGCCCATAGCTGCACGGGCAGCCAGATCATCAAGCTTTATAACAACTCCATCGATCTCGTAGTCCATACGGTCGCGCGCTGTGACAAAGTGTTGATGATAAGAAGCGATGTCCTGAACGGAACGCGCAAACTCAACCCGCTCAGGAACCTTGAGTCCCCAATCCCGCAGAGCATCAACCCCCGCACTGTCGGTTATGACCGAGTGACCCTCAAGGGCAAGGACGTCGTAAACAAAGACATCGAGCTTTCTTGAAGCAGCCACACTGGGATCAAGCTGACGAATTGCGCCTGCCGCAGAGTTGCGTGGCGATGCGTATGGCTCGGCTCCCTTTTCTATCAAACCGGCGTTGAGGTCTTGGAAGTTAGAGATACTCATTATCACTTCCCCTCGAATAGCCAACATCCTGGGTGCGGGACGCACATCAGTACGCAGACGAAGCGGCACCGATGAGATCGTTCGAATATTTTCCGTCACCCTTTCACCCTCCTGACCATTCCCGCGGGTGACTGCTCGAGTGAACAGACCGTCCTCGTAGACGAGTTCGATCGATGCACCATCAAGCTTCGGTTCGAGGAGATACGACGGCTCGTTTCCTACGCCCAAGGCTTTACTCACGCGATCGTGAAAACGATGGACCACATCCAATTCTTGGGTGGAGTCCAAGGACAACATTGGCGCTACATGAGGGACAGTTTCAAACTTGTCCTGTGGCTCTGCCCCCACTCTCTGAGTAGGTGAATCCAGCGAAGCTAGGTCGGGAAACCGTAGTTCCAGATCGACTAGCCTGCGGAAGAGTTCGTCATATTCTAGGTCAGTAATCTCTGGGCGAGCCTCCACGTAGTAGAGACGGCCGTGCCGGTTTAGCTCTAAACGAAGTTCTTCGGCTTCACGTACAACCTCCGGGGGAGCCTTCTCCCCTGAAGCCTCAGCGGCGGAATGGGATGTTGTCAAAGCACTCCGGAGGGGTCAGAGGTAGAAACATAAAATGCAAATATGGCGTCTTAAATATGGCACAAGCTACGCCTCTTGGCGTAAGGCTATGTGAGCCCCAAGGTTTCTTACGTGAATATCAACAAACTGAGAGCGGACACGCCTGGATGCGAGCAGCGCATCCACCTCAACAACGCTGGTGCAGGTCTCATGCCCCAGCCAGTGTTAGATGCAATTACCAACCATCTCCTGCTCGAAGCGGACATCGGTGGATACGAAGCAGAGGCCGAAGCTGCTGACGCTATTGAAGGGTCACGCTCAAGCCTGGCACAGTTGTTAGGTGCACCTACAGATCGGGTAGCATTTACAGAACATGCAACCGCATCATTCGTGGCTGCGTTATCCGCCGTAGATTTCCAGACTGGAGATCTGATCGCCACGACACGCGCAGACTACGCCTCGAACCAAATTGCCTACCTGTCTCTTTCGCATCGTCTCGGCGTTCAAGTCCTAAGGGTCCCTGACGCGCCTGAGGGCGGTGTTGACCTAGCAGCAATGGAGGAGGTCATCCACCGCAGACGCCCCAGGCTCGTTACTGTCACGCACGCCCCTTCCAACTCGGGTCTAATTCAAGATGTAGCAAGCATAGGCACAATGTGTCGGGCTCGGGATGTCCTCTATTTGGTCGACGGTTGTCAATCCGTGGGACAGATGCCCGTGGACGTCGAGCAAATCGGCTGTGATTTCTTTTCTGGAACCTCTCGTAAATACCTCAGAGGGCCCAGAGGCGCAGGCTTCCTCTTCATATCTGATCGGGTCTTAGACACCGGCCTAGAGCCTCTATTCTTGGACATGCGCGGTGCGGATTGGATCGCAGACTCTATCTATCAGCCCGCCCCTGATGCCCGGCGTTTTGAAACATGGGAATTTGCTTGGGCCCTGGTGCTGGGAACTGGGGCAGCCGCTAGATACGCCACCAAAATCGGTCTTGGGCCAATACGCGATCGTGCTCGCTCTCTGGCGACCATACTACGTGAGAACTTGGCTGACCTGGATGGAGTGAGGGTGCTTGACGTAGGCCCTGAACTGGGAGCTACCGTAACCACCTCTGTGACCGGATGGTCTTCAGTAGACCTGACACACCAACTGAGGATGCGGGGGATCAACACATCATCCCAAACCCGAATTGATGCGGTGATCGACTACGATACAAAGGGTGTGGATGGAGCGCTCCGCATCTCCCCGCACTACTACAACTTAGAATCGGATTTAGACCTTTTGATCGACGCTCTTTATGAGATTCTTAGCTTGTGAACGGACCTTCAACTCAAAAAGCTCTCTACGCTATTTGGAGAACGCTGCGGTACACGGGACTAGGAGTCAGATGGATTCTCACACTCCTCGCATTCACTACAGGATGTGCTTCCTCGGGCACTGGGGTAAACCGCATAGACGGCCGCGCGGTCGATGCTCTCCTGACAAGTTCCCCGATCAACCAAGTGCACCTCGGCATAACAGCCACAGATGCCATCACAGGACAGATCCTTCTAGACCATAACGCCCACCAGTGGTTCGTTCCCGCATCTAACCAAAAGATCCTGGTTACCGCTGCCGCTTGGTCTCTTCTAGGGCCAGACCACGAGTTCCGAACTGAGTTGTGGGCAGCCGGCCTAGTGCAAGGAAACACCTTAGAGGGTGACTTGGTTTTGGTTGGTTCCGGTGACCCCTCCCTTTCTAGTCGCTATTGGGAGTCGGGTTCAGCAGCACTCGATACTCTCGCCCAAAAGGTCCGCGCGGCTGGGATCCGACAGGTGACTGGATCACTAATCGTCGATGCATCAGTGTGGGACTCGACAACGGTCGCTCCCACACGAGAAGTCCAGGACCTACGATTCAGGTTCGGCTCGACCGGGGGGGCGTTTGCAATTGATGAAGGTGAGTTCGAGGTCATCGTTAGCGGCGGACCGTCAATTGGAGGTCCTGGCCGTGTTCGTTGGTCTCCTGTCGGCACATCAGGGTATGTTCAGTCTTTGGTGACAACATCTCCCGCAGGCAGGGTCACGAATGTCGTCCCCCACTACCTGCCTGAGACCCGCCAAATCGTTCTACGGGGCAATGCGGAGTACGGAACAGTTGATACGCTTTGGATCGCACAGCGCGATCCTGTCCGGCAGGCAACCGCTGCGCTTGCTGCTGCACTCGCTCGGGCTGACGTGGATCTTGCCCACAGCTGGAGCGTGCGCTGGAAACGCGGGGACCGAGTTGGCCGCTCGTGTCAGACCGGAACAGTAGCAGTATGCCCTGATGCTCACTTGGTCGGATCCCTAATCTCCCCACCACTCTCAGAACTCACCGCAGGCACCTTGGAACCAAGCCAAAACTGGATCTCGGAACAGTTTGTCCATGCACTTGGTGCGGAACTCGGTGATCATGGTAGCTGGGAAGAGGGAATTGCAGTGCTCGAATCATTCCTTGTAGATGAGGTCGGCATAGACCCCCAAGACGTCTCCGCTCGAGATGGCTCAGGACTATCGGCTTACAACCTAGTAACCCCCAGGGCTATTGCTCGTGTCCTTCGGTACATGTATACCGGGCCCGGCGGAGATACTTACCGAATGGCAATGGCTGAACCAGGAGAAAGGGGATCTACTCTGGAGCACCGTCTATCAGGGCTTGAAGGTCAGGTTTTTGCCAAGACTGGCTCAATTTCCAATGTAAACTCTTTATCTGGATATCTTGTCACTGGAAAGGGCAATCCCTTGATCTTCTCAATCCTTTCAAATGGAGCAGGCCTTAATCCACTAACGGTTCGTGAAAGGATTGATGACCTCGTTCGTATCCTGGCAAGGTGACAGGGGACTGACTGACTAAATCATTATCCCAGGCCGGCCAACTCTCCCCACCTTGCTTGGACCTGGGCATTGGGTGTATCTCCGCAGAGCAGAACCCACACGAAACGGAGTGACTCATGGCTGCGAAACGATTTCTAATACTTGGGTTGATGACAACCCTGTTCGGTGCAGGCTACATGTTAGGGAAGACTGGAGCGCCAAATCTGGTAGCTGAAGCGGAAGCAACCCCGGTTGTGCTTCTTCAGGCTAATAAGACCTATGAGTTGAGAACCTATACGGCGCCTGATGGCAAACTTGATAATCTCTTAGCGCGCTTCCGCGATCACACAATGGATATCTTTGAGACGCATGGGATGACCAACCACGGGTACTGGCTACCCCAGGAACAGGAAAACACCCTGATCTACCTTCTCTCGCACGACTCACGCGCTGCTGGCGAAGAGTCGTGGCGCAACTTCGGTCAGGATCCTGAATGGCAGCGGGTGTCTGAAGAATCACAGCGTGATGGGCGCATCATAGTACCAGGCGGCGTTGAGCGGATTTGGCTCGACCCAACCGACTTTTCTAGAATGAAATAGATCCTTAGGCCATAATCACTCCGGCGAGCAGATCTGGCTGACCCAAACCTGGGCCAGATCTGCTCGCCCCGTTGGACCAACTCAGAGCCACTGTTGAAAAAGAACCATTCCTACCGCTGAAACAGTCGCTAGAGTAGCTACTTGCGCTCGCTCGCCATGTTTGTATGCCGCGAAGCATTACCTGGGCTGGCTCAGCAACTCCTGAACAGCCGACTCAAGCCCGGTAAGCCCCGCCTGCCGACCAATCTCTAGAGCGTCGTCTGGCGCAATTCCGTCCAACCAGTAAGCCTTTAATGCAAGGAGGCCACCGACACGATTACTACTAGCGCAGTACAGGACCGTGTTCTCGGAAGAGGCCTCGGCCTCTTCAAGTATTTCGTTCAAAGCCATCACGTTCTCCCGTGTGAGGCCTCCTGCGCCAGCCACGGGGATCCTCGTGAACATCACGTCATCATCCACGACGTGTGTCTCTTCCCAGCCCGCACCGTTTTCGGACGTGGGTCGCAGACTAATGAAGTTGGTGTAGCCCATGTCGACGAGTTCTTCGAACTGTAATTCGGTTACCTGACCTGCTGCTAAGAGATTGTCCGCTAGAATCGTCCCATTGCGCACACCGAGATCTTCGATTTCGGTCGCTGTTACACTGGGGGCGGAGGTCATCGAAGCCTGACCAGTCGATGTGTTTGCCGGCTCCTGAGCTGGCTCTCCGCAGGCCACGACAAAGACTGCTCCGATTAGAGCATGCATGCGAATGGCACCAACTGTTTTATGAAGTCTCATCTTTGCTACCTCCTGTCTCGCGACCCCTATATGGGGACTATCACAGACCGGCATCTACATAACCCTTAACTGAACATGAGGGCTACCGGCAAGCTCTCACCTTACAACAAATGTCGCTACTTCAGCTATACCCAGACTCATCGCACGGTTTACTTGTGTAGACAGCAGCAGCTGGAGTGGTATGGTAGGCTTTCTTGCAGCGTGCCTCGTGTCGCTGGCATGTTGCGATGATCAATTTCACTGAATGGGATTGCGAATTGACTATAAACATGGCCCTTGAGGCAGAACACGCATGGCGGTTCAGGCCCGATATGACTCGGGGTAACTGAGCAACTGAATATGCGCGTATCACTCTTTGCCACCTGCCTAGGTGATCAGTTTTATGCAGATGCCTGCGCAGATGCCGTTCGGCTTTTGCGCTACCATGATGTGCAGGTCGATGTGCCTTTCGGTCAAACTTGCTGTGGTCAACCAGCATACAACGCTGGCCTACGCAGGGAAGCGGAACGCATGGCTCGGCACACCGCCGACACCTTTGTAGACGCTGAGTATGTTGTCCTGCCATCAGGTAGCTGCGCTGGAATGATGCGTTGCTTTTATGGGCGTCTCTTGGGTGATGATGCGCGAGTCAAGGCTCTTACGACTCGCACGTACGAATTATCGCAATTTCTCGTAGATGTCATTGGGGTCACCAGGCTAGGGTCGGGGCTGTCGGGGAGACGCATCGCATACCATCACAGCTGTCACGCACTTAGGGAGCTCGGCGTTCGTGATGCTCCCCTTGAGCTTCTTCGTGGCTCAGGGGCGGAGATTATAGAGTGGGTGGCCGAGGAAGAATGTTGTGGCTTTGGCGGGTTGTTCAGCGCAAAACTCCCTGAAGTCTCGGCAGGCATGGCTGATCGCAAACTAGAAACGCTACCGGAAGTTGATACAGTCACATCAACCGACGGCGGATGCCTGCTCCAACTCTCAACACGTGCTACCCGTCAGGGTGGCGGACCTCAGTTCCGACATCTTGCCAGTGTACTGTGGGAAGGATTAGGCCAATGAGTCACACGGTACCCAACCAGTATCGGAGCGAAGCTGCTCGGACACTTCGTGACCTCCCCAAGGTTAGAACATCAGTCACATCTGCTACAGACAACTTCAACCACAATAGGTTGCGTGCATACGGGGAAATAGACACTGACCGTTGGCGTAACTGGGCTCGAGATGTCAAAACCCACACACTCACTAATCTTGATCACTATCTAGAGCAGGCCGAAAAGAGTCTGACTGCCAATGGTGTACACGTCCATTGGGCTAACACATCAGCTGACGCACTCGCCGCAATCCGTGAAGTCGTCAGTGAACATGATCTAAAGTCAGTCGTAAAAGGCAAAAGCATGTTGAGCGAAGAACTCGGTGTTAATGCCTACCTTGAGGAGCTTGGCGTGCACGTCCGGGAAGCTGATTTGGGGGAATACATCATTCAACTCCTAGGTGAACCGCCAAGCCATATCGTCGGGCCGGCAATCCATAAGAGCCTTGAGGACTGTCAACAACTCTTCCATGAAAAGTTTGGCACACCGTTAGATGGCGACCCCGACACACTTGCTCAGGCTGCGCGTGAGGCACTGCGGGCGGAATTTCTAGCCGCCGACCTAGGAATCACCGGTGGTAATTTCCTGGCAGCTGACACGGGGACACTCGCTCTGATAGAGAACGAAGGAAACATACGGCTGAGCACCTCTTTACCGCGCGTTCATGTAGCCTTTGTGGGCATTGAAAAGATTGTCCCACGCCTAGAGGACTTAGCAGGATTCGTACAGCTTACTACCCGAGCGGCAACAGGTCAGCCCATCGGTAATTACATCTCTTTAATTCAGGGACCACAGCACCGAGATGAGGTGGACGGACCCGAGGAAGTCCACGTCGTCTTCGTCGATAATGGGCGCACTAATCTCCTGGCAGACGAAGAAGCATGGGAAGCACTGCGCTGCGTTCGTTGTGGTGCATGCCTTAACATATGCCCGGTGTACCGACAGACAGGTGGACACCCTTACGGCTGGGCTTATTCTGGACCCATTGGAGCGATCATCGCACCAGGCATCCTCGGGCTCAAGGAGGCAATGCCCCTCCCTTATGCTTCGAGCTTGTGCGGTGCGTGTACAGACGTCTGTCCAGTCCGTATTCCGATCCCAGAATTACTGCTACACTGGCGTGAACGGGCCGTTGAAGAAGGGTTAGCACCTAAAACGGAAGAGTTGGGCCTTCGCGCATACACGGCACTGGCCGAACATCCGCAACTTTTCAGCATTGGAGGGTCATTGCTCCGAAAGCTCCCTTGGCAGCGTGGAGGACGGGCCCTCCCAGTACTGAGTGGATGGACGCAGGAGCGGGACGCCCCTGATCCTAGTTCTAGGAGCTTCCAATCCATGTGGAAGGACGGGATCAAGTGAGTGCTCGCCAACAGATTCTGGACCGTGTCAGAGCTGCGCTTAAGGACCGGCAAGCCACGGAACTCCCTGGTCCCTTTCAGGCTTGGCGGCCCGAACAACCAGCAGATACACCCGTGGACGGTTTTGCCCTACTGCTTGAGGCAGCCGGGGGAGAGGTTGTGCGCCAACCGAACATCGATGCCGCTGCCGCATGGCTTACAGAATTCACCACCAACTTTGATACGGCTACTGTCGGAAAGACCGTGCCGAGCAAGCTTGCCCCTGGCCTGGAAAGCTCCCCTCCCGAGATTGCCCCTTTGGGGGTATCCATGGCCAGCAGTGCGATAGCTGAAACTGGATCTCTGATGATGAATGCCCGAGACGGGCGTCGGAGTCAGCTGCTTGCC
>Ga0310344_10003758_pt1 | contig 11274 bp, 9 predicted proteins | sample HC15DNA20200_MG_FD_203801 | JGI IMG/M metagenome (GOLD analysis project Ga0310344, IMG submission 203801) | Marine microbial communities from station ALOHA, North Pacific Subtropical Gyre - HC15-DNA-20-200_MG | ecosystem: Environmental > Aquatic > Marine > Oceanic | place: Pacific Ocean: North... | reverse complement strand
GGAACGAAGTACCACACGTCACCTGTCAGCGCGCTACCAACCCTGAGACCCTTTCTCCAGCCGGGATTGTAATTGTCGTCCGACTCTGAATCGATCGCATAGAGTACATCGTTGCTGTCGATATAAATGCCGCTGATACGGCTGAACTGGTACCACGTGTGAAGATGGTTCCCTTCCTGATCGAAGATCTGAATGCGGCGGTTACCCCGGTCGGCTACGAACAGTCGTCCTTGTGAGTCCATCGCTAGAGAGTGAGGGGCGCGGAACTGACCATCACCAAAGCCCCATTCACCGAAGCTCATGATGAACTGACCGTCCGACGTCCACTTCGTTATACGACTCTTGGAGTCCGGCCCAGGCTCATCCTGGAACTGGGCACCGTGAGTCTCCGCTACAAAAATGGTGCCGTTAGGCGCTACCAGAACATCGTTAGGGTCAGTAAAGTGTGTCGGCGGGTCGCCGATCTCTCCCGGTGTGCCAAGAGTCATGAGAAGCTCACCCTCGGGGCTGAACTTCAAGACTGCGCTACCGAGGTTAGCAGCCGCCGGATTTTGTTCGATCTCGCGAGGATTCGCGACGCGGGCGTCAGCGATCCATACATTGCCCTCGCGATCCACATCCATCCCGTGGGGCCAAAGAATCTGACCAGCACCAAACGCCTGAACGACGTTCCCGTAGGGGTCAAGCTTTACGATGGGGTCTACGTTCGGTGTGGTAGCACAAGAGTTAGTCCCGCATCGATCTCCCGCCCAAATGTGCCTACCGTCGATGTCCACGTTGACAGCACTCACCGACCCCCACGTGCGCTCGTCCGGTAGATGCCCCCAGTCCCTAACAACTTGATAAGGGTTCGGACGATAGTTTACCGGCTCGACGTTGGCGTGTTCAGGTGGACCAGACGCTCCACGTTGGGCCCAAGCGTTCACTGGAACCAGCAAGAGTACCGCACCGGTGACTGCTGACAGAAGTAGGAATTTGTGCCTGTTAGTCATCGAACACCTCTAAGGTCAGGTGACCAGGTTTTCAGGGGATAAATCGGGCCAAGAACTTGCACCATGACTTACAGACGTGCCAGATGGGGGGCGCCCCTTGGCGCTCAGAGCCTTATCTATCTATGCTGCTAGCTAATTGACGTCCCTATCATGCCTAGCCAAGCTGTCTCAGCTTCAGTCCGTACTTGCCGTGGAGGTCAGATGTCCCCTGTAGGAAGCAGTCTCTCCAGAATTTGTGTCTTGACCCTAGCCGTGGCACTCGGGGCTTGTAGTGCCCCAGCACCTCCAGCCTCCTTAGATGACCTCGCACAACAGACGCTGGCCCAGATAGACGGACAGCTATCGGTGCCCGGACTGCGTGAGCCCGTCGAGGTAATCAGAGATGAATGGGGTATCCCGCATATCTACGCACAAAACGATGATGATTTGTTCTTTGCCCAGGGCTACGTGATGGCTCAAGATCGACTCTGGCAAATGGAAATGTGGCGCCGGTGGCACGAAGGACGCCTTTCTGAGATCTTCGGATCGGTGGCGCTAGACTACGATAAGCGTAGCCGGCTCATGATGTTCAGGGGGCCCTGGGACGATACTGAGTGGACTAGCTACCACCCAGAAGGAGAGCGCCTCTTCACTGCCCATGCTAATGGGGTCAACGCATTCATTGAGCAAAATCGAGATAATCTCCCGGTAGAGTTTCAGCTTACGGGAGTCATGCCGGAGCCATGGACGGCTCAGACGGCTCTGCTGCGTTGGGCAGCACTCGCAGTGCCAAGTGTCCGAGGACATGCGATCAGCGAACTACAACTCGCCCTAAACGTGGCGCAATACGGAGCTGAAGAAGCAAACCGCAGGGCCGCACCCGATCCGTGGGATGACCTGGTCGTTCCCGACGGCCTAGACTTGAGCCTCATAACTCAGGATGTGCTTGATGCGGCGCGTGCTGGGGATGGGGATCCCTTCGTGGCTGGCCGGTTGCCAGCTCTTGAGGTAGTAGAACCGTTCCGAGCATTTATGCCGGAGGTACGAACCGCCCAGGTCTCGACGCGTGAAATTGCTACCGAGGGCAGCAATAACTGGGTGATTAGCGGTGATCTCACGCCCTCGGGTGTGCCGATCGTTGCTAACGACCCCCATCGGCGCATCGAGATGCCAGCACTACGCTATTTCGTACATCTAAACGCGCCCGGTTGGAACGTAATTGGGGGGGGCGAACCGCCCTTCGCTGGGGTCGATGCAGGTAACAACGAGCATATGGCCTGGGGCTTCACATTCGCGGGCACTGACATGGTGGACGTGTTTGTGGAGGAAACGCACCCCGATGACCCGAACCTCGCGCTCTGGCGAGGAGAGTGGGAGCCTATGCGAATTATCGAGGAGGAGATCCCCGTCAAAGGCCAGGCGCCAGAACAGATCACACTCAAATTCAGCCGCCACGGCCCAGTCTTCTACGAGGACCTAGAAAACCACCGAGCCTACGCGGTGCAATCTGTGGTTCAGTATCCGGGTACTGCAGCATACAAGGGGAGCTTCCAGCTTGCACAAGCCAACAGCTGCGAGGACTTCTTCGAGCGCGCTAACCATTGGCTGGTACCTACCCACAGCCTGATCTGTGGAGACGTCGACGGGAATATCGCACTGCAGGTGACGGGCCTCACGCCCAATCGAGACGGGTGGAATGGTCGCCTGCCAGTGCCAGGCACGGGTGATTATGAGTGGGACGGGTTCCGCGACGATCTTCCACGCGAATTCAATCCTGAGCGCGGTTACATCGCGACCGCCAACAACAACGTGCACCCGCCCGACTACGAGGGTCGTCCGGTCTTCTACCACTCTTCGCGAGGTGTAGAGACATCACGAATCGCAAGGCTACACCAGATTCTCGGCTCGGGTCAGAAATTCACCTTGGATGACCACAAGTTAATCCAGCATGACTCATACATTCTCGCCGCCGAACGGGATATCCCTGCATTCCAGGGCTGGTCGTCTGAAGATCCCAACGTCGAGTGGGCCAGAGCTGAGATCGCCGCATGGGATGGCACACTGACGCGGGAAACGGCGGCAGGAGCGCTATACGTGCGGTGGGAGGACGAAGTGGATTCACGCGCACTTGATCAGAGTACTCCGCCGAGCGAACGCCAGTCACTTATTGAAGAAGGTCTGAGAGCTGCCATCACGAGATTGACGGGGGAACTAGGTGCAGATCAGAGCCAGTGGCGACACGGGCGCGTTCACCTGAGCGATCTCCCACACATGATGGCTTCGGTATGGGACCTCCCATCCGTAGAGCGGCCTGGGGGCTTCGGCTCTGTCAACGCAACGGGGGCAAACTTCCGGCGAATCATTGACCTTTCAGATTTAACAAGGACAGTAGCCACCAATGCACCCGGTCAGTCTGCCCAACCTGGAAGTCCCTTCTACGGCAACCTGTCTGAGCATCTCGGAAGCGGAGAATACTTTCCGCTCTTATGGGCCCGTGAAGACGTCGAGGCGGGTGCCGCATACCGGCTCACACTTGAGCCCCGCTGATCGCCCTGGAAAAGATAAACTAAAAACGATTATTACAGTCGTAGCCTCAGTGCCCACCCGTTATCAGCTAGCGACTACGGGTGGGCACTGGGAAATGACTGATCTAGCGGAATAGGCCCCCAAGGGAAGGGTGTACGTAGTCCTCCGGCAGGACTCGGTCGGGATCAGGCCGCACACTTAGGTAATCCACATGCCGGTCAACGTTGGCCCAACCGTGTGGAACACCCGCTGGAATGATAACGATATCACCAACAACCACGTGGCGACGCTGAACATCGCCGACGATCAAACCACTACATGACGGGCCGTTAAGGGTCGTTACTACCGGACTATCGGGAGCGAACGTGCTACCGTTTTGGATTTGGCCACCTGTAATAAGTGTCCCGGAACCCGACACAATGATGTATGTCTCCGTCTGGTGATCATGTGCAATTCCCCTCGCGCCGCTCGGGTTACCACTGGAAACACCACAGCGCATGTCCGCTGGTGCGGGCTCACCTGGATCAGTCGAGCCCGTCGTAGCGTTCCTGTGGATGATACCAACAGACAGATTGAGCTCACCGATATCTTGCGAGACGATCTGCCGGTCAACACCTGGAAGCGCATTGACGGTATCCCGCCACTGCTCAACCGATATGTATGTGGCACGAGAGAGATCCACCTGTGCAATCAGATCAATAGGTAGCGCTAGCGCCACTGCGAAAAGGACCAGCCAAACTGCCTTCCTCATGAGGCCTCCTTCTTGAGTTGGGGACGGCAAGCTATCCAAAGTCTTGAAAAGCCGTCAATCGCCAACAGGGGACATCTCATTCATACACCTGAGGTCTAAAACAGTCTAAAGATCAGGCGCTGCCTTAATTTAGGCCCCATGCTCAGCGGTAGATTTTTGTGAACCCATTCCGGGTATTAGTTACGGTGAAGTAGCCATCGATTCCAGCAGAAACTTTAAGCCAGTTCGCGTCACCGTTGTGAACTGGCCTTGGGGATGCATCACGGCCACCAGCCAGCGGAGCTACCGGCATTGTCTCTAGTTCATCATCGAAACCGTTGGCAATAAAGACGCCAGCTGCAGTGTACTCCTGTCCACTAAGCTGGGAAAAGTGCAACTGCCAGAGGTCCTCAAGACCGGGAGCTGAGTGCAGGATATCCATCGCAGCCGGCTGACCACCCTTACGGGTCCCGTTATTCATAATTGCTACGCGAGGCTCGATCGCATGCACAACAACCTCTGGATTCGAGGTCGGCTGTCCGTGGTGCGTCACCACGAAGACGTCGACAGTTCCTACGGGGTTATTCGGGCACATAAGCTCAAACTCGGTATTCTGCGTCAGGTCTCCGAGGTGAAGGAACGTGAAGTCTCCATAACGACCATGGATGCCAACCGACTGTGCATTCTCGCCATTGTCCTCAGGCTGCCGGACAAAACCGCTGCAATAGGGATTTCTTTGGCCACCACCTGTAACGGGCCGATTCAGGACTTCCTTCGCGGAAGCCAGAACGGTAATGTCCACGCCACCTAGTCGTAGCCAGTCACCGGGTTCGACGATCGTATGCTCAGCCGCCTCGTAGAGTTCGCGGTATGCCCCTTCAAGAAAATCGATGACCCCCTGATTTGACTCGACGTAGCCTCCGTGATCGATGTAGTCATGGATCGGGACCTGGCGGGCAAGCTCGACCATCGCGCCATAGTGGTCCCCATGCCAATGTGTTGTAATCAAATGGTCGATCTCTGTGACCCCAGCATCCCTCATCGCGGCACGAATGCGTCCAGCATCCCTTGCCGCTGCCTCACCTCCGTTTCCTGTATCGATCAAGAGCGTTTCACCCTCGGGAGAAACGAATAATGTGGCTCCCCCGCCCTCGACATCGATCAGGTAGATTTCGAGCGTCTCTTGAGCCGCAGTCAGTCCTGGCCCAATGGGCAGCCACAGTAGAGCTAGTAGGGCAGTTACTAAAAGCTGAGGAGGTGCTCGATACGGCATGTTAGCTTACTCCACTCTTGGCTCAGGTCACACTGATATTCCAACTCCCTCACAGGGCAATCTCTAGCAGGTGCCGTCAAGAGCGACCCCAATCACTAGCCACTCCCCGATCCTCCACATATTCTCTGCATAATCCACTTCTTTCGGAGCCACCCCCATGCTCACCATCAGAAGACTCGCCCTGTGTGCTGCTGCTATCGCCTGTGTTGTGCCTGCCGCAGTCACTGCTCAAACAGACGTGTTCCCAGCGGAACGTGGGGAAATCCGGATTACTCCCTTCGCGTCAGCCAGTGTCCAGCTCGAATGGCTTGGGGCGGTAATCCACGTGGACCCATGGGGTGGACGGGGTGACTACTCACAGGCAGAACAGGCGGACGTAATTCTCGTGACAGACACGTCTGGCGATCATCTTGACCCTGCCCAAATTGAGCAGCTGCGCACACCAAGCACGACAGTGATCCTTTCATCGACACCTGAAGAGGCGAGAGACGAGGCCGGCGCAAATCGGTTGCGACAGGTTCAGGGTGCGGAAGTGATGAACAATGATGAGCGACGTGTCATTGATCTTAGCTCGACTGGGACACCACCGATCACGATCGAGTCCGTTGCTATGTACGACATTATTCCTGGCCAACCGTTTCACGCCAAAGGGGAAGGCAACGGATATATCGTGACGCTTGGTGGCGTCCGGATCTACCTGTCCGGAGTGACAGAATGCACGCCGGAGTTCCAGGCCGTACAGGATGTGGATATCGCTTTCGTCCCCATGAATCTCCCCAATGGCCGAATGCCACCGTCTGCTGCAGCAGACTGCATAAAGATCATCGACCCCGACGTGGTATACCCCTACCACTACCGTGAGCGACCAATCGATGTCTTTATCGATGCACTGGCAGACGAGTCAATCGATATCCGTCTACACGACTGGTATCCGCCCGCCTAGGAAATCAGACACAGGGTAACATGTTTTCTAAATAGTGGTGGTCTCATCTCGGGGCTTTTGCCCGAGACTGTAGCTGCCCCGCAAACACCTATGACGGGCAAGTTACGGTGTGAACTGCCTAGAATCGGTTGTTTACAACGTTGTTGAAGATCGAACCGAATTGATAGGACAATCCAAAATCCAGCGAAGCTTCGTAGTCCGTCGCCTCCCGCTGGAGCCGAAGTAGCCGCTCTTCCTGGCTCATCCCACCGCCAGCGAGGTACATCTGGTCTCTCACTCTCGAGTAGTCAGCGCCCACCTCAAGTTCAAGTCCACGCGTAATCCTAAAACTCAAGTCGCCACTGAGTGAGGTATTATTGACAGACTTGTCGTGAAGGTAGGCGGACCCCCTCAGCGAGACACGTGCGTAACCCCAGGGCTGCCTCTGGGAGAACTGGAGTGAGAGTGACTGCTCTCCTTGTAGCTCCTCAGCCTTACCGTAAATCGTCTCTTCAATGTATTCACGATACACTGGACCAATTTCGTAAAATGCCGTGAACGAGCGTCGTGTCGCTTCTTCATAGGGGAAGAAGCTGTACTCGATCGCAGGGTTGAACTGCCCCCAACGCGATTGGTTATTCCGAGTATTGCGACCGACATTTCCGCTGAATCCCGTTGAAACACGTTCTGCTAGTGAATAGACAACCCGCCAGGACACACCCCAGTCATAACGTTCATCTATGAAGGGTGCTCGATCGGGGAACTCAATCTCTTGGTGCCGTCGGCTATAATTGCCATTGTAGCTTTGCTTCCAGGTCGGCGTGACACGGGAGGCACGGAAGCTGCTGCGCATATTCCAAGTCTCTCGCGCGGACTCGCCGTCATATTCGCCATCAGCATTGACCCTAAATACCCACAGTTTCCATGGGTCGTCGACTTCTTCTTGGGTTAAGATCCCCTCGGGTACCGTTGGCCCTGTCCCTCCTCCAGAAATGTCGTTGAGTTGCACCACATTCCTGAATCCCGATTGGTTGGCAAACTGAGCCATCCCGAGCCCGAGCGTGAGTGCAACACCGTCAAGCTCCTCTCTTTCAGTGTCCGTAGGAAGGCTCTGAAACCGGCTCTGGGCTTCGTAGTCTTCGAACGATTCACGCCCCATAAAATCCAATTGGAATTCACGCCCGCCCGCCCCGGTCTGCTGGCTCGTCATAATCACGTGAAGCTGGGCATCACGCTGGTCCCGCACCCAGGTCACCCAGCTGATCTCAGTGCGGTAGTAGCTGGAGTCGCAGCGTGGACCACGACAGTCGAAGAAGACACGAGGTCGGTCACCAGCAAGTTCCTGGGCCTGTGCTGGCCCCGGAACAGCCAGCCCAAACAAACTCACCAAGAGAAAGAAGCTTTTCTCTAATTGGCGGTTTGGTGGCATCAGGACTGCCCTTCAGGGTTGACTGAATGTGAGAGGAGCCTGGCAGGCAGATTGAAAAACATCACTGTCCCTTGCATATGCGGCAAGTCCAAACTGCCTGGCTTAAGGCAGCGATGATGCTAAGACCTATCGTGGGCTACGCGCATCCTAAACGCCCTATTCAGTTGGTGCTTTTCGACCAGAAGAAGTCGCCACATCGGTAAAGGCGCATACATTGCTACTTCCACCTCGGAGAACCGCATGAGCTATATGACTCAAGCCGTAAGCCTCTCGATTGCACTCGCCATTTTCACATTGGCAGACATCGAGACTCTTCCGGCACAGAGCAACTATGGGATCCCTATTCCTGAGCCACCGACAGAACCGATCGTGCTCGGTACAGCTGAGGTCCCAAGCATACAGATCATTCCTGTAGCAACAGGCCTGGAGCACCCGTGGGGCATGGCCTTTAGAGATAACGGCGACATTCTTATCACCGAGCGTGACACAGGTAAGCTCCGAGTCATCCGGGAAGGCCGGCTGTTAGCGGCAAGCATACCAGGTGTACCTGAGGTCTACTCCGGTCGTCTACGAGCTGGGCTGATGGACATCACCCTTCACCCGGAGGACGACGAACTCGTCTACCTCACTTATTCAAAACCGGTTGAGTGGGAAGGTGAGGCTGGCTTTACGGTAGCTTTGGCACGGGGGCGACTTCAGGCCGGAGAGCTTACCGGTATACAGGACCTTTTTGTAGCCGATGGCCTGGACCTCGGGATAGCTGCGTCAAGGCTGCTTTTTGCGCCCGATGGGACACTCTTCATGAGCGTAGGGGGGTCCTACGTGTTCGCTGGCACAGGCGACCTCGCGCAAGACCCTCAATCGCACTATGGAAAACTACTCAGGCTCAACGAAGACGGGTCGGTTCCGCCAGACAATCCATTCATCCATCACCCTGGCTTCCAGCCGGAAATTTATTCGATGGGGCATCGGAACCAGATCGGCCTCGATTTCCATCCTGTGACCCGTGATCTCTGGGCAACTGAGAATGGTCCGCAGGGAGGGGATGAGGCCAACATCGTGCTTCCAGGACGCAACTATGGCTGGCCAAACGTATCACTCAGTCGTGAGTACCCTGGCCAGTGGGTCTCCCAGACCCCCCAGCTTGCGGGTTATGCGAATGCCGAAATTTTCTGGTGGCCCTCAATAGCACCCTCTGGCATGGCCTTCTATACCGGAGAGCATTTCCCGGAGTGGCAGGGCAACCTTCTAGTCGGATCAATGATGGTCGGCCGGATCGGAGGCACCGGCCATCTTGAAAGAATCGTCTTCAATCAGCAGGGGGAGGAGATCCGTCGCGAGTGGCTGCTCACGGAGCTCAAGCAAAGAATTCGGGATGTCCGCATCGGACCAGATGGTCACATTTACCTGCTAACAGAGCAGCGGGCCCGACGAGGAACAGACGTCGGCGCACTGCTCAGAATTGAGCCAACTAGCGCGATGAGCACAACGTCAGGATCGAATTAATGATATTGGATACGCCAGCTGACTGGGTGCTTCGGCTCCCCATGCCCAAGAGTTCTCCCAAGTGAGCGGGCATCTCTTGGACACTCATCGCGACATCGTTAAGCCCGAATGGATTGATCACAACGGTCATTTCAATATGGGCTACTATCTGGTTGTGTTCGACCGTGCTACTGATGCGTTCCTTCATCAGGTAGGTCTGACAGCTGAGCTGCGAGAAGGAACCGGGGCTACGACGTTTACACTCGAGGCCCATGTGAACTATTTGAACGAGCTACACGAAGGAGATCCACTTCGCTTTACTACACGCCTTCTTGGGTTCGACCACAAACGCATTCACTATTTTCATGAGATGTACCACGCAACCGAAGGGTATTTGGCTGCAACAAACGAGCTAATGTCACTTCACGTTAACCACTCGACACGAAGATCTGCGCCAATGGCAGTGGAAGTCACGAGATGCTTAGAAGAGATCCTCGAGGCTCACGAGCCCTTACCGCTGCCGGAGCAGGTCGGCCGAAGGATTGGCCTGGAGCGACGCCCGACTCTTAAAAGGTGAAGGCCATGGTTCGGATGACACTTCTCTGCATTTTCTCTGTGCTCACAGTCACATCCTCCCTAGAAGCACAGCAAATGGAATGGCACCAAGTAGAGTGGTCAGCCGGCCATGTGAACGTTGCACTTGTGAGGCCAGATCAGGAAGGGTCAACGGAGCATCCTGTGATCTTCGCACTCCCATGGGGCAGTGGATCATCCCAGCTCGTTGAGACCTTTATTTCAAGTTATTGGCTCACCGAGCCGGCTCGACGTGGCTACTACGTTGTTGCACCAGAAATCAGGGGGCCAACCCTCGCAAATACCGCCGACTGGATCATCCCAGCAATCTTTGAATGGATGGATTCAGAGCTTTCTTACGATGCAGCACGTGTCGCGCTCGTGGGGGCGTCAAATGGTGGGAGAGGCCTGTTCTTAGCTGCAGTCGCCCAGCCGGAAAGGTTCCAGGCACTTTTGGCTCTGCCTGGGCAGTTTAGCGGTGAAGCCAGCGAACTCGCCGTCCTGAAGGGAAAACCCATCCGGCTTCTAGTTGGCCAATTTGATGAAGGGTGGGTTGAAAGTGGGCAGGAAACCTTGGACGCACTCCGGTCACAAGGGGTCGAAGCCGAATTTCTCATAGCACGTGGCCAGGGCCATGTACTGCGTCTAAACCCAAGCGAACTCGCGGACTGGATCGACGGAGCGCTCGAACCATAAAGAACGCGGGCCGCCTCGATCATCTCGAGACGGCCCGCAGTACATATCGGTCAAGCCAGCTATTAGAGAGCTACAACATTCTCCGCTGCCGGACCCTTGGCTCCTTCAACTACGTCAAACTCGACCGTGGCTCCTTCAGCGAGAGTCTTGAAGCCCTCTCCCTGAATCGCGCTATGGTGGACAAAACAGTCTTTGCTTCCGTCCTCCGGCGTTATGAATCCGAAGCCCTTCTGATCATTGAACCACTTTACTGTTCCCTTGGTACGCATCGTTGCGTTCTCCTTGGGTTGTGCTAGTCGGAGACACGAAGACGCGTACTTACCGACCTGCTGTAAATGCGCAAAAATTCTGCGCTCTCTGTGGCCCCTCTGGCCACGTTACTAAGGGCGCGAGTCCTCACGGGACCCACGCCCTGTACATATAGTAGGCAGTGCTGGCGACTCTGACGAGCCCTAACAGCACTAATGGTTGGAATGTTCGTGGCGGAAATGACCTCCTGCTCGTGTTCTCGGGCTGCCTTTAGTCCCTCAAACTGAAGGTTATAAGCGTGTGGCCAGATATCACCGACACGTACTGAATACCACCTACCATGTAGGTGATAGGGGCCATCACAATTTGTCCGCCGAGACTTGCTTTCCAAAGCAGCTCGCCCGTAACAGCATCGAGGGC
>Ga0310344_10003757_pt1 | contig 11275 bp, 9 predicted proteins | sample HC15DNA20200_MG_FD_203801 | JGI IMG/M metagenome (GOLD analysis project Ga0310344, IMG submission 203801) | Marine microbial communities from station ALOHA, North Pacific Subtropical Gyre - HC15-DNA-20-200_MG | ecosystem: Environmental > Aquatic > Marine > Oceanic | place: Pacific Ocean: North... | reverse complement strand
AATTTTATTTCAGCATACCAACGCAGATTTTGTGGGAGTAATTTTTAGGCCCGCAACAGTATGTGGTTATGCTCCAAGATTAAGATTGGATCTTTCAGTTAATATTTTGACTAATTTTGCTGTAAATAAAAATGAAATAAAAGTTTTTGGAGGAGATCAGTTGAGACCTAATCTTCATATAAAAGATTATTGTGACGTTGTAGAGTTATTTCTGAAAGCCGATAATAATAAAATTGCCAATCAAATTTTCAATGTCGGGTATCAAAATATGTCAATTAATGAAATTGCAATAATGGTAAAAAAGGCAGTTGAGGAAGAATTTGCAAATAAAAAGCAAGTAAAAATAGTAAGAACAGCTAGCGATGATAATCGATCCTACCATATTAATTCTGATAAAATAAAAAATGTTTTAGGATACGTCCCCAAGAGATCAATAGAAATGGCCATAAAAGATCTTTGTGCCGCATTTAAAAAAAATTTAATTCCAAATAGTTTTGAAAATGAAATCTATTTTAATGTAAAAAGATTGAAGGAAATAAAAGCAATATGAGCAAAAAGGTTGTGGTAACTGGAGGCGCCGGCTTTATAGGTAGTCACATGGTTGATTTGTTATTATCAAAAAATTATAAAGTTTATGTCATCGATAATCTTACTGGAGGACACAAGAAAAATCTAAAACACCATCATAATAATTCAAAACTGAAATTTAAGAAACTTGATATCTGCAATTTAAAACCAAATAATAAAATATTTAAAAATGCAGCTTATGTATTCCATTTTGCGGGCATGGGGGACATTGTTCCATCAATTGAAAATCCTGACAAATATATGAAGGTTAATGTTCAAGGCACTATAAATGTACTTGAAGCTTCTAGGCATGCAAATGTTAGAAAATTTATTTATGCTGCTTCAGCTTCTTGTTATGGTATTACGAAAAATCAATCTACTAAAGAAGATTCCAAAATAAGCACCGAACATCCGTATGCTCTTAGCAAATATCTTGGAGAAACGGCTGTTTTTCATTGGAACAAGGTTTATGGTCTACCAGTAAATTCAATAAGAATATTTAATGCTTATGGACCACGAGTCAGAACCACGGGTGCTTACGGAGCAGTAATTGGAGTTTTTTTTAAACAAAAAATTAAAAATAAATCTTTGACAATAGTTGGTGATGGTAAACAATCCAGGGATTTTGTGCATGTTACAGATGTTGTTAGGGCTTTTTTATGTGCCGCCAAAACAAAATATATTGGCAAAATCTATAATGTTGGCACAGGCAAACCACAAACAGTAAACTATCTTTCAAAATTAGTTGGAGGAAAAAAAGTTTTTATTCCTAACAGACCAGGCGAACCTAAATGTTCGTCTGCAAATATTAGCAAAATTAAACGGGAACTTAAATGGAAACCAAAAATAGGGTTTAAAGAAGGAATAGGAAAAATGTTAGATCAAATTGAAAAATGGAAAGATGCTCCGTTATGGACACCAAAAAAAATAAAAAAAGCAACGAAAGTTTGGTTTAACCATTTATCAAAAAAATAATTATTTTATGAAAAATATTAAAAGTCAGTATTCAAAAAAAATTGTAACAATTAAAAAACTTAAAAGTATAATTGGTAATATGCCTAGAAAGAAAAAAATTATATTATGTCATGGTAATTTTAATGTTGTTCATCCTGGACACGTCAGACATCTAATTTATGCCAAAACTAAAGCTGATATTTTAGCTGTAAGCATTACTGCTGATAGGTATGTAGAAAAAGGAATTTATAGCCCTTTTGTGCCGGAAAACTTAAGAGCCCTAAATCTGGCTGCTTTTCAAATGGTTGACTACGTGGTAATCGATTATAGTTCCAAGCCTACTAAAAATCTTTCCATTCTAAAACCAGATTTTTTTGCAAAAGGATTTGAATATTCTTCGAGTCATATATCGCCCGCAACTGATGAAGAGGCCAAAATAGTTAGCAGTTATGGTGGTGAAATGATTTTTACTCCTGGAGATGTAATTTACTCATCAACCAAAATTTTAAATTTGTCCCAACCGAAAATTGAAAATGATATATTAATTGATTTAATGAATAGAAATAAAATTACATTTGATCTTCTTAGACAAACATTAAAAAAATTAAAAAATATTAGTGTTCATGTTGTTGGTGACACAATAATTGATTCTTATACTAGAACTAATCTCATTGGAGGAAATACAAAAACTCCGACTACCAGCGTGCTTTATCAAGAAAGAAATGATTATATCGGAGGTGCCGGCATTGTTGCTAAACACTTAAAAAGCACAGGTGCTAAAGTTTATTTTACAACTATTTTGGGAAATGACGAATTAAAAAAGTTTGTTCTTTCAGAAATGAAAAAATCCAAAATTTTAATTAATGCCATAATAGACAAAACTAGACCAACAACTAATAAAAACACTATTTTATCAGGTATGTATAAATTACTAAAAATTGACAAGGTTGATAATCAACCTATTTCAGAAAAAATTTTAGAAAGAATTAAAACTTTTATAAAAAAACAAAAATGTGATTCAATAATTTTTAGCGATTTTAGACATGGTATTTTTAATAAAAATAGCATTCCTGAATTTATTAATTCGGTGCCAAAAAATGTTTTTAAAGTAGCTGACAGTCAAGTTGCGACAAGATGGGGCAATATTACCGATTTCAAAAAATTTGACCTGATAACACCAAATGAGAGAGAGGCAAGATTTTCTTTAGCAGATCAAGATTCAAGTATAAGCATTCTAACAAGCGCACTTTATGAGCAGACTAAATTTAAAAATTTAATTTTAAAATTAGGAGCAAGAGGAGTGGTTTCAATAAATCAAGAAAAAAAGACCAAAGAAAACCAGAAAACATCAGCTTTCGTATTACCATCTTTTGCAACAAATGTAGTGGATAGCACAGGAACAGGAGATGCTCTATTAGCTTATGCTACTTTATCTATGATCGCGACCAAATCTTTGCTTATTTCAAGTATTTTAGGATCATTGGCTGGAGCATGCGAATGTGAAAAAGATGGGAATGTTGCAGTTCAACCAGATCAAATAATAAAAAAAATAAATTCAATCGAAGACTCATCAAGATATAAAATTCAAAGCAAAAAATGAGAGTTATTATCATTGGAATGGGCATCCAAGGAAAAAAAAGAAAAAAGTTTCTTGGGAGAGAATTTGTATATTCAGTTGATAAATTTAAACCTGCTGATTTTAAATCTATATATAAAGTGCCCCTTGATAAATTTGATTCGGCCATAATATGTGTTCCTGATAATGAAAAACTTAAAATTGTTAATTATTGCATTCAGAATAAAAAAAATGTTTTGGTAGAAAAGCCAATGTTGACAAAAAATAGCAAAGTTTTAAAAAATTTAATAAAACTCGCAAAAAACAAAAAAGTTATTTTTTACACAGCATACAATCATAGATTTGAGCCAAATATTATTAAAATGAAGCAAATTATCAAAAGTAAAAAACTTGGAAAAATATATAAGTGTAGAATTTTTTACGGAAATGGAACTTCAGCTTTAGTAAAAAAGAGCAAATGGAGAGACAAAGGTATGGGCGTTTTAACAGATATAGGATCGCACTTAATCGATATTTGTTTGTACTGGTTTGGTCAAAATATTAAATCATTAAAAACTGTTGATTTGAATAAATTTGAAAATAAAGCACTAGATAATGCATCAATTAAATTAGAAATTAACAGAATAAAAATAGACTTAGAAATGTCTCTTTGTATGTGGAAAAATACATTTGCGTGCGATTTGATAGCTTCTAAGGGTTCAGTTCATTTAAATTCGTTTTGTAAGTGGAGCAATAGCTCATTCATATATCGTAAAAGAAAAATACCTTCTGGGTTACCCAATGAAAAATATACTTCTTTTAAAAAGGGAGATCCTACTTGGAAAAAAGAGTATTTATATTTTAAAAGTTTAGTGAACAAAAAATCTCAAAAATTTTTAAATAATGATCTAATTATAAATAATTGTTTCAAAAAATTAAAAAGATCGTCAGATCAAAATGCCTAATTTAAAAGTAGGATTTGTGGGCCTAACTCATTTAGGATTAAATTATTTGGCCGCGTCAGCTGAAATGGGGCTAAATGTTGTTGGTTTAGATTTCGATAAAAAAAAGATCAATAAACTGAAAGATTCTATTGTTGAATACAAGGAACCTAATTTAGAAAAAGTAATTAGCAAAAACCAAAAAAATATTTTTTTTACTAGTAAGTTAATTAATTTAAAAAAGTGCAATTTAGTATTTATATCTCAAGATGTAAAAACTAATAATATAGGTGATAGCCATTATTATAGTTTAAAAAAATTGATACAAAAAACTTCTAAAGTTTTAAATAAAAAGGTTGCGCTTGTAATTTTATCTCAAGTACAGCCCGGCTTTACTAGAAATATTAAATTTGATAAAAAAAGACTTTATTATCAAGTTGAAACTTTAATATTTGGACAAGCTCTAAAACGAGCTTTGCGACCAGAAAGAATAATAGTTGGTTGCAAAAATCCAAAAGATAAAATTAATAGTTTTTTTTTAAAATATTTAAATAAATTTAGTTGTCCAATTGTTAAAATGAAATACGAAAGTGCGGAATTTGCTAAAATTTCTATTAATATTTTGCTTGCATCATCGATAACAGCTTCAAACATGCTGGCCGAAGCTTCAGAAAAAGTTTCTGCTGATTGGTATGAAATTATACCTGCACTGCAACTAGATGGTAGAATTGGTAAAAAAGCTTACGTTAAACCTGGTCTAGGCATATCCGGAGGAAATATCGAAAGAGATATTGGTTCGTTAAAAAAAATTTTGCTAAAGAACAATCAGGCATTACCAGTAGTAAAAGCTTTTATTAAAAATTCGTTACATATGAAATCATGGGTTTATCGAATTTTGAAAAGTGAGAAGATTTTGTCTAATAATAATTATAATATTGGAATTTTGGGGCTAGCATATAAAGAAAATACAAATTCACTAAAAAATTCTCCAGCAATTCATTTATTAAAAAAGATAAAAAGAAATAAAGTAAATATTTATGACCCTTTAATAAAATTATCAAATAAGGGAAAAAATTGTAATTATATAAATAATATCAATTCTTTAGTAAAAATTTCTAATGTTATAATTATAATGACACCATGGAATGAGTATGGAAACATTAATAGAATTTTAGAAAAAAAAAGTAAGAAAATTTTACTAATTGATCCTTATAGAATTGTAAATTTTACCTCTATTAAAAATAAGTATATTAAATATTTTACAATCGGAAAAAAATCTTAATTCATTGACTTTTAAATTTCTTAATCGTAATAAAAAATTTCCTAAAAGAGTTGTAATTTTAGGATCTACAGGAATTATTTCAACAAATCTTCAGAGAATCCTTAAAAAAAAAAATATAAAATTTATCTCAGTTGGCAGATCAAAATTTGATCTTAAAAGTAAGAAAACAATAAAAAAATTAAGAAAAAAAATTAAAAAAAGAGATTCTATTATATTTATTGCAGCAGAAGCGCCTGTGAAAAATAGTGAAATGTTTTTAAATAATATTAAAATTTGTGAAACAGTTTGTGGTAGTTTAGAAAAGAAAAAAATTGATCAGTTAATTTATATAAGTTCCGATGCTGTTTATGCAGATATAAAGGGTAAAATTACAGAAAAAACTGTTACATCGCCCAACTCTTTTCATGGATTAATGCATATGACTCGTGAACTGATGCTTAAAAATAAATTTAAAAAATTATTATGTATATTAAGGCCTACATTAATTTATGGTCTTGGCGATACTCATAATGGTTACGGACCAAATAGATTTGTTGGTCTTGCAACAAAAAATAAACCAATGTTAATTTTTGGCAATGGTGAAGAAAGAAGAGACCATATTTTTGTTGATGATTTAGTAAAAATTATTGCCAAATGCTTAGAAAAAAAAGCCTTAGGTATACTCAACTTGGTTTCAGGCAAAGTTTATTCGTTTAAATATTTGGCTAAATTAATTATTGCTGAGACTAAAAGTAATTCAAAATTGATTAAAATTAAAAGAAAAGGTCCAATGCCACATAATGGATATCGTCCTTTTAACAAAAATTTACTAAATCGTCACTTTCAAGAAATTAAAATTTCGCCAATTGAAATTGGAATAAAAAAATATATAGAAAGCAAAAAAGTTTTATGACTATTGAAATAATTGATTTAAGAAAAAGATTTCAAGAAGAAAAATATGAAATATTGAAATGTATTAATAAAGTGCTTAAAAAAGGAAATTTAATTTTAACACCTGAAGTAGAAAAATTTGAAAATTCTATATGCAAATACACTAATTCAAAATATTGTTTAGGAGTTAATTCGGGAACCGATGCATTAATGATGTCATTGTGGAGCACGGGAATTTCAAGAGGAGATGAGGTAATAACTTCTCCTATATCTTTTATAGCATCTGCAAGCTCAATTATTCATGTTGGAGCAAAACCAGTATTTGTAGATGTAGATGAAGATTTAAATATTAATCCAGATTTAATTGAAAAGGCGATTACAAAAAAAACTAAAGCCATAATGCCCGTACATTGGACTGGAAGAGTTTGTAAAATGGATAAAATTTTAAAAATTGCTAAAAAATATAATTTAATTGTTATTGAAGATGCAGCGCAGGGGATGGGATCTTATTACAAAAAAAAACATGCTGGTACATTTGGAAAAATTTCAGCATTTTCAACACACCCTCTTAAAAATCTTAATGCTTTAGGCGATGGAGGTTTTATTATTACAAATGAAAAAAAATTTTATGAAAAAATAAAACTTTACAGAAATCATGGCTTAAAAGGAAGAGACAATGTCGAACTTATAGGAGTAAACTCAAGACTAGATTCATTAAATGCAGAAATTTTGAGTTTTAGATTAAAACGTTTAAAAAATATTATTTTAAGAAGAAGAAAAAATATTAATTTATATAGAAAATTAATAAAAACAAAAAAAGTAAAAATTATTCAAGACAAGAAAAATGAAAATAACTCTTATGTAATGTTTATAACTTTATGTGATAAAAGGGACAAACTTCAGAAGTACCTTAAAAAATTTAATATTCAATCGCTGGTATATTACAAAACTCCATTACATATGCACAAGGCGACTAAATATTTAGGATATAAAAAAGGAGATTTTCCAAAAGCAGAGAGAATTGCATCACGGGTTTTATCTTTTCCACATCATCAACATCTAAAGAAAAGTGAAATCAAATTTGTCTGTAAAAAAATTAATAATTTTTATAGCTAAGATAAAATGAAAGTACCATTCAATTATTTACCTTATCAATTTAAATACAATCAAAAATATTTTGATGGTTGGAAAAAATTAATTAAATCTTCCGAATTTACTTTAGGTCCATACGTAAAAAAATTTGAAAAAAATTTTGCAAAATTTATTGGAGTTAAGCATTGCATCTCCACCAATAATGGTACTGATGCATTAATTTTATCTTTAAAATCATTAGGTGTAAAAAAAGGCGACGAAGTGATTACGGTCTGTAATTCTTTTTATGCTACAGCTGGTGCTATAGTAGCATGTGGAGGCAAACCAGTTTTTGTTGACGCAGATGCTAGATATCAAATTGATATCAACAAAATTGAAAAAGCTATAACAAAAAAAACCAAAGTTATTTTACCTGTGCATTGGGGAGGAGCATCTCCTGATATGAAAAAAATTATGTCTATAGGCAGAAAACATAAATTACAAATCGTTGAAGATGCCTGCATGGGAATTGGAGCAAAAATTAAAAATAAATGCCCAGGAACCTTTGGTCGAGTAAATGCTTTAAGTATGCATCCTTTAAAATCTTTGAATGTTATGGGAGATGGAGGAATGGTTGTAACTAATGATGATAAAATTGCTTCATGGTTAAAAAGTTACAGAAACCACGGGATGTCAGATAGAGATCATATTTCTTGTTGGGGAGTTAATATGAGACTTCAACCTTTTCAGGCTATAGTAGCTGAAATCGAATTACAAAAAGTAAATAAAATTGTTGCTCAGAGGCAAAAAAATGCAAAAATTTTAGATAAATTACTTTCACAGATTAAAGAAGTGAAGATTCCTGAACGAAAAAATTCCTATAAAGAAACTTTTGCTTTATACATGGCTAGATTTAAAAAAAGAGATAATTTAAAATCTTACTTAATTAAAAACGGAATTGAAGTAAAAGTTCATTATCCGATTCCTTTACATTTACAAATGCCAGCAAAAAAGCTTGGATATAAGAAGGGCGATTTTCCAGAAGCTGAGAAACAAGCCAGAGAACTGCTCACATTACCTGTCCATCAATACTTAAATCGTAATCAAATATATTTTATGGTTAAAAAAATTAGAAACTTCTATGAATAAATTTACGATAATTATAAACTATGATATAAGACTAAAAAAATTTAATAAATATGCTAGACAAACAATATAAAAAAGAACTTGATTGGAAGCAAAAATTTTCTAAGGACATAGGTGAATTTAGAAAAAAAGCTTACGATTCAGACAATTTGATGCCAAAACGTTATTGTTTAGTTTTAACCAATTTGTGTAATTTAGCATGCGATTTTTGTTTTCAAATAAGAACAAAACAAAAAAATTCTTTAAATTCAAATGATTGGATAAATTTAATAAAACAATTACCAGATAATTCTAGAATCACTTTAACGGGCGGCGAACCTTTGGTAATCAAAAATTTTGAAGCAATTTTTAAAGAAACTGTCAAACGTCATGAATGCAATTTAATATGTAACGGTTTACTTCTTACAAAAGAAATAATTGATCTATTGTTATCTTCAAAAAACTTCAAAATTTTATCAGTTTCCATAGATAATAGAAAAAATACTATTAGAAAGAATGCAAACATGAAAGAAAAAAAATGGGACGAGAAATGGTCGCATGCAGAAAATATGATGCTTTATTTTCAAAAAAGAAAAATGGAATTAAATCATCCAAGTTGTGTCTTGGATTCCAAAACAGTAGTTTTAGATGAGAACGCAGAAAATTTATTAGACGTTCACAAGTATTGCATTGAAGATTTAAAATGTGATACACATAGTTTTCAATTTTTAAAAGGATCTCCAATTTTGGGTTGTGATTATATGTATACATTTAATGATATTTTTGAAAAAAGTAGTGCATATGAATATAAAAAATGGGATGCTATTAAAGAGCAATTGTATCTAGTTAAAAAATACAATTATCATAACAAGGCGGTGGGTTTTTTACATCCCAAAGTAGACGAACTAGTCGGCAATCTAGATCCTCTCAACAATGAGAAAATGGATTTGTTAAACAACAAAGAACATAATAAGGAGGATTTTTTACCTTGTGCTCAACCATGGGCCAGTGTGCATATCAATGTTGATGGTACAGTATTTCCTTGTTTGGCAGTTTCCACAGGCAATATTAAAAATAAAAGTATTAAAGATATAATTTTTGGAAAAGAATATAAAAAATTTAAAAATGCAATAAGAAAAGAAGGTACGGTTGAGGCATGTAACAGATGTGGTTGGCTTCAACCAAATAAATAATTATGCAAAAACCAAATATTAACAATTTCTCAACAAAAACGGTTAATTCTTATTCAGAAGAATGGAAAAGAATAGAAAAAACAAAAGAAAAACCACGAAATTTTAGAAAAATTGTTTCTGTGGAGCATAAAGAATTCACGTCTAAAATTTTAGAACAAAACCCATCTTTTGTTCAATCGGTAATAGAATCACTTTATAACGGGGATTTATATCTTTTAAAAAATTCTTTAAGTAAAAAAAAGGTACAACATGTTATTGATGCAATACATAAGTTTAATAGTTCCTGTCCTTCAACATTTCATAAAATACTTGAAGGGGTTCCCAATTTTCATCGCTGGATAGATCAAGATCTACTAAATAGTATAAGTAACAAGAAGCGAAACGAAGGAAAGTATTGTATGCAGCATATAAAACATTCAACTTACTTGTTTTCATGGAATGACGATATTTCTGGCGTCAGAAATACAATAATAGAAGCTTGCAGACCTTTAAAACTACTCTCAGGTCTCTCGCTTGATGAATTTACAAATAATACTCCCAAAGACGACTACATAGAGAGACTTCAAATTGCAAGATACCCACCATCAGGAGGATATGTTGAGCCACATAGAGATCCACCTAATATTATGACGTGTATAATTTCTGGATATCTAAGTAAAAAAGGAACTGATTATCAGGAAGGTGGATTTTTTTTACATGATGAAAAACACGGTAAATTAGACGTGGAGAAATATATAGATGCGGGCGATCTTGGTTTTTTTTACTCGTCGCTTATTCATGGAGTAGATCCGATTGATACTAAAGGAACTGCAGATATCGACAAAAAAGATGGAAGATGGTGGTTCGGTTTAAACATGCACAATTCTAATACAACTGATAAAATAGTAACCCGAATTTCTGGTGAGCCCTATAATTTCAAAGCAAAAAATTAAAGTAAATTTAATAAATTTTTTTGAAGCCAAAAATACTGATTTAAATCAATGAAAAATGCAAAACAAGCGATACGTATGGAGAATTGCTTATGAATAAAGAATCTATAGAAGAAACTTTTAACTTGGCTTTTCAAAATCAACAAAAAAATAATTTTCTAGTTGCTGAAAATCTTTATCAGAAAGTATTAAAAATAAATCCTCATCACATAGAAGCACAAAATAACCTTGTAATAGTGCTTCGAGAATTAGGAGAGCATAGAAGGCAATTAGGAGAATATCAAAAAGCAATAATTTACTTTAAAAAAGCGTTAACACTTAACTCCAATTTAATTGAGGCTCAGGCGGGTATTTCAAAAGCTTATATCAGTGAACTAGATAATATAAAAAAGGCTATAGATGCAAGTCATAAGGTTATGAAAATGCATCACAAAACTTCCAAATTTGTTGATCAAAGCATATCCACAAATCGTCTTAAGCATGATGTTCAGCAGGCAGAATATCTCAACTCAAAGAATTATAAAATTAATGGGATTAATAATTTTATAAAAATTGGTAATAAAATTTTAAAAAATAATACTGACAGAGAAACTAATAAAGTGCTTGATAAACAAGTATTATTGAATAATAACGAAATAAATTCTTTATCACCTTTTTATAAAGCAAATTATATATATCAAACAGCAAAAATTTCTGGAAGTTGTCTCAATCCAAATAAGAATTGGGAAGAGGTAGAAGAACAATATTTCAACAAAGCTGAACAAATTATCTATATTGATAATTTTTTA
>Ga0310344_10003756_pt1 | contig 11278 bp, 10 predicted proteins | sample HC15DNA20200_MG_FD_203801 | JGI IMG/M metagenome (GOLD analysis project Ga0310344, IMG submission 203801) | Marine microbial communities from station ALOHA, North Pacific Subtropical Gyre - HC15-DNA-20-200_MG | ecosystem: Environmental > Aquatic > Marine > Oceanic | place: Pacific Ocean: North... | reverse complement strand
GACAAAGTTTGGACGGGTTTCCCCATACAGAGACCCCGTAGGACAGTTCGTCAGAAGGAGACTCAGGATCGGAACAAGTACACGGCAACGAGTGAGAGATAAGGGACCGTGTGATTTGAGGTTGTCTTCATGCACATTCATCTGCCACCTCTTCATTAGCTGAGGTTATCATCTTGGCTCTACTCGCCTCAGGACGGTTCTCAGTTGTGCCAGCCGCTACGCCCCCATACGCAAATATAGAAACACTGTCGTTACTACCTAAACTGTTGCACCGTTTTGGATTACGCGATGGTAGCTCCCTCAATCGGAATTACCTTGAAAACCAGTAACCCTTTTCGGAGCATTCGAAAGCTATACCTCTTCCATTTCTTCTACGACTACTGCCGTACCATAAGCCAACATTTCTGCAGCCCCACCCATTACAACGGAGGTAGCAAAATTCACACCCACAATAGCATTGGCCCCGAGTGACCGTGCTTCCTCTTCCATTCGATCCAACGCTTGCTCCCGACTCTCAGCCAACAACTTTGCATATTCGTGTATTTCTCCACCAACCAAATTTCGCAAACCCGCCATAATATCCTTTCCAACATGGCGCGCACGAATGGTATTGCCTCGTACCAGTCCCAGGACTTTGACAATTTTTCGGTCTTCAAGATATGGAGTGGTCACTGTCAGGAATTGGCTCATATTTGGACATCCTTATAACGGTCGTTCCGTGCCTCGTTCATTCGCTGGCGAAGCACACTTAGCAATAGTAAAACAAAACCTATATACAACCCACTGGTTGCTATCTTCTCTACCAGATGTACTTCATCATCGTATGGCCTCACGCCATCACGTAAAAACCGGAATACCCCCCAACCCACAAGAACGGCTAACCCAACTACATACAAGACCCATCCAAACTTGCGAGTTACCTGCTGTGTAGGGCTGGAGGCCATTTCGTTTAAGCGTTCCTTGCCGATTTCTTTGTGGGGCAATGTTTTAACAGTTGATTGCATTTTTTCCAACTCTGCAAGTTCAGAACGCAGTGCTGGCGATTCATCCAAAAGGCGTTCTACCTGCTGACGCTGCTGCTGGGTCAATTCTCCATCCAGATAACCCGACAACCATTCAGAACCAACAAGTACACCTCTCCCGCTTGCCGAATTACCACTTTCTGACAAAGGGTTCATCCCCATACTCCTTTCATTCAGGGTTCATCCCGACCAGGCAATAAACGTATCCGGCGCATGCTGAACCAATTTATTTCTCAGTTCCAGACGAGCCCGGTGCAAACGTGACATTACGGTCCCCTCCGGAATAGACAACACTTCCGCTATTTCCGAATACGTAAGCATTTGAAAGTCTTTCAAAATAATAATTGTCTTTTTGGGTTCTTCTAAACCATCCAACATATGCTGTACCAGGGTTCGAAGCTCATTTACCTCAGACACTTCATCGGGACCATTCTCTGTTACCCTCAATTCTTCTAAAAGAGATGATTCCCGTGGCTGTCGCCTGCGACGACGCAACACATCCAGGCAACGGTTGCGAATTACCGTTAAAAACCAGGTTCGCGCCGCGCCTCGGGCGGCATCATAAGCTTCCGGACGATCCAGCCAGTGCTGCAGTGAATCGTGTACGGCGTCCATGGCATCTTCCCTATGGCGCAGGATCTGGACAGCGAGACGAAATCCATCTTCGCAAAGTGCGTCCAGTTTCTGTTTTGAAACGGGTAGTACGTTCATCTCATAGATTACTACGTACAATCCGGACCATTATTCCATTATTTCTGATAAACGAGATAGTCCTCATCCTTTTTCACGATAAAGGACCGTCCCTCGTAATCGTACACAAAAGCTGCCCTTTCAAAGCTCTCAGGCGTATTCGCGCACCAGATGTCTTGTCGCCATCGGGTCTTTGAGTCGGCTTAGCCAGGCTGGACGAATGACGTTTTTACGATATACAGTCCGGCCAAACTGCCAATCCATAGCCACCGTCTAAACGGTGGGCACGTGAGGAATCGCCCAGATCTGAACCCACTCCTGAAACATAAAACAGCAACAAAGCTAGTCGGAACCTTCAAAATCCCTGGTGTTTGTCACAGACGTACAGAAACGGTTCACCGGCGAGGTAACGCCGCAGATTCTCTTTGAAGCACTCACGTCGACCGACATAAAGATCCCTTGTTAATGCGGAAGCATGTGGAGAAAGAATAATATTTGGTGTGTCCCATAATGGACTATCCGGATCCGGTGGTTCCGGATCTAGTGCATCCAGTCCGGCACCGGCAATTTGTCCTGAACGCACTGCCTCGACCAGAGCTTGCTCATCCACAATTCCTCCGCGAGAGATAACTATCAAATGTGCGTTCTTTTTCATAAGACCAATACGATCACGGTTGATCATGCCACGGGTTTCATCGGTTATTGGCAAGGTCACTACAAAAAAGTCAACCAGGCTTAAAAGATCCTCCAGCTTATCCAGTCCCCAGACTTCCTTCGCATACGGTGATTCTCTTGGATATTTGTCCACAGCATAAATATCCATTTCGAAACCTTGCGCTCGCTGGGCAACAGCCTGACCAATATTTCCATAGCCCAGTATTCCAAGTGTACTGCCAGCAAGGTCCAACTGGCGCCAGGCATAGTAGTTGGTTTCCCAAACTTTTTCCTGCTGATGCACCTGCATCTCATGTAGCCGGTGGGCAAACATAATCATAAAACCCAAGACATGTGTGGCCATGGGGCGAACGTGTGGCTCGCGAGCATTTGTTAGAGGAATGTCACTGTCGCGTAACTCCGGAATTTTCAGATAACTGTCAATTCCTGTGCCCGGACAATGAATCCATTTCAGATTCTCCCCTGCTAGAAAAACCTCACGCGACAACCATCCACTGTAAATCTCCGCCTCCGGAATAGCTTGTCGTTGTTCTTCTTCGGTATGACACCACTGAAAATCGATATCTGGAAAGGATTCTCGCAGATCCTGTATCACCACATCTTCAGGCTCAGCCGGTCCTACATCACCCGGCATGGGCGTAACCACCACTTTCATGTTTATCCTCTCCTTCTGAAATTAGTAACCTACGCTCTCGGTACCATTTCCGTCTCGTGAATCACCACGCTCCAACGTTAGATCCCGGCAGATGATCTGTCCTTACTTCCAACTAACTGCTTCCCGGTAATCCGTTTACGATCGACAAGTTTCTTCATGATTTCGTCCACAGCCACGCCACACAGGATTACCAGTCCAATCACCGCATATTCGATATGTGTCGGAATCCAGTCAACAAGGACTATCATGTTACGAAGCGTCTGCATTAATGCGGTTCCAAACAGAACCCCTAGAATACTACCCTCTCCACCACGCAAACTACAACCGCCAAGCACCGCAGCTGCAATGGCGTACAATTCATAAAAATTACCAAAATCACTTGGCTGAGCGGAATTAACATCCAGCACAAACAGCATGCCACCAAGTCCGGCAAGCAGCGAACATATGAGGTAAGCTAGAATGATCATGCGATCCGTTTTGATCCCACTGTATTGAGCTGCTTCTTCGTTGTTCCCTAGCGCCAGCAAATAACGCCCATAGATGGTTTCGTTAAGAAAGATTACAGATATCACGATAACCACAAACAGAATCAACCAGGGCATGGGCACAGAGAACACCGGATCACTTTCTGCGAGCAGCGATGTCTTACCGTAAAGACCGTTCACAACAAACGTAATCCTACCTTGTTTGTTCCGACGCATATTTCGAGTGGCTCGCTTTTTCCATATTTCATCATCCAGCGAATATATACTGATCGCTGAAACACCCTCTGGAACCTGCACTTGGACCGTGGTCTGACGACCGGTTTGTTCAATCGAATGAATCTTTGATTGCGGCTGTTTCAGAGTTAGACCAAGTACCAGAAATACACATGCCGTAATGAACCCTGCCACATATATCTTGGGGTTCCCTACTTTTAGAAACACCACACGAGACAACAGCATTGCTGCTAGCAACAGGGGACCAAGCACTACAAGCATGTGCTCAATGGCAATCTCTCCGGTAGCTAGTGTTCGCAAACCGGAAAACTCGTTTTTGAACCCTTGTGTCTGATCGGCCGTCAGTGCACGTGTGAGCCCCCGATACAACAGAAGTCCACAGAGTGTCACGACGAAAGGCTGTAATTTTAGTTTGGTAATCAAAACTCCGTGAAACAGTCCGATTGCAGCGGACACAAACAATACCACCAGCAGCGCTACCCAGAGAGGCCACTGCCGTTCCACAAGCATCCATGGCAATCCGCAACCTATCAGACAGATGACCGATCCGATGGAAAGGTCAATACCACCACTGATGATCACAAACGATACACCAACACTAATAATCCCGAACAAGGCTGTACGCCGCACCAGGTTTTCAAGATTGTAGGAACTTAAAAAAGCCTCACTCATCAGGGCGGTTGCAACCACCACAAATAAGAGAAACACCATAATCCCGTATACTTTTTTCATTGACTGGTCTCTTGAGGCTCGTTCAGTAATGGATTGCCCGTTGCCAGTTGCATGATGGATTCCTCGGTCAATGCATGCCGAGATAATTCTCCAGATATCCCGCCGTCATGAACTACCAGAACTCGATCTGCCAAGCCCATAATCTCTTCCAATTCACTGGAAACATATAAAATAGCCACCCCCTCTCCAGCAAGTTCCTCCATTAAGCGGTAAATTTCCTGTTTCGCCCCGACGTCAATTCCTCTCGTGGGTTCATCGAGTAACAGAACACGGGGTTTTCGGGCGAGCCATTTGCCCAGTACCACTTTCTGCTGATTGCCCCCGGACAAATACTGCACTACTTGAGTATCACTCGGTGCCTTAATCTGCATACGCTGCATCATCTGACCGGCAACCAGCTTTTCACGGGGATGATTCAGTAGCCCCCTCCGCTGATCGTAATACAAACTGGCTAAAGTCGTATTCTGACGCACAGACATTCCCATAATCAATCCCTGTCGCTTTCTATCTTCGGGGGCAAGCGCCATCCCACGTCGAATGGCATCCGCCGGTGAGTGACATTCCAGCGGTTGTCCATCAACAGTGATCGACCCACTAAGTGCCGGCGTCACACCGAACAAAGTCTGCAACACTTCTGTACGTCCCGCGCCTACCAAACCCGCCATACCAACGACTTCACCTGAGTGAATCTTGAAAGACAGCTTGCGATGAGGATTAGCCTCCACCACCAGATCTTCAACTTCCAGGACAGGACCCCCTGGTGACAAGGGCGTATGTTGATAATATTGAGACACATCACGCCCTACCATCAAGCGTACCATATTGTCATATGTAATATCGTCACCGGCTAACTCACCTGCGTTGCTGCCATCCCGTAATACCGCTACGCGATCAGCCAAGCGTTTCACCTCACTTAATCGGTGAGAAATGTAAACAATACTAACACTCTTGGACTTCAGTTCATTGACCACGTTGAACAGTTGTTCCGTTTCTTTATGTGAAAGGCTTGACGTGGGCTCATCCATGATCAGCACTCGAGCGTTGACCGACAGGGCTTTAGCAATTTCAACCATTTGTTGCTGGCCAATCGGGAGGCTTGCTACGAGTCTATCCGGCGACACCTTCAACCCAACCATCTCCAGAAACCGTCTTGCTTCCCGGTACATGGTGTCACGATCAAGCAAACCGTAACGAAGGGGTTCCCTCCCAAGAAATATGTTAGCACTGACATCCAGATTACTCGCGAGATTCAATTCCTGATGAATCAGTGCAATACCATTTTGCAGTGCATCCTCAACCGAATGGATACGAATCTCCTGTCCCCTCATGTACATCCGCCCCGCATCCATAGGAAACACGCCCGCCAGAATCTTCATTAACGTGCTCTTACCCGCACCATTCTCACCCAGCACGGCAAGCACTTCAGCCTCATGAAGAGAAAGATTTACCTGACTCAACGCACGGACACCGGGGAACTGTTTGGTAACGTTGTTGACCCTCAGCAACGCCACTTTACTTTGATTCGCCATATCTAAGAGTATCCCTGCCGGCCTATTTCCGTCCCAGTTGTTCATTCAACTCCGACCAGTACGTAGCTACGTTATCCTGACGTATCTGACGAGCTGGAATATCGATAAAGAGATTCTCCGGTATTATCTCATTATTACCTTCTATCAATTCCACCAGAACTCGCACGGACTGGCGTCCATACTCGAACGGATTTTGAACTACCGTACCGTAAACACTGCCGTCAGTGATCCCCTGCAGTGTTTCTTCGGCCTCATCAAAAGCGACCACTTTGACCTGCCCCAGTTTCCCGGCCTGTTGAAGCGCTTCCAGGCACAACGGAGGATTGTAGGTAAACAAGCCAACCATGCATGCAACATCGGGATATCGTGACAACGTATCTTCTGCATTCGCCTTGGCTTTGGCACGATCAAATTGATCTGTAAGCGTGTCAAGAATAACGTACTTGTCATTACGGATAACTTCACCGGGAGCATCAAAATTGTCTGCATTGACGGGCCTTCCCATCAACTGATCAATCACACCTTGCCGTCTTCTCCTCGCATTGTCCTGCTCCATACGACCTACCAGAATCATCACTTCGCCCCCTTCGGGCAACGCCTCTTCAACCAATTCACCGCACATTCTGCCAGCCAGATAATTATCCATTCCAATATATACCTGTCGGTTGGATTCGGGCGCATCTGAATCATGGGTTATCAGAATGGTGTTCTCCGCAACCTCATTGAGCAGTTCTGTCTGATTAACCGGATCGATCGGACTCACAGCAAGTCCATCTATCCCTTGAGAAATAAGATCTTCAATCTGCTGTTTCTGATCTCCGATACCATTGGCCGGCATGAGTACCTGAACATCTGCACCAAATTCCTCTGCCCCTTTCTTGGCACCTGCATCGGCTATGCTCCAGAAATCCGCTATACCGTTTGTCACATAAGCCACTCTCGGTTTCTGTTCATCCGAATTAGTGGTACCCGGTTCAGATCCGCCACATCCGATCACCACCATTGCGGCCATAATCCCCGTTACACGGGTCCATCGATACATCATTGTCTTAGATTCCTTGTTGTAATTGAATTAATATGCACCCTGTATAACTGACCTCTGGTTAAACAGGCACTTGAAACATCTTACCCGAACGGGAAGCACTTCAGCCTCATGAAGAGAAAGATTTACCTGACTCAAAGCACGGACACCGGGAAACTGTCTCGTAACGTTGTTGACTCTCAGGAAAGCCACTTTACTTTGATCCGCCATATCTTAGGGTATCCCTGCCGTCCTATTTCCGTCCCAGTTGTTCATTCAACTCCGACCAGTACGTAGCTACGTTATCCTGACGTATCTGACGAGCTGGAACATCGACAAAGAGATTCTCCGGCATTATCTCATTATTACCTTCTATCAATTCCACCAGAACTCGCACTGACTGGCGTCCATACTCGAACGGATTTTCAACTACCGTACCATAAACACTACCGTCAGTGATCCCCTGCAGTGTTTCTTCGGCCTCATCAAAAGTGACTACTTTGACCTGCCCAGTTTCCCGGCCTGTTGCAGCGATTCCAGACACTACGGAGGATTGTAGGTAAACAAGACAACCATGCATGCAACATCGGGATATCGTGACAACGTATCTTCTGTATTTGACTTGCCTTTGGCACGGTCAAATGGATCCGTAAGCGTGTCAAGAATAACGTGCTTGTCATTACGGACAACTTCGCGGGAAGTATCACATATTGTCTACATTGACGGGCCTTCCCATCAACCCGTCAATCACACTTTGTCGTCTTCTCCTGCCATTGTCCCGCTCCAAACGACCTAGCAGAACCATCACTTCGCCCCCTTCGGAGAAGTCTTCTTCAACCAATTCACCACACATTCTGCATCAGACCCTGCCAGCTCACTCGCTCGCGATGTGGGGTTAACTGACCTGCTCTGGCTCGACACTGCTCCGACAATTCAGCATAGAAAAGCGGGTCGGTTTCCACACGGTTCAATAAGTCACACAACCTCTTAGTATCTCCCACATTGAACAATCCCGAATAGTTATCTCCTAACAGACTAACGGATCCTTCAATTCGACTCGCAAGGACCGGCACCGAATCTGCTAGGGCTTCGGATATCACGTTTGCACCTCCCTCCATCTTTGACGACAACACTAGGATGCGACTACGCGCGATCAATTGTCTGGCTCTGCTGTGTGCGCATTCTCCGTACCAGCGATACCGAACGTTACATAGCATCTCACGCTGAGCCCGACGCTCCATGGCCGTTGAAAGCGCTTTGCCCAAATGAGAAATCCGTATTCGGGACGACGAAGGCAGTCTTCGCGAAGCCAACGCGGTTCGAAACGGATCCTTTACCGTACGAAGATGACCGGCAACGGTAACTTCCCAGACACTTTTTAAGCTTCTTAAGCGACGCTTCACTGGAATTGCAGACTGTAAAATAACATGTGTCTTTTCTCGCAAAGCAGGCGGGAGAGCCTCTCGTCCCTGTTCCTGCAGAACCACCAATCGGTCGGCCTGCTGGATGGATTGCTGAGCAGTACGACTCCGTGACAGATCGTGATACAAATCCGTCCCGGTCAGCGCTACAACCACAGGTATACCTGGATTGCGTTTTTTGATTCGCTGCATTGAAGCAGCACTTTTTCTAGCATGAAGCACAACCAGAAGATCACAAGACTGATCGATATATTTCATATCAACCGTCACTTGATGTCCCAAGGAACAAAGAATGCGTCGCCACCGATTGGCGGTAATACGATTGCCTGATCTGGAACCGGGTGGTGCGGGGGTAACAATCACGACACGAGACACGGGAACACTCTCCGAAGGACACTCCTGACCAGAACAACTACTTCACAAAATCACGATAGCCCTTCACCAAATCTGCTGCGCCGCGAGCAATGAGAGTTATTTCATCTATCGCTTCAAAAAATAACGCCCCTCGGTCAATCCATTGCCCGGCAGACTCTAGATTGGATGGCGTGGTACCGAATGGGACCCGGTACTTGTTACACAGCTTCAGTATCTCTTCCATGGCTCCACAAACGACAGGATGGTCATAGTCACCGGGATAACCCATTTCAATTGAGAAATCACCCGGACCGACATAAACCATATCCACACCCGGTGTGCTTACAATTTCTTCGGCATTTTCATAGGCACGGCGGGTTTCAATATGTACCACCAGAGTCGTGTCCTCGTCCTGTTCAGACATCCATTGAGGCCAGTTGTCCGGCTGCGTGTAACCACTACTGCCATATCCCGGGGCAATCGCTCGAGTTCCGGATGGCGGAAACTTGATATAATCCCGCAATGTTTCTATGTCTGAACGCGTCTCGGTTCGAGGCAACTGGATGCCAACAACACCACATTCCAGCAATTTAGCTACGGCAGCTCGTTCGAGTTGAGGGGTTTTTGCAATAACGGGCAAATCGTTATCGCGAGCAGATGTAACGGTATCAGCAAGTGTTGTAAGATTGAAGAATCCATGCTCATATTCTACATAAAGGAAATCGAATCCGGCTTGTTTATAAAGTTTGGCCAATGATGGCCGTGCGTATTCTGTCAGCATGCCGCCAATCATTAACTTCCCGTTTCTCAATCCGGTCTTCAAGTCCTGCCCGGGCCGTCTACAATCCGCATTCTGCAGCGGGGACGCTCCTTTTGCCATCCGATTGCACCTCCATTAAGACGCATTGTTAATGTTGTCGGAACCACGGTCATCCGGATTAAGCCCTGGCTGTTACTCCCAGTGGATTACCCTACGTCCCGTTCTACCTGTAAGTAACACAGCACTGTTATCGCCGGGATATTTGGTGCTAGTTTTACACCAGTATCTATTCTGAAACAATCGAAAGAATACAATCTGATTATTCCATTAACAATCACGTGCCCTTCATGAAATAAAGAGCCTCACACGAAGTAATCGCAACTTTACAATCACTGCTACTAAGACGATAAGCTCTACAGCTGACCGCACTGGTTTCTGCTCGAATAGCCGAAATGTAACTCAATCACCTACCTGTCCCTAGTCCCTGACAGAACACCGCAACTTCTCACATCACAACGGACAACAACGTTTCTGATCGCTTTTGATCAACGTTTTTCTAACGGTACGTCAGTAAGAACGAAATTGTTTAATCTCGCTACTGTGATTTAGATTGTCGGGTCGCTATAATCTGCGGGTACTCAATCTAACCAGACTCTGGAGCAATCCATGCTGATCTCATTAAAGATGCGTCTTGTCGTCCTCTCGATGGTTGTGATTCCCCTGGCACTACAATATGTAAGTGCGGAAGACCCCCTTGTTTTCATCACCGCTTTTGCTCCTGGAGATGAAGGTGCGATTCACGCCTATCACATGAATCCGAACACTGGGCAGCTGACATTGGCCCATAAAACTACTGATGTCGAACACCCGTTTTTCATTGCGATCTCACCAGACAACCGTTTTCTATACTCCATTCACGCTCCGGGACAATTTGGAGGAGAACAATATGAACAGGTCGCATCCTATGCTTTAAAGGGACGTACCGGCAGCCTCAGACTGCTCAATCGACAGTCAGCCATGGGTTCCGCCGCGTGTTACCTGGACGTCGATTCAACAGGACAAACTGTGTTACTTGCGAATTACACTACGGGAAGTATCGCTTCCTTTGCTGTACAAACGGACGGTTCTATTTCCAAAGCAACAACCTTTGTGCAACACAACGGTTCCAGTATCAACGAGACCCGACAGGAAGGACCCCATGCACACTCTATCGTTGTCAGCCCTGACAACCGTTTCGTTTATGTTGCTGACCTAGGACTCGATCAGATACTGGGATATCGACTGAACGATTCCGGGGCACAACTGATTCCGGCAACACAACCTTTTGTCCGAACGATTCCGGGAGCTGGGCCCCGTCATTTGACCTTCCATCCCAATAAGCAACATATGTACGTCATCAACGAACTGGCCAATTCAATTACGGCATTCGACTATAATTCCAACAATGGACTGCTCATTGAGCGACAAACCTTATCCACTCTCCCTGATGATTTCGAAGGCACCAGCCACTGTGCCGATTTAAAAATAACACCTGACGGTCAGTTCTTATACGGCACGAATCGAGGACACGACAGCATCGCCACTTATCGCCTGGATGACAAAGGCGCTATGACCTTGCTTCGCATTGAAACGAGTCTGGGCAGCAGTCCACAAAACCTGGCCATTACCCGAGACGGAAAGTATCTTATCTGTGCTAACAT
>Ga0310344_10003754_pt1 | contig 11287 bp, 12 predicted proteins | sample HC15DNA20200_MG_FD_203801 | JGI IMG/M metagenome (GOLD analysis project Ga0310344, IMG submission 203801) | Marine microbial communities from station ALOHA, North Pacific Subtropical Gyre - HC15-DNA-20-200_MG | ecosystem: Environmental > Aquatic > Marine > Oceanic | place: Pacific Ocean: North... | reverse complement strand
TAGAGGAACCTTTCAATGATTTTTGGCCCATATTTACAACCATCATAGCTATGCGAAACGCTGGATTGCCGAAGGAACAGTACGACAAGCTAGCGTATTACACCCAAGAAGCACTCGATTTTGGTAAACAACTCAGTGGGATCGACTTCGTAAAATCTCTAAGCCGACTGGACGTTATGAAAAGTCAGTTCTCTGACGTATTTGATCGATATGATCTTATTCTCACACCGACCTTAGCAGTCCCTGCTTTCCCTGTTGGAAAACCCCCACTGAAAATTGGCGAGAAAGATACTCATTGGTTCTGGGGATACACTCCCTTTACGATGCCTATCAACATGATAGGTAGCACGGCTGCGAGCGTGCCATGTGGATTCTCCTCGGATGGGTTGCCGATGGGTCTTCATATTATTGGCAGGTGGGGTGATGAATCTACCGTTTTGGCAGCCTCCGCAGCCTTCGAGCAGGCTCGTCCCTGGATTCAGCACCGACCTCAATTGAGCTAGGATGTGAGAATGGAATTAACGAACGATCAGACGGACTTTTTTGAGACATTCGGGTTCCTAACGTTTCGAGGATTATTCAGTCCGAATGAAATGGGAACGATGCTACGGGAATCAAACGAGATAATGAGTGCTGACCGAGATGGCAACGAGGTTGGCCCTCCAATAAGACAGGCGGTTCAGCCTTTCTTTGAGCGTCGGCCCTATCTTCACAGCCTTATCACTGATAGTCGTATGCTTGCGATAGCAGATGGGCTATTAGGCAAAGACAACTACTTTATGGAGTTAACCGAGGGCAACCTTCACGTTGGCGATACAGCGTGGCATGGTGGTTTTGGAAGTGCCGAGATCCTTTCACATATCAAGGTTAGTTTCTATCTCGAACCATTGGTACGTGAGACAGGAGCACTATGTGTGATCCCCGGTTCTCATAAAGGAGATTTCTCCGAACGTCTTAGTCGCATTAGCGATAGAGCTGAGGATCCAGACGCCAAGGTATGGGGTGTTTATCCTCGAGATGTGCCGTCGTATGCTATTGAATCGACTCCCGGTGATGTCCTTGTGTTCAAGGAGGATACGTATCATGGAGCTTGGGGAGGTCACCCTGGCCGTCACCAACATGCCATCAACTACGTGCAACTTCCAAAGACAGATGAACAGCATGCGCATGTTAGGCAAATGTATGAAAAAAGTAAGTACTCGTTTCGCCCCGTAAAGCAGAACTTAGAAAGTGACGACCAAGTTTTGCGGCGCCTACAACAGCCGATGGTTGACTGGGGATTTGAGGTGCAAAGCGTCTAACGCGTTGCCATGTGATATACGGACTTCGCGTTGCTAAAATAGAACTTATCTGCAATGTCGCTGCCCATACGCTCAAAGTAGGTTTTCGTGATTGCAATTTCGTCCGAGTAGTCTCCTACGTGTTCAATCTGGGGCCAATTGCTAGCGTATAGTAGACGGTCCTCTCCGAAGGCATTCCAAACCACATCGATTGCTGCTCGATAGTATTCAGGATCATGTGGAGGGAGAATAGCTCGCTTTTCTGTAAACGATCTTGACCATGGTGAAGGTTGCCTGTACACCATCTGAAGTAGTGCTGATACTTTCATGAAGGCACGTGGGTGTTGAGCGAACCGCTGTATGTTATTGATCCATTCAGAATTGATTGACCTCGTCGCAAGCGGTACTTGTCCCATGTGGTTAGCAACAAGAGGGAGTTCGGGTGCCACGTGGACGATGTGATCGACGAGAGGAAGGGTCCAGTAATCGAGATGTAGATCCAAGGAACGTTGAGCAGTTTGGAGATGCCCCATATTGCCGAGGAAAATGTTTTCACGAGCGTGGCCACTATGTGACAGCGTGTGTATACGAATGCCTGAAAACACAGGGTTCGTGGCGTAGTGAGCTAAATCTAGAGAGAAGTTCTCCGAGTATACATCCAGCGTGCCGACGTACCCGGCAATTAGGGGCTCGGTTTCAGAGAGCTCGAGGACCCAGTCGTTTTCTGAGATATCCTGTCTTGCTTCGACAACGATGACACCGTCGACGCCTTCTGGCCTAATAATCTCTTTTATTACGTCAGGCATTAAGCGACGTACTAGTCGATGATTGGGCACGTCTGGTTCATGAATGTGGATGTGCGTGTCGATGACCGTCATTGTTTTGCATTTTATCTTAGTGGGGAAGTCACACAAGGCTTTCTTGACGGCTTCAGAGGTCAACCATAGAATGAACACTAGTTCTAACTTGGCGATGTATGGAGGTCTACTACGCAGATAGTTTGGGAGTCGGGTAGTGGTGGCAACGTGCATGGACTTCATGTAAAGAAACTCCGCCACAACTTGGTATTCCCACTTGCGGATGGTGTTCTCTTAATTGGCCAGTAGCTGGCTGATCTGCTTTGAACGAGACCAGTTGGTGTCAACTGTCAACGTGTATTCTGCAAATTAATCGAGACAGTTGCTATCGTGTTTAGGATAATTATGACTGAAAAGCGTGTCGTCTCTCCCAAAAAACAGTCGGATGATTTGGACACTAGCCTACGCCCCCGAAGCCTTGACGACTATGTAGGTCAGGAGGCTGTGAAAGATAATTTACGTATAGCGATTACGGCTTCTAGGCAACGGGGAGATGCTCTAGACCATGTACTGTTGTACGGACCACCAGGCCTTGGTAAGACAACTCTTGCGAACATAATTGCAACAGAGATGGGTGTGCGTATCAAAACCACATCGGGGCCCGCTATTGAACGTCCAGGTGACATGGTGGCCACCCTAACGCAGTTGCGTGAGCATGATGTTCTCTTCGTAGATGAGATTCATCGTCTGGGTCGTATTGTCGAAGAGGTTCTTTACCCCGCAATGGAGGATTTCTTCGTGTCATGGGTTGTTGATAAAGGGTTGAAAGCGCGCAGTATGAACCTGAGCATCAAGCCTTTCACCCTAATAGGCGCGACCACCCGATTTGGTATGGTGAGCCCTCCGATGCGTGATCGATTTGGCTCTGTACACCGTCTTGAGTTTTATGATGAACAGGCGATGGAGACAATAGTGAATCGCTCTGCGCATATACTCAAAATCGAAGCTGAACCAGAAGGGCTAATAGAAATCGCTAAGCGATCGCGCGGTACTCCTCGGATTGCAAATCGTCTTCTCCGCCAAGTCCGCGACTTCGCTCAAGTCATGGCAGACAATATTGTTACTGCTGAGATTGCTCAAGAGTCGCTTTCGAAGCTAGAAGTGGATGCGATCGGACTGGATAAACTTGACCACCGTGTTTTGACATCAATCATAGAAAAATTTGACGGAGGGCCGGTTGGCCTAAACACACTAGCTGCCTCGATAAATGAAGAGAGCGAAACGATCGAGGAGGTCTACGAGCCATATCTCCTGCAGTTGGGGTTCCTTGATAGAACAACTAGGGGTCGTGTAGCCACTCAGCGCGCGTACGAACATCTTGGGATTGACTATCCCAAAGACATACAGTCACAACCGAGCCTTTTCTAAACGTATCCGTCGAAGGTCGAAAGCCCTGTAAGTCCACAGATAACCAGAAAACTGGTGGTGTTACAATATGTATCTTAGAAAAGTATTATACACATCATGTTGTACGCGCGGCCACATAGGACACAATATTTGGTGGTTTAGTTAGAGACAAAAATTACCTAACCGTGTATGATCTCGTGGTAGTTCACTGTGATAAGTGTACTCAGATCATTATCTGTTAGGTGTTGTATGGCATCTGGTTTCAAAAGACGAGAAATCGCGACTAATAACTTAGTTCCTTCCCCTGACATGGCCCACAAGGACTTTGGTGATATGGCTGAACTGCTTGATTCGATTCGGCAAAATGGAATCAAGCAGCCACTTGTTGTACGCCCCATTGGTAGCGGCAATTATCAGGTGATCGCCGGTTCACGGCGCTTTGTGTGTGCGAAGGAACTAGGTATTGAAACGGTTCCTGTAGTGATACAGCAGATTACCGATCTCATAAATGTCCGAGTTGTTGAGGGAGGCCTGTTGGACGACTCATCTGGTATCGAGGCGACTGATGATGAACCGCTAGACCAAGTCACCGTCTTGCAGCTACCTGTCCCCGACAAGATTTTGCGGGAGGCATCTCAATCAAAAGAATATTACAAGGTTGAACGCATGGAGTATGCCGACGAGGATGATGACGCTATCGTTATTCAGTATGGGATGGGTAGCTCACCTGGAGAGGTACCCGAAGAACAGTCCAGTTATCGACTTTGGATGGACACAGCGGAGAATTCCCCAGCTCTGCACCCCAACCTTGGTAGTGGCGCTGCGTGTGATACAACTGATGTCGTCAAAATTCTAAAGGGAGCAGGTTTGGATGTACTTATCGACCTGCAACGTGCTGGGATCATTTCTTCAGCAGCACTCCCCTCTCAACTCTCAGGGGTCTGAGCTTAATGGTCTTTTCGGGCCTGGGTGTCAGGTTCTACAGTGCCAATCTTTTCTAGAGCATTTGCCGCAGCTTCCCGTTCTGCCAGAGTCTTACGCTTCCCAGTACCCGTGCCTATAACTTCCTCTTGAACTGAAACCTGAGCGGTAAAGGAGCGGTCGTGGTCCTTCCCTTCCTCTTCAATGATCTCGTAAGTTGGTGAGGGGAGTCCGAGCGAGTGAGCCGTTTCCTGAAGTAGTGACTTCGGGTTTGAAATTAGGACCGATTCTCCAACACCTAATATGTGGTCAACGAGTAGTTCCAGCACCACTTGACGTGCTGTCTCGTATCCGAATTCGATAAATAGGGCGCCGGTAAGTGCTTCTAAAGCAGCTGAGAGATTTGACGGGCGTGTTCGGCCTTTAGCAGAGTCTTCACCGTGGCCCATCAGAAGATGCTGGCCAAGACAGATTTGCTGCGCCACATCTGCCAGGGCACTCTCTCGAACAATTATTGATCGAGCCTCGGTTAGCTTTCCTTCATCCCACCCTGGGTGGCTATTGTGTAACTCTTCAGCGACTATCTGTCCAATAACTGCATCACCCAAAAATTCAAGCCGTTCGTTAGAACCATTCGCTGTGAGAGGGTTCTCGTTGAAATATGAACTATGGGTAAGTGCAAGTTCTAATAATTCGATGTCTTGGAACTTGAGGCCAAGTTTATTTTGGAGCACTTCTAAATTCATAGTCAGTCCAAATTTTTGTGTAACACGGATGTAACACCGTGTCGTTATTGTAAGGCTAAGTTTGTATAAGTTGGAGGTAGGGGAGAAATATGGACTCTGGTAACACTGCTTGGATGCTAACAGCCTCAGCTTTAGTATTACTGATGACGCCCGGGCTCGCTTTTTTCTATGGAGGGCTCGTCCGCGCAAAAAACGTAATTAGCACCATTATGTACAGTTTCATAGCGATGGCTGTGGTCAGCATCGTTTGGGTACTTTGGGGCTATAGTTTGGCCTTCGGTCCGGGGAGTGCATTCATAGGTGACCTTAGTTTGTTTGGATTGTCAGGAATCGATACCAAAGAGGTCTATGATGGCTACACGATTCCAACCCTACTGTTCATTATTTTCCAAATGATGTTTGCGATTATTACGCCAGCCCTAATTACAGGTGCGTTTGTGGAGCGTTTCAAGTTCACTACGTATCTTGTCTTCTTGGTTATCTGGGTGACTCTAGTCTATGCTCCAGTCGCCCATTGGGTTTGGGGTGGAGGTTGGCTTGGTAGCTTTGGTGACGGTGCTTTGGATTTTGCCGGCGGTACCGTTGTACATATCAACGCAGGTGTAGCTGCAGTAGCTGCTGCAGTACTTGTTGGAAAACGAAAAGATCCCGGTCTAGAACCACACAACGTTCCCTATGTCGTTCTTGGGGCTGCATTGCTCTGGTTCGGGTGGTTCGGCTTCAATGCGGGTTCTGGGCTCAATGCCGACGGGCAGGCTGTGAATGCATTCCTAGTAACTAATACAGCAGCAGCAGCAGCAGCGCTGACTTGGGGCTTAATTTCTCAGTTCCAGACCGGTCGGATGAGTGCTGTGGGGGTGGCATCTGGGGCAGTCGCAGGGTTAGTGGCAATAACCCCTGCATCAGGTTTCGTAGGGGTTCTTGGCGCCCTCGCTATTGGTATCGGTGCTGGCGCCCTTTGCTACGTTGCGGTATATATCCGAGCTAAAACACAGCTCGATGATGCACTGGAAGTTTTCGCCGTCCATGGGGTTGGTGGAATTTGGGGTGCGATCGCCACTGGTATTTTTGCTGTTGCGGCCATAGGCGGAACGGCTGGTGCTATAGAAGGTAACTCCGGACAGGTGGTAACCCAGGTTGTAGCTGTTTTAGCTACCATGGCTTACTCATTCGTGGCCACGTTGGTGATCTTGAAGGTACTTGACCTAATACCTGGTCTTGGGCTCAGGGTATCTGGTGATGAGGAAGATCAAGGTTTGGATCTGTCCGCACATGGTGAAAGAGCATTTGTGAGGGATGGGGCAGACTAAAATAGATACTGGGATCGAAAGACTAGAAGTTTGAATTCCGAGGTGGCAAAAGATGATTAAAATAGAGGCAATCGTCCGTCCCGAACGAATTAATTCAGTGACTCAGGCTTTGGAGGAAGCTGGCTGCGGAGGTTTTCATTACCAGAACATTACCGGTCAAGGTCGGCAAGGCGGGGTAGAAGTCTTTACTGGAAGAGGCGGAAACATGGCTAAAGCGGCGGGGCCTAAGACTTTGTTAGTAACTGTTATCCCAGATGGGATGAGAGATTCTGTTATTGAGGCGATCGTTGAATCTGCTAAGGGGCCTGATGGAGGACAGATTGGCGACGGTAAGATCTTTGTATCGCCCGTTAGCAACGCTATTCGGATCAGAACTGGTGAAGATGGAGACGCGGCTATTTGAGCCACCAATTTTGGCCGACTAGATACTCATGACTTTTCCGCCTAGGACAGTCGTTATTGTTGGTGCCGGGATTGCTGGACTGAGTACGGCGTTCCATCTGGCGGAGAAGGGTGTAGAAAAGATTATTGTCCTTGATAAGGGCAAAGTCGGTGACGGTTCTAGCTCGAAAGCTGGTGGTATCGTCACGATGCTCCAGCAGGACGAAGCTTCCATCCGCGCTCGCTCACGGAGCCTCGATATTTTCGAACGATTTTCGCAAATCCTTGATGGGTACACCTTTCATCAAGTTGGCTGTTTAAACTTATTTCGCGAGCATGCATTTATCGAGAGTGCACCATTAAGGGAGCTTCAATCTAGCCTTGGTGCCGAGTTTTTATTGTTACGTGGCAGCGAACTCCAGGATCGCTTCCCGGACATGTGCACATCAGAAGATGATTATGGCGTTCTTGACCTGCGTGGAGGCTACAGTGAGCCTCACCGCTATATCCCGGCTCTGACAACGAAAGTTAAAGAGCTTGGAGTTGAGATTCGTGAAAACCAAGCCCTTGTAGAATTTGATATGAATGGAAGCTCTGTTACCGGGGTAGTTGTTAAGGATATGGCGAGCAGTTCCACGCCTAGTCAGGATATGACTATAAAAGCTGATGCGGTGATATGTACTGTCAATGCTTGGGCTAACAAGGTACTGTCACTTGCTGGATATCAGATACCCATGAAAAACTTTATCCATGAGCGTTTTGTGACCAAGCCGTTTCCTACAGCTCCTCAACTCCCCGCTGTAAACGATAACGTTAAAGATGGTTACTTTCGGCCCACTGACGATAACCGTCTACTACTTGGAACTGCGGCGCACAACCCTAATGAATTCTCAATATCCGGTCCTGATTTCACGTTTGACGAACTGGAACCGGATCCCACTGCACTCCCCTTCCTCAAAGATACTTTTGTTGACCGACTTCCACTTCTCAGCGAGGCTGAATGGGATTACCACAAAGTGGGCCTGATTAGCTTCGCGATGGATGCCAACCCGGTTTTGGGACCGATACCTGGGATTGGCAATTTCTATGTTGGTGTGAATTTTCACTCTGGTGGTTTCGGTTATAACCCGGTGGCCGGCATGCTTTTGTCTGAATATGCTGTGGTGGGCGAGACATCGATTGATGTCGAATCGTTCCGGCCAGAGAGATTTTCCAAGATTGATACTGGGGCTTACCTCTCTGAGCCTCGTACACACCACGAGATGGGTATAAAGCGTCACTGACGTTTTTTTGTACGGTAGGGTCAGGAGTTTCTGACGCTCCTTTCTACTGAGAACGCTCGGTGGTTCACGTGTGTAACAAAGATGTAACATCTGACTAACATCTGGGGGGGCTAGATTGCTAAACTAGGGATTAGTTTTGATAAGAGGCAATAAGTGGTTTAATTTGGATAAATAGATCGGAAATTTGGGTTAAGCTGACCTGATTTCCTGACTAATGTTTTAGTTCCTTGGTGAATCTGGTTACGTAGGCATAATTATTTTCAGAGGGGGTATCGCGATATGACTCGGATTGAACGGACACCGGCGGAAGTTATCGAGTTTGCTAAAGAGAATGATATTCAGATGGTTGACCTTATGCTGACTGACGTTCCAGGTACGACTCAGCATGTAACCCTACCGGTTGCGGAGATGGACGAGAAACTATTTGCTGAAGGCACTGGGTTTGATGGATCAAGTATTCGAGGTTTTCAGACCATCGATGAGAGCGATATGCTCCTTGTTCCTGATCCTAATACCGCTGCTCTTGACCCGATTCTAGAAATTCCGACCCTAAGTCTTATCTGCAACGTCCGCGACCCGATTAGCGGTGGTAACTACCCTAGAGACCCACGGTATGTTGCCCAGAAGGCTGAAGAACACCTCAAGTCAACGGGTATCGGTGACGTCAGCAATTGGGGTCCAGAACTCGAATTTTTCGTCTTTGATACTGCGCGTTTCAACCAGACAGCCAATAGTGGCTACTACCATGTTGATTCTGACGAAGGCATCTGGAATACAGGAGACGAGACGATGCTGGACGGAATCACGCTGAATAATGCACACCGCCCGCGTCACAAGGAAGGGTACTTCCCGGCGTCTCCTGTTGACACCATGACAGATATGCGTTCAGAAATGGTCTTAAAAATGGCCAACTATGGGATCGATGTGGAGAAGCATCACCATGAAGTCGCGACTGCAGGACAGGCTGAGATTGACTTCATTTTTGACTCCCTTACGACCACTGCTGACAATGTCATGAACTACAAATATGTGGTCAAGAATGTCGCTCGAGAGTATGGAAAGATTGCCACTTTCATGCCGAAGCCAATCTATGGAGATAATGGAACCGGTATGCATACTCACCAGAGTATTTGGAAGGACGGTGAGCCCCTCTTTGCAGGTGATGGGTATGCAGGAATAAGCCAGACCCTCAAATACTACATTGGGGGATTACTAAAACACTCCCCGACGCTCCTCGCCTTTGCAGCACCTACGACTAATTCATATCGCAGGCTTGTTCCGGGTTTTGAAGCACCAGTAAACCTTGTTTACTCTGCCAGGAATCGCAGCGCCGCCTGTCGTATCCCTATGTATTTCGCGAATCCAGCGGCCAAGCGGGTTGAGTATCGCTGCCCCGATCCATCCGCTAACCCCTACCTTGCATTCTCGGCAATGTTGATGGCAGGACTTGACGGTATCCAAAATAAGATTGATCCTGGTGACCCGCTTGAGGCTGATATATATCACTTGCCGGAGGAAGAACTGGCCAAGATCAAACACGTTCCAGCATCGTTGGATGAGGCCTTGGACGCACTTGAGTCAGACAACGATTTTCTCCAGGTGGGGGGTGTGTTCACAATCGATCTGATAGAGGAGTGGCTTGATTACAAGCGAAGCCGTGAGTTGGACCAAATCAAGCTGGCACCCCATCCACTAGAGTTTTCGCTCTACTTTGACGCATAATCTTGAATAGGATGAAAAGGAGTGTCACGCATAGGTAGAAGCGGTGCAGTCTTTTTCGTTAATTATGAGTGGCAGACTGTGTAGATTGGGGTTTGACGCTGAGGTATGTAATCCCTATACTCGACCTGCTTCTCTGGGGCGTATTGCGCGTTTCGAGATCATTGTCGGTACTTCCAGTTAGTAGGGGGGATTAAGCTATGGGCAGCTCTATGTGGATGATATTGGGTGTCGTCGGGTTGATGCTCGTCCTGATCATCGTTGGTGGAGTATACATTGCACGTGAGCAAGGCGCGATAGATTTGGCGGGTGCCCCCGACATGGAAGTCACGATGTCTGCAGACCCGGCCACTGTACCAGTTGGAGGGAATGCAAACTTCAAGATCATCTATGCCAATCTCGGGGAATCTCCAGCGGGATCAGTTACGATAGTGGTGACAATGCCTGAAGGAGCAGAGGTGGTTGAAATCTTCCCGACAGTATGTCGTGTGCCCACAGCACGCGACCCACAAGGTGGGACTCACTCCTGTAACGTGGCCACGATTCAGCCAGGCCTAAAAAGAGATATCACATTCACGGTAGCTACAGGTGCTTTGCCGTCTGGCACGGTGCTCACGGCAACAGCTAACGCGTTGGTTAAAACAACCAGGGACGTTACTAAAGATGAGATTAACACAACTAATAATGCCGGCTCAGCCACCGTCACGATCAAGTAATTACCAGGCGGTTTTGTCTCTTAATAAAGGTTGGGGACTTCGACGCCGTTGGTAAGTTTCGCTTTTGATTATTACCTTATGGTTGTCATTGCTGCTGCAGGCACCCTTCAAATCGCGGCTGTGGTGGGGGATATTAGAGGTCTTCTGCTATTCAGCAACACCATCGTTGGGTATAGCTTCGGGATAAGCCTCGTCCTGTTTGGATATCTAATCTTCTTCGCCACCGCAGAACGCAACGTTAATGACACTCTCGGTGGTCTTGATGGGAATGTCCAGTTTGTCCTTTTCCTAATAGGGGCAATTACAGCAGCGCTAGTTACGTTCGTCGTTTCCTCGGTTTTAAACCGCAGGATGTATGAACTGGATGATACTACTGATGGTCTTGAAGCGCTGAGACGGACAACTTATCTCAAGGCAGTATTGGTTAGGCTTAGGAGTATCAGATCCTAGTGAGAGAGCTCGACGAAGTAATATTCCTGTGGGTCAACGGTTGGGCGGGAAAGTTTACTGCATTGGATGAGGTTATGCGACTAATTGCTAGTGACTATCTTGTGCCGGTCACACTGGCATTGATTCTCTTTGCACTATGGTTCGCTGGAACTGATTTGGAGACTAGGGAGCGATACCAAATTGGCATATTAGTCGCTGTGTTTGCTGTTGCACTTGCTAACTCTTCCATAGAGGTGCTCAACAACTTCTATTTTCGGGACCGGCCGTTTCTGAATCA
>Ga0310344_10003753_pt1 | contig 11288 bp, 5 predicted proteins | sample HC15DNA20200_MG_FD_203801 | JGI IMG/M metagenome (GOLD analysis project Ga0310344, IMG submission 203801) | Marine microbial communities from station ALOHA, North Pacific Subtropical Gyre - HC15-DNA-20-200_MG | ecosystem: Environmental > Aquatic > Marine > Oceanic | place: Pacific Ocean: North... | reverse complement strand
GATATGGGAGCTGAGCCCTTTCTGGTGGCCGATGCTATTGAGGCGGTGATGGCTCAACGACTGGTTCGAACCATTTGTCCGGATTGCAAATCGCCACATGATTATCCACGTGAAGACCTTTTAAAGATTGGCTTCCCGACCGGTGATCTGGGCAATGGGGCTGTTTTCAAGGGTGAAGGCTGCGATCAGTGCGGCGAGCGAGGGTACCGTGGTCGGATGGGGATATACGAATTACTCGTCAGCACGGAATCAGTCGAAAAATTGGTGATCGACCGTGCGTCGGCCTCGGTTATCGCCCGGCAGGCATGCGCGGATGGCATGCAGACACTGCGCGAGGACGGCTGGGTCAAGGTGTTGGACGGTCGAACCACCGTGGAGGAAGTGCTGCGGGTTACCCAGGTGGCTCAGACGGAGGAGGTCGTTGAGGCGTAATGTCCGAAGAAACCAACAATCCGGATCCGTTGCCTGAGGAGGTTCCCACCACGCCCCCGGTTGGTGAAGCCGGGTCTCAGCCTGTTGCGGAGTCTGTGCCTGCACCTGTGGCTGAGCCTGAACCAGTTCCCGTGGCTGAAGTGCCAATGCAGAAGCGGTCGCGCAAGCGTCGCAAAAGGAAGCAGCGGCTGACTTCCTGCAACGTTCTCGACTGCACTCGTGATCATCAACAGTTCTGGCGTTTTACCCCAAGTGGCCGTTCGGTGAAACTGGTGGAAGTGTATGATGACCCTGATCCTCATGCGTTGATCTCCAGCCAACACACCCGGCGTGACGCCAGTCAGATGTGGGATCCGCATTGTCAGAACGATGCGTGGTTGCCGATGGAGAAAGTTTTTTTTCGTGTGCTGCAATTGCCAATGTGCGATCCGGAAGAGTTGGAGGGTATGGTGGAGCTGCAACTGGAAAAAATCTCACCGTTGCCGGTTTCGCAGATAGTGTGGACTTTTGAGACTGTGCCTCCCGTGACTGGAACCGCACCTGATCATCAGGTGGTGGTGGTCATTCTTGCATCACGCACAATGGTAGAGGATCAGATTGGTCAGCTGGAGAGTATCGGCTACAGGCCAGACCGGCTTGAAGTGCCGGTGCTGCGTCAAGTGCTGGCTGCTCGTGATGAAGCTGGTCAGGTTGACGGAGCTTGGGTTTATCCGCGGATCATCAACGACCAGCCGGTGTGCTTGGTAGCTTGGTGGGTGGGTGGCGAGTTGCGTAATATCAACGTGGCACACCTTACTTCTACGGAGCACCTCAATGAATTGACTGAACACCTCACCGCCAGTGCGTGGGCTGCTGAGCAGGAAGACTGGGCTCCAGCGGAATGGAGGTGGCATTTGGTTGCTGATCGTGAATTGGCTGAGCAGTGGCTACCGCTTTTGAATGAATGGGCTGGGCAGGGTGTGCAGCCTCATGATCCTCCAGAAACTGCATCACTGGCCGCAGTATGTGCCCATAACGCGTCTCGGCCTCTTGAGGAGGCCAACCTGTTGCCGCCGGAATATCGGGATCGCTTTCACCGGGATGATGTAGACCGGGTCTGGCTTAATGTCGCCGGCTGGATGTTGGTGGCCTACGCGCTTTTTGTGGGTCTCTATTTTCATTTCCTGGGTAATTTGCGCGACGAGGCGAGAAAGGCCAGGAGTGAGAGCAAAAAATTGGAGCGTAAACATGAGGGAATGGCATTGGAGGAAGAGCGGTTTCTCAAGAAGCGCGAATATGATGAACTGAGAAAGAAAGCTTTGGAATGTATGCAGGCTGTTGCTGTCTCTTTACCAGGTGATATGGAATTGCTTACGATGAACTTTAATGACCGAAAGGAATCTAACCAGAACCTTTCTGTGACCGGCAGTGTGCCGACGGATCTTGATGAGCTGGTTGCCACCTTTAAGGACCAAATGGTCAGTATTGAGGTGAAGGATGCTGAGGAAAACGATATTAGGCTGTTTGCCAACGTGTTGGAAGGCAGCATTGTTGAGATACCAATCAGGGGCGATCCCAAGAAACGCTGGAGTCTCAACTGTTCATTGGTGATGAATCGTGAAAAGCGGAGGAAGGATAAGTAGTGATTGAATTACTGGAACGATTGAATGTGCGCGCTGAGGAACGTCGGGTGGCGATCTGTATTTTCTTCGGTTTTTTTCTGGTGCTGAATGGACTTTGGGCTTGGCGTTTTTATGCGGGCGACACCGAATGGGCCGAGAAGAAAGCTGAAATTAAAAAAGCTCGGGCGAAGACCAAAAAGTTTCAACTTGCCTTGGATGATCTTAAATCGAAAGAGGCAGAATGGAAGGCATATCAGGAGAGCGTGGGAGGCGATCGAGGAGGTGGGCGTGCTTGGACGGATCTTCATACCAGGGTTCGAAAGCTGGCGCGTGAGAACAAAGTAAATATTGGTCGCTCGACTCCCTCGGAGAATGATGATTCGGAGTTTTCCTCTTTCACCAAGAAAACGGTGAATCTGGATTTTACCGCGGTAGATAACAGCCTGGTAAGTTATTTGGTGGCCCTTGCAAAGGAGCCTCAAATGGTGCGTGTTAGCAGTCTTACCATTCGGCGCCCTAATAACAACCCCCAGATACTCACTGGCAATATCAGTGTCGTCGCGAGTTTTCCGAAAGAGCAAAAGAAGAAACGAGACTCCAAAGATAAGGATAATAAATCATGAGAATACTGAAGTCCATAGCCTGTGCCCTGCTGGGCGTGAGTCTGGTTGGTGCGGCACCAGCCCCGCCTGAAAAAGTGAATGATGTGTCAGCTAGTCTGCGATTTGAAAAAACGCAGCTTGAATTGGTGCTCAATGTATTCGGCGAACTTACTGGCCGCTCGATTATTCGCCCAGCGAACCTGCCTCAGGTGGTTGTTGACTTCAAGCCGCAGGGCCCCATGTCAGAGAGCGATGCAATTGACGCCATCCGGGCGCTGTTGGCTATCAATGAATTGGGCATTACTCCCTTGGGAGACAAATTTGCCCAAGTGCTGCCCGCCGCCCAACTGGAGAAGGATCCTCCACCCTTTCTACCTGCCGCTACTTCTGCGGATTTGAAGGAAGTCAAGGAATACGTGAGCCACATCGTGCACCTTAAGTTTGCTGACCCTTCTGAGGTGGCCGATGCGCTTAAGACCTTTTCACGCGTGGGAGGTAATTCCATTATTGCCTTGGATACATCCAGGGCCTTGCTGATTCGAGATTATGCGGTGAATGTCAAGCGCATGATCGAGATTATAGAGCAGATCGATGTGGAAGCACCGACAGATGAGGAATTTGCTATTATTGACATCAAATATGCGCTGGCAGCCGATGTGGCAACGGTGATCAGTAACTTGACTGATAGTCCCACCAGCTTTAATACCACCACCTCCCAGCGACTCTCGGGCGGTGGTGGTAGTGGCGGGATCGGAGGCAGTAGGACAGGTTTTGGTTCTTCGGGTTCAAGTAGCAGCCGCATGTCCCCGCGTACCACAGGGAGGCCTAGTTCCTCATCGAGTCGTTCTAGCTCTTCGGGTCGGCCTAGTTCCTCGTCCAGTCGGCCCAGTTCCTCATCGAGTCGGCCTAGTTCATCTCGTTCTTCCTCCTCGGCTCCCGCCAAGCCGATGCTCGGTGCTACCAGGATCATGGCTTATGAGCCCAAGAATGCCATACTTGTGATTGCTGAGGACAAGACGAAAATGGCACTGGTGCGTAAATTCGTTGAAGAATTGGATAAACTCGTACCGATGGTGATGATTGAGGCCATCATCATGGATATTGCCTTGGACGATAACCTCTCCTTTGGGATGTCGATGTCTCGAGACAAGCAGGGAATGGGTAAGGATGATTTTGGCACCGCTTTTGGTTCGATGCATGGCGGAGGTGTTTTTCAGGACAAAGCCAATAGCATTGCCACACTGGGTTCTGGACTGAATTACTGGGGCTTCATGGGGACAAAGTGGGAGGTGGCTTTGCAGGCTATTAAGACTGACACGCGGGTTAACATCCTGTCACATCCACGTATTCAGACAACGCATGCCGAAGAGGCTAATTTGTTTATTGGTGAAACACATCCCTATATTGCAAGTAGCACCGTCGATGTAAACGGTGGTTCCAGATCCAACTATCAACAAAAGCAGATTGGTATCGACTTGCGTGTATTGCCCTTTGTGAATCCCGATGGCTTGGTGGTTATGGATATCCAGCAGTCCATCGGAGATATTATTTCCAACAAGCAAATTGATGGAAATGATGTCCCTATTACAACCGACCGTTCAGCGACCGCAAAGATTTATGTCCGAGATGGTGATTCGGTGGTGTTGGGGGGCTTTATTAAAACAAAGAAAACCGAATCAAAAAGTGGGGTGCCTATTCTCAAGGATGTACCGTTTCTTGGTGCTTTGTTCCGTGAAAACATGGACAACAACGAGCGACAGGAGCTGGTGGTCCTCATGCGCCCCACCGTTCTGGAGACACCCGAGGCTGTGAGCGCCGGAACGGAGTCAATGTATAATAATATGCCGTTGGTTGGACGGGCCCGCTTGGAGGAGCGTTCGCAGCAGATTAAGTATCAGAAATTGTATCAGGCGGAAAAACGCAAGACAGAGAAAATTGAAGCGGGGCAAATGCGTCAGCCCGGTGCAGTTAATCCGAAATTATTCAAAGGCCTCGACGAGCTGGAAAGGAACCAGAATAACTAGCATGTGCTAGTTCCTTCGGGTGTGTTTGGTTCCATTACCCCGGTGACATGACGGGGTTGTCATGCTATTCTTCCGCGGTCAAGATGCTTCATGAGTGGACCGATTGCTACCCTTTTGCCTGATGATAAGCCCCGGCGCCTGCCGTGGCACCGTCGCTGGCGTAGAGCACTATTGTGGGTGGGCGGCATAGGGTTGACTATCCTTGTAGGCGGTTGGCTTTTCCTCAATAGCACTCTTTACTTCCGTGGAATTATTCTACCCAGGCTGGAGGAGAAACTACGTGCCCAGATCACTATTCAGGATATAGATTGGTCTCTCTTGGAAGGTATTACTATGCGTGGGCTGGTGGTTCAGACCGTGGGCGATGAACCTGTGTTCAAAGCCGAGGAACTGCGTTTGCGTGCGCGTGCCTGGGATTTAGGGGAAGGCCCAATAATCAGCCAGCTTCATTTGATTGATCCTGCACTGAATGTTGTGGTGGCTGAAGATGGAACGAGCAATTTTGATTCCATCCGTGAAGCCCTGAGAGGCACTGATGATGGGAAAACTCCTGAGATTTCCGATATCTCCATCAAGAATGGGGTTTTTCTGTTTACCCGGGAATCCAAAATCTCTGGCCTGCACGATCTGTCTTTCGACTTGAGCCGTTGGAGTGATGGAGCGGCAGGGGAGGTTGTGTTGGCGGCGAATGTCAGCCACATGGAGGGCGCAAATAAGATTTTAGGCGAGTTTAACCTGGAAGGCAGCCTGACTGGATCTGGGGGTCATCGGCCGGTCCAATTTCAGGGTAGAGCAGGCCTTGAATTAAGAGAAGGAGAGGGTAATTACACCGATTGGTCAGATGTTTCATTGCGACTTCAGGGTGATCTTGAAGCGGACGCATTGAGAGGGTTTCGGTTGGATTTAACTGATGGTATCAAAAGTGGTACCCTTCAAGCGCAGGGAAAGCGTGAATCAACCGGTGATTGGGTTATTGATCTGAAAACCGATGGATTGGTTCGGCGTATTTTGCCTCTATCTGGCATAGAGCTGGCAGATGTCATGGGGGAGGTTGCTATTAATGGGGCTCACACAGTTCGCTTGAATTCATCGGGCCTGGAAACTGTTGGCAATTTCAATGTGGGAACCACTCTCCCAGCGATCCAATGGACAATGGGCTATCAATTTGTTGCGGATTATTCTGAGCGCAGAGTTATTTTTGATAGTATCACCCTTGAGGGCCGACAGAATCAGAATGTCGTGATGACTGGGGCCTTGGAAGAGCCTCTCCGTTTGGATTGGACTCAAACTGGTTTTGCCTTGGGGGATATTGGGTGTGTTTTTGAGACCAAACGTCTGAACCTTTCTCAATGGCGAGGGATAATGGGCCATAAACTGGATGCGGGTACTCTCGATCTGAAGCTACAGGCCAGGATTGTGCCCGCCGAAAAAATAATGGATTATGATCTTGCTGCCACAATCGGTCGTTTGCGTGGAGAGGCATTCCACCGTATATTCTCCGACGAGGACATATCCATCAATGTCAGGGGTCGTTTGATGCCCGATGGGCTCTCCATGCACGATAGCGCATTGCGCCATCTGAAAAGAAAAGGAGGAACCCGGGCTGCCATCTCACAACTGGAGGAACTGTCCATGAAGTGGTTGTTTAGCTCAGGGGGAACTTCAGAAGGGCAACTAACCGCCTCCCTTTCGCATAGTAACGGCAAGGACCAATTCTCCGGCCATCTGTCCACTCAAGGACTATTTGACATCAATTTGGCGGGCTTGCTGGTCAAGGCGGATGCAAATGCCACCATGGAAATTGATGCCGCTGAGGGGATCTTTGCGAGTGCCCGGAATCTATCAGGCAATGCTCGATTGGAGTTGGTGCCTAATTCTCTGCGTGAGTTGGCCATTGATTTTAGTAAATTGGGCGAGGCTTTTGGGCGCGTTACCGCCTCGGGTTTCCGGGATGTGCCTAGCGGGAATTGGGCTTTGGACTGCAATATTTCAGGAGTAGACCGGCGCGTGTTAAATCTGGTTGCAGCAGGGCATGACCTGGATTTTTGTGGTACGGTATTTAGTTCAACCAACCGCGTACGTTTTACTCCCGGTGGTGTTAAGTTTGGTGTCACTGGCCGAACAATAGCTGATCAGTTTAGCCTTGCTCGGGAGGGTGTGACGACACCGGTTTTGGATGTCACCGCTGATTACAGCCTAAATCTTGATTGGCCCGCACAACGGATTGAGGTCGCTAAGCTGAAACTGACCGGGGTGCAGAATGATCAACCCATGCTCACAGGGCGACTTTTGCAGCCTATGCAACTTGCATGGGGAGCGCAACTGGTTGGCGAGGGCGCATCCAAGCTGGAGCTCGAGCTCAAGAGTATTGATTTGGCTCATTGGCGTCCACTGATTGGCAATTATGCTGAGTCTGGCAAAGTGGATGCTCAACTTATCCTTACAGCGAGCCAGGCAGGGCGTGATTTGGAATATAATTTGAAGTCCAGTGCGACGGGTCTTGCTACGCCATGGTTCAAAAAGCTTGAAGGAACGCTTGAGAGCGGAGGTCGATTGATGGATTTCAGCAAGCTGACAATACAAGAATGCGATGCGCAATGGCATTGGTCTGGCGAAAGCAGGCATTCTATGGGCGGCTCAGGAACAGTGGATTTCTCTAAGGGGGGGGAGATCATCCGAGCAACGGTAGACGGATGGGTTCAGGCGGAGGGACAAGAGGTTGCCAGTGAATATGCCGGCACTTTTACACGCGATATATTGCAGTCAACCCGTCGGGTAAAATTTAATGCCCGCAAGGTGCCACCATTGTTGCTGCAGCGAATATGTGGCAATAGAATTGATGTGTTAACCGGCAAGGGAGCCATAGACGGCGAGATAGTTGAGAACGTGGCTGGTACAAGGATTATAAAAGCATATGCCAAGATCGATGATTTGCGTTTGAAACATCCGGAGTGGCCGGGCTCAGAGACAGGCTTGCAGATGGAATTTGAGGGTTATTTGAAAAATAATTCAAATGGTCAGCTTCGGATTGAGTGTAAGGGTGCCAACGGTTCATTACGATCGGCCGACCAGTTGCTTGGAGAAATAAATGCCACGGGAGTGGCGCAGTTCGGGCTGGAGAAAGGTCAGGCTGAGGTTGTCTTGAATCAATTAAAACTGACTGACATCGATCCAGCTCTTGTGCGGCTGGTTGGAGGGAGAAAATGGATAAATGGCGTGCTTGGTTATGCGGGCGAATTGAAATGGAACCAGGGCAAGACGTTGTTGCTCAATGGCCGGTTTGATGTCAGGGGGCTGAAAGTAGACACGCTTAACTGGCCGAAAGAGTCGGTAGACTTGTTCGTCAGCGGTCCAATTATTGTTCAGCCGAATGATGCGTATTGGAGAATGCTTCGTGCCGGTGATTTAGACGCCAGTTTTATTCTGGGAAACAAGCCTTACGGGCAGATTGAGTTTCGAACTGATATGCCGGGGAGCTACACTCTGAGACTAAAGGCTTTTAGTGTAGTCCTGTTCCGTTTAGCGGAACCTTTATTGTCAAAAGCATGGGGCGTGAACGGGGGGCAAGGGGATGCAGATATTGATGTTACGTGGAATTCAAAGACAGGCCTGCGATTTAAAGGGGTGGCAGAAGTGAAAGATTGGGTGGTGCGTGATCGACGTGGGGGTGTGTCACAGCCGGCCAGCGCTAGCGCGGTTTTCGATATCTCCCATCATGACAGCAAGCTTTCTATTAATGAGTGTCTAGTGAATTTGGGGGGAACCAAGCTAGCGGGTAACCATGTGGAATTGGAGGCCAAATACGACTTTTCGAAGTCCGACAAGGTGGAGGGTCAAGTCAGGGCTCGTTCAGATGAGTTGGAGCTGGAACGTGTGTTGGATATCCTGAAGGCGGAACCCAAGTCACGGCAGTCAGGCGGACGAACTTTGGTTGTGGATATGCAACTTGAGGCTGATCGTCTGCACTGGCATGGTCTTACTGCGACCAATTCGGTGGCCACGGCATCGCTGATTGGTGCGGTTACCGAATTTAGTAAGATCCAGATGTACTTGGAAGGCGGCCGGCTGGGAGCTTATTACCGTCAGGATCGTTCACAGTCGACGTGGACACATGATTTGGCAATCATAGGCAGAGAGGTGTCGATGCCGCCGTTACTGGATCTTTTTGTGACGGATCGGTACAAAAAATGGGTTACCGCACAAAGATGGGGTAATCTGGACGCTGACTTTCGTATGCGTTGGGCTCAAATCCCCAAGGCCGGTTGGGATTGGAGATCGGTTGATTTGGAGGGACTGAAGGGTGGTGGCTCTGACGCAGTTTTCCGTATCTCTGGTGCCGGAATCGAAGTTCCGAAGGGTGACGAGTCGACCGGCCTGTTGCCAGATGTTTTGAGAATGGTTGTGGTTACAATCGCCCGGTCACTTAGGGTACCCGAACTGCGTCAGGCTAAGGTAGAGTCAGCAAGTCTCGTGGGTCGAATCGAAGACAAACAAATTCAGGCTCGAGTAAAGATGCATACGCCAAAATACATTTCAGAGGTTGGGGGTAAATCCACAATGCAGAAACGACTATCGGATATGCCATTGCTTGGGCTGCCGGTGCAGTGCTCCCTGATGCCTGAGGTGGCGCGAAAAAACCGCCTTTCTGGAACCTTGTTTGGCGGTGGGAAACATCTTCGCCTCCCCATCTTTTGCAAGCTAAAGGGTACACTGGCCGATATGCGAATAGAGACTGATCCGATCGTGCTTGGGGCCATCTTCACTGCTGGATTGAGTGATACAGTAATCAATGTTCCCGCCAATGTGCTGGAAGAAGCTTCTGGAGTGCTAGACCAACTCCCAGTGCCGGTCAATCCGTTGAATATTTTCTTTCCGAGAAAAAAATAGCGTCGCTTGATTCGAGCTGCCCACCTGTTACAGTCTTGACCCATGCAGTCCGTGCTCAAATATCTTGCTTCCAATCAGGCTCGGTTTATTGAGGAGCTCTGCAAATATCTGCGGTTTCCAAGCATCTCCGCACACTCAGATCATCGGCCTGACATGCGTGCCTGTGCCGATTGGCTAGTGGCACATTGCCGGAAGATGGGTTTGAAGGCCCGACGGCATGCCACCTCTGGCCATCCCTTGGTCACCGCCAGCACACCGCGGCGTAAAGGCCGACCTCATTTTCTTGTTTACGGGCATTATGATGTGCAGCCGCCTGATCCATTGGATCAATGGCATTCGCCGCCTTTTGTGCCTTCTATACGCGATGGCGTTGTTTATGCGCGGGGTGCTACGGACAATAAAGGACAGCACTTTGCACATCTCAAGGCAGTGGAGGCATATTTGAAGACTGGCACCGAGTTGCCCTGTGACCTTACCTTTATAATTGAGGGCGAGGAGGAAGTTGGCAGTGAAGGGTTGCCCCAGTTTTTAAGAAAAAACCGGCGTGGCTTGGCATGTAATGCCGTGGTTATTTCCGATACCGGCATGCCTTCCAAGAAGCATCCAGCCCTGACCTATGCCTTGCGTGGTGTTGCGGCCTTGGAGGTCACTGTTCGGGGACCTAAGGCTGACCTGCACTCGGGAATCTACGGTGGCTCTGTTGACAACCCCGCGATGATCTTGTCACAAATGCTCGCGCAACTGCGCGATAAGCGTGGACGCATTACGGTGCCCGGTTTTTATGACGATGTGGATTTACTATCCGCGCATGAGCGGCGAGAATTCAAGCGGTTGCCCTATAACGAGCGCTCGTATAAACGGTTGCTGGGAGTGCCCGAGTTGTTTGGCGAAAAGGGTTTCACGCCCATCGAGCAGCGCAGTGCTCGACCGACGCTTGAAATCAACGGGTTAACCAGTGGTTATCAGGGTGAGGGTAGCAAGACGATTGTGCCAGCTCAGGCTAGTGCAAAGATTACCTGTCGCCTGGTGCCCAACCAGTCTGCACGCAAGATCACGCGGCTGTTGAAGAGGTGCCTCAAGGAAATTTGCCCCCCCACGGTCCAATTGAAGCTGGAAGAGGGGCATGGTGCGGACCCCTATATTGTTTCGCCCACGGGTTCCTGTGCCCAAGCTGCACTGGCAGCTCTGAATGTGGCTTTTGGGCATAAGCCGGTTATCCTACGCGAGGGTGGATCAATCCCGATAGTGACAGAGTTCAAGAAGATACTCGGTGCAGATTCACTTCTATTGGGTCTTGCATTGCCGGATGACAATCTCCATTCACCAAACGAAAAATTTGACCTAGATTGCCTGCGTGGAGGTGCCCTTATGAGTGCCCACTTGTGGCCGAGGTTGTCTAATGCTTGTTGATATGGCGAAGCACACCAATCCAGTTCCTACCATTGATCCGGAAATATCACCCGGTCTGCGTCGTTTTTTGTATGGCACCGCAGCGATCACTGGCGCTTGTGTTCTTGTCGTTGAGATTCTGGGAGCCAAGATGCTCTCACCATATTTTGGAACCTCACACTTTGTTTGGACTGCACAAATTGCCGTTACACTTTTGGCCTTGGCGGCGGGCTATTACCTTGGCGGTCGATGGGTCGATCACTCACCGCGTCTGGGTAATATCTATCTGGCTATTCTGGGGGCGGCAGTCTATCTGGCAGCTACGGTACCGCTGGTGCGCGGAGTGAGCTTTG
>Ga0310344_10003752_pt1 | contig 11289 bp, 16 predicted proteins | sample HC15DNA20200_MG_FD_203801 | JGI IMG/M metagenome (GOLD analysis project Ga0310344, IMG submission 203801) | Marine microbial communities from station ALOHA, North Pacific Subtropical Gyre - HC15-DNA-20-200_MG | ecosystem: Environmental > Aquatic > Marine > Oceanic | place: Pacific Ocean: North... | reverse complement strand
TTTATGAATGCACACATCTATACTTATTTTCTTTGGCATACATTCTTTTTTGTCAGTTTGTACTTTTTTGATATTCAGATTGGGTATTACATTTTATTTGTTACTTTTTTCTTATTAATTGTAGGTTCTCCAGAGAGAAATTCATTTAGATTAGCTCCGTCTTTAATTAAAAGGGTAAATCCTGAACAACCATGGCCTCTACCTATAAAAGCTCGTTTTTCTTTTAATAAATTAATTCTCTCATGGTATGGAGCTTTTCTTATTTTGCTCGGTACTATACAAATCACTCTTGGAGGTGTAGGTATTTTCGGTTTTTTGGTTGATAGGCAATTATTTTTCCTTCATGGAAACACGTTTGAAGCAATAAGCAGATTAATAATAGGGATGATTCTTTTAAATATAACTATACGTTCTAATATCTATCGTAATGGAAGCTTATTTGTTTCATCTACTTTTCTATTACTAGTTATACTTAGCAGGCCTTTATTTGGTCTCCCTTTATATAGATTAGAGCTATCATTTACTTTGTTTGGCTTGTTTTTATGTATATACTCTCTGATAGTTCATCGTAACAAACATAACAAGGAAAGAGTCTGAATTAACACATGGCTAAAACAGAAACTAGGACAGAATTACTAAATAGAGCATTCATTTACATTATAGTAATTGGATTCGGTGTTTTAATTATTCTGCAAGTAAGCCCACTTCTTTTTGATTTGTTCGTATCTCTAGTTTTAGCATCAATAGCAGAACCTCTAGTTATAAGAATTGAAAGTTATATAGGTAGACCGTTCTCAGCCTTTATTTCCGTTTTGCTAGTTTTACTAATCATCACGCTCACACTACTTAGTATTATCCCTATTATGGTGTCTCAGTTTTATGAACTAACAACACAGATACCCATGTATTTTGACAGCATAATTCAGATTGTTGAAAATAATCAACTAATTAATTTTGATATAAATAGTCAAACTTGGGATTTAGAAACACAATCAAAAGAATTCTTAAAACAGTATGGAGCAACGGTAGGGAATACAGTCGCTTTTGCAGGTCAAACTATATTTAAGACTTTGAGTCATACTTTAATTATTTTTATATTAACTTTCTTTTTAATTTCCGATGGACCTAAATGGAGAATTTCTGTAAAAAAAGCTCTACCTAGTAAGTATTCAAAACTCTTTGATGACTTATGGACTGTTGGGGTATCCAAAGCAGGTGGTTTTATAGCTGCTAAGTTTATTCTTTCAGTTTTAGCTGGCATAGTTATCTCAATTTGCTTCGCACTTATTGGCCTACCTTCACCTATTGCTTTAGGATTCGCTGCCGGTATCTTATCTCAGCTTATTCCATTTTTGGGTACATTTATCGGAGGAGTAGTGCCTGTTCTAGCAGCTTTATCTCTAGGAACTAACGCTTTACTTTTTACACTTCTTGTTTTGTTTGCCTATCAGTTTGTTGAAGGTTATGTGTTTACCCCTATAGTTGCAAAGAAAACATTGTCGATACACCCAGGTGTAGCTATTTTTGCAACTTTATTTGGAGGTTACGTAATAGGCATTACCGGTGTTATATTAGCATTACCAGTAGCAGCAACGATACATGGTTTTGTGACAATCATATTAAATAAAAGAGGGAAGTAGATATGGAAAATTGGCAAGATATACCCACTAAGACAATACAAGCTACAGATGATTTATTTAAATATATTAAAGGAGAGACTATAGACGACGTAAATAAAAGCGTCCAAAATCTTTCTCAAAGAATTAAAGCAAGTTTTTATCTTGCCCTTGCAGTAGTTTTCTTAATTATTGGAGTAGTTGTTATTGGGACGCAACTAACAAGTGGAAATTACTTACTAGAAGCAGCTGTATATTTTACAGCAACGCTTTTTTGCATATTATCATTTGGTATTATTGTCTGGAGAATATGGAAGTAGATGATAAAAACAACTTTAAAGAAAGTTATAAAAAACTAACTAATTCTTTAGATTCAAACTCTGATAGAGCCAATTATGCAACTTGGTTGATTCTTGGCGTAATTATTGGCAGATTTTATCAGAGAATTAAAACTGTACAAAAAAGATTTCGTAAAAAGAATAGAAAATGAATAAATCAATACAAAAAATTGTAGCGATAGCTTTATCTATCGGTGTTATATTAAGTACAATTGTTTGGTTTTTAGCATTTATATAAATCGTGAATCTTGATGGAATTCCAGTAATCATCAAATATGAAAATGGAAATAAAATACTAGCTGTATTAAAAGAAGGTGAATCATTAAATACTCACTATGGAACTGTTAATTATGATGATGTTACTAAGTTACCTATAGAAATGACAACTTCAACTAAAGAATTAATTAGTATTTACGAACCAACTTACTCAGAATTTGTTTTACATATGAAACGAGGAGCTCAAATAATATACCCTAAAGATGTTGCATCAATACTACTTGAAGGCAACATATGGCAAGGATCTAAAGTCTTAGAGTTCGGTTCTGGTTCTGGAGCATTGACATTAGCATTATCTTTAACGATAGGAGATAAGGGTTATCTTTATTCAATAGATAGAAATAAAGATAACCAACGTAGAGCTATAAAAACCATCGAAAGGTATATGACTTCAAAATATGATTTTTCTAAGAATGTTATTTTTGTTAATAAAGATATTGATGATTTGAAACCAGAAGACATACCAGAAGATTTAACGCATATAATTACAGACGTACCTGAACCATGGAAAATTTTAGATAGGATCAAGATAAATAAATCAATTAGGTGGATTTCTTATTTGCCTAATATCACACAAGTACAATCCATGAATGAAAAACTTGTTAAGTTTGGATTAGATAATATTACAACAAAAGAAATTATTGAAAGAGAATGGAAGGTAGATGGTAATGTTGTTAGACCAGTACAAAATATTACTGGTCACACTGGTTTTTTAATTTTTGCAGACTTTTTATATTAAGGTTCGATCATGATGCATTCACCAGGACATTCTTCAGCTGATTCAATTACTATATCTTCCTGGCCAGCAGGGACCTGAGCAACACCCTTTGCTCCTTCATCATTCCCATTTTCTTGAGCGAAAACTTTATCGCCCTCTTTAACATAGAATAATCCATCATCTAAACCTACGAATACATCAGGAGCAATTTCTTCACATAAGCCATCTCCTGTACATAGGTCTTGGTCAATCCAAACTTTCATAATTGATATTTTACCAATTACTTAATTTTATATTAAGATTTCATTATTTAATGTGCATTAAAATACTGATATATGAAAAATGTTTTCAAAAGATGTTTATCACTTATAGTCCTTTTTGAAAAAAATTCTGAAGGTATAAACTCTAACTTTATTAAAGACAATATAGAGCAATATCGTAATTTATCAGAATCAGCATTTCATAGAAGTTTTGAAAGAGACAAAGAAATATTACGTACTCTTGGATATATAATTGAATTCAATAATGATAAGTGGGGTTTTGCTACAGGATATAAAATTTCTGGAACTGAAATTTGGCAGGGATTAAAAAAAACATTAGGAGCTAATTCTTATGAATTCTTAACTACTTTCTTATACTTAAAGAATATTTTTACAACTTCAAACTCTATCCAAAATACGATTGAAGACAAAAAATTAACAATACTTAGGCAGGCTATAGATCGTAAATCACGAGTGTCATTTTTATACAATAACGAAAAGAAAAAGGTTTATCCTTATTGTTTTAGATTGTACAAAAACTGTTGGTACCTCGGTGCTCTGGATAAAGATCTTCAAAAGACATACAAGATCAGTAAAATAGACCAAATTAAAATTGGGAGTATAGATAATCTTCATACTCATACTTTAGAATCTATGCCTCCGAGATTTACTTGGGAGGAGGATACAAATCCAGTGAAAGTGCTCATGTCTCTAAGCAAAAATTCGTATATTCTTTATAAAGATATTTTTGTACATAAATTAATTAGTTATAAAGAAATTAAGCAGGGTATAGAAATTATTGTTTCAACTTATGACATGGAGGGTCTCAAATCATTTCTAATCCTAATATCTCAATATTGTACAAAAATAGAAGTAAAGAATCATGAGAATAAGAAAGAGTTGATCGATGCCCTTAAAAGATAATAAGTATCAAAAATTTGATTTGATAATTCGTTTTATTGAACTAACTAAAGAAAAGCAAGTCTGGGGAGTAGAAGAACTCTATGGTATCCTTGGCATTGATAATGTAGAATTTGATTATTTAATCAATATAATTTCAGATCTATACACATCAAATGATTTAGAATTATTTTTTGATATTGAAGTTACTTCAGATGAAGTTCGTATTGAATTAAATGATATAGTCAAAGAATCACAATTGATTACGGATTACGAATTTGTAAGTCTTTACAATGTTCTTATTAATTTAGGAATTGACACTATGTCAGATGATATTTCAAAACACAATATTACTTATTTTTTAAATTGCGTATCTGATTACATCCAAGTTGAACAAGGCTCACCAGAAAATTATCATAAAATCGATAGTATATACAATGATGCTGAAGAAATTATATTGGAATACTCACCACTAGGAGAGATTCTCTCTAAGAGGTATCACATTAAACCTATCTCACTCGTGAATAATAAAGAAGGAGTAGCGTTGTTAGCTTTCGACAAGAACAGCAAACAGAATAAAACCTTTTTGATAAATAGATTCATCGATGTTTATTATAATATTTCTGAATATGAATCAAAAAGTCAAAACAAAAAGAGTGAAGAATATACTTTTACCTTTAAATTTTTAGGAGATTATGAGGAGTTATCCAGTATTGATTTAGATGCAATCGTTGAAGATGAAAATAAAAATTTTTCTATTACTTTTCGTAATAAAAATATTGCCCTCGAATTCTACAAGAGGAATATCAACAAAATTTTGTCAGTAAATAACGAAGAATTTGAAGAAGAAATTAAAAGTTCATTTAATAAGGTAATTAATTTAGTCGGTAAATAAACTTAGAGTGTATGAGCATTATTGAATTTGTAATTATAATCTTAGTTTTTTTTGGTATATTTCCAAAAAATCAAATAATAAAAATATATAAAACTATCTCCTCTATAAATAAAAATGATAAACGTCACATTATTGGAGACGATTCAATTGATGAAGAATGGTCGTGGATAGAAAAAGATAAAAAAAGTGAATGACAAAAGACCCTTTATGGATCATCTATCGGAGTTAAATAAAAGATTTTTGATTACAATTTTATCTTTTCTGATAGCAACTATTCCATCTTGGATTTTTTATGAAAATATTATTGATTATATTTCTAATCCATTGACTAAAATTGGGTATTCAGATGAAAACTTAGTAATTCATAATATAACTGAGCCACTGCAAGTTAAATTGTATGTTGTATTTTTTGTTTCTTTTTATATCGTATTACCAATAGTAGTTTTCAACATTACTTCTTTTTTGATTCCTGCTGTAAATGTAAAATATAAAAAAATATCCTGGCTATTAACTTTTCTATCAATTCTTTTATTTTATTATGGAGCCTACTTTGGGTATGTAAATATCTATCACGGATTACAATTTTTTATTTCCCTCACTGACCTATCAGTTGGATTAAGATCTCAATATTATATACAATTTTTATTTAGATTTATATTTTTAATTGGTTTATTTTTTCAATTCCCAATAGTTGTAGCTTTTCTAATAATGAATGGTTTAATTTCATCTAAGTATTTAATAGGTAAAAGAAAAGAAATATTTATGAGCATTTTAATTATAGCTGCTGTAATCACCCCTACCGGAGATCCATTTTCCTTATTTCTTTTTTCTATACCAACATATCTTATGTTTGAGCTCACTGTTCTATTTATGAAAAAAAGATTTGATTAATTTAGATAATTTTCAGAAACAGGCTGTAGATTCAATTAATCAAAATCTTGATGTATTGGTAGTCGCCCCTACAGGTGCAGGAAAAACTCTAATTGCTGAAAAGGCTATCGATAAAGTTATAAATACTAATAATAAAAAAACTATATATACAGCCCCAATTAAAGCTTTATCTAATCAAAAATATCATGATTTTTCAAAAAAATATAAAAATAATGTTGGTTTGCTAACAGGAGATAGAAGCATAAATAAAGATGCTAATTTATTAGTCGTTACTACCGAGATACTACGTAATATGATTTTTAGTGATATTGAAATAATTAAGAAGGTTGGTTTAGTTATATTAGATGAGGTACATTACTTGGGTGATAAGGAGAGGGGGAGCGTATGGGAAGAAATTATTATACATTTGCCAAGCAATATTTCATTAGTATATCTATCCGCAACTATCGCTAACAGTACAAATTTTCAAGAATGGCTTGTCTCTTTGAGGGGGCCAACTGATTTAATAACTTCAGATGTAAGACCAGTGCCTCTGAAGTCAAGTCTATTAATAGAAAACAGATATTCAAAAGAAACATACGAAATGCAAATACAAGATAAAATGTTTGCGCATCTTAATAAAGGTTCTTCAAAGAACGCTGAGATAGATCATTACAAAAAACCAAACTTAGACGAAGTAGTGAATCACTTGTATAGACATTCCTTGACTCCATCAATATATTTCATATTTTCAAGAGATAAAACTGAAATAAATTCAAGAATCATGGCAAGAAATAGAATTAATCGTTCTAATAATGATTACATTAATTCTTATAGTCAGGAAATCTTTTCTGATTTTACAGATTCAGAAAAAGGTATTATGAATTATGACGAGTTATTATGGATGTGGAGAAAAGGCATTTCATACCATCATGCAGGCATGGTTCCAATTGTTAGAGAGTTTGTTGAGCATTTATTTAGCGAAGGTTTTATAGACGTTCTCTTTGCAACAGAAACATTATCTTTAGGTATTAATATGCCTGCAAAATCTGTAGTAATTGGGAGTACGTACAAATATGACGGATTAACAACAAGGCCTATATCCATTAACGAATATAAACAACTAACTGGTCGAGCTGGTAGACGAGGTATTGACAAAAGTGGAGAAGCTTTCATTCTATATGACCAATCTTTAAAGGAGGAGTGGTACAAAAATTTATTTCAAAATACAGCTAATGATATAAAATCCCAGTTTTCATTATCTTTCACGTCATTGCTAGGATTAATGAAAATATATGATAGAGAGCATGCAGTAGAAACACTAAAAAAGAGTTTTTGGGCTTATGAAAATAAATACGAAACTGAATTTTTTGAAGACGAGTTCAATATGAAGTCAAATTTTTTAAACAATTTCAATTTTCTTGCTAATGATAGTGTCACACCTATAGGTAACCAATTAATTAGTATATATAGAGACGAATATATCCCAACTCTTTTGTATCTTAGTGCAGAGGAGCATACAGAAATTGATATTTGCAATGCAATTTGTCTTTTAGTTCAAGGAGTTAATCTTAAAAAACAGAGTTATGAATTACCAATTGATATATCAAAATTCGATAATATTTTTAATAGGTATATCGTGGACTGTAATTCATATCTTGAGAATATAGGAATCCAATATCGATTTATAAAAAATTATGATTTTGTATCTCCAGTGTATGAGTATGTTAATGACAATGATATTGAGAAGGTTGCTAATTTATTTGATATAACCCCCGGTGATTTTGTTAAAGTTGCAAAAGAAGTCTATGAACTATCTATTAAACTATATGATCTATTTGATATAGAAATTTTTAAGGAAATAGGTACTAAGCTTAATAATAATTTAGTTAACAAAACAATATTATGAATCATTATACGATTATACATAACAAACGTGCACGTGGAAAAAGCTTGTCTAAGAAGTATCTCGAAGATTTATTAAATGGTATAGATATTACTTATGAACTATACGATGTTAATACAAAAGAAGAAAGTATGCAGATTATCAAAAACTCAATAGACAATTCAGTTGAGCACTATTGTTCTATAGGAGGGGACGGGTCTTTAAATAACATAGTTAATTGTTTAAGGTATTATTCGCATCCTGATCCTGTACTTGCCTGCTTGCCTGCAGGAAGTGGCTCAGATTTAATAAAAACATTCGGACTTCCACAGAGTATACATAAAGCCGCTTCTCATCTCTCTACTGATTCTACCTATAAGGTAGATACCGGGAGGATAGAATATTTAGGGAATACAAAATATTTTCTAAATGTAGCAAATATTGGTTTTCTAGCTGATACAGTATCAATTAGTGAAAGGGTTCCTAATATACTTAGGAAATATAGGTACTCAATTGGTTTCTGGTTAAAAATTGTTAATGCTAAACCATATGATATGAATATAGAAACAGATAATTATCATTTTAAAAATCGAGCATTTAATGTTTCAGTATGCAACGGGCAATTTATCGGAAATGGGAAAAATATATCACCTAAATCAAATTTACAAGATGGATTATTTGATATTCAGATTTTTGAAGTAAATAAATTAGAGGCAATGAAAATATTTTTTCTAGCTAAAAAAGGTTTGCATTTAAGAGAAAAAGGTGTGATAAATAAACTAAGTAGAAGCATTTCTATAGAATCTCCTTTACCTTTAGAGGTCGATGGTGATTATATTGGGTGTAATAAAATAAAAATATTTAACGAAAAAGGCACTATACGGTTTAAAATTTAGTAAGATTTTATGCTTGAATAAGGAAAATATGGCTAAACAAAAGAAAACTAAAGAAGCAGAAAAAGAAAACGAGGTAGAACCTACGCTCGAAGATCTTGAAAATGAAGAATTAGAAGATGATGTAAAAGAATCAGATACAGAGTCAGAGCCAGAATCAGATTCTACAGTAGAAACGGAATCTTTAGAAGCTCGAGTTGAATCTGAAAAAAAGAAGGCTGAGCCTGAAAATGAAGCAGAAGGAACATTCATGTCTGTAGATGCGGCAGAAGAAAGAAATGTAAAAGCTTCAGATCTTACCCTTGAAACTAATGCTATGGGAATTCAAGGTGACGAATTCATATGTTCTAAATGCTTTCTTATTTTAAATAAAGTTCAACTGGCAAAACCAAGAGCTAAAGTTTGTACAGATTGTGTCGATTAATACCAAATTTGAAATAGGTAGTATTAATTTTGAAATAATTTCTAATGGTATTGACTATGAAAAACTAGATGTTTTAAAAGAATTATTCATACAAGATTTAATTGTTTTTGATACCAATATCGAGAATGTTATTAAGAATGAAATGCCAACATATTTTAATAGTGATAATTCTCAATTTCTTGTTATTTCTAGCGATAATCAATATATTGGTTATTGCGAGTATAAAATCGATTCTCAATATATAACCATTACTCAAATCTATATTTCTGAAATATTTAGAGAAATTGGTTTAGCTACATATATTCTTGAGCAACTTTCTAACGAAAATAAGAATTCATTAATTATTAGAGGATTTGCATTACCAGGGGATAGAGTTAGTAAAAACTTTTTTGAAAGTAACCTCATGAAAGCAAGATTTTTAATTATGGAAAGCAAGAATGAAAATAGGGATTGACTTAGACGGTACAGTTTATAGATCAACGACCATAATTAATAACGCTAAAGAAGCTTTAGTCGATATAGGACAAGATCATGAAATTTATTATTTAACTAATAATAGCTCTAAGAGTCCTGAACAACTTGTTAAGAAATTATCTATGTTATCTGATATTGCTATTGCAACAGATAAATTTGTAACACCCTTATTAGTTTCAATAGGATCTTTGGAGAAAAATAAAAAAATATTTATTTACGGTACAGAATTTGTGATTAATTATATGAAGCAGTTCAATTACAACATAACTGATACTCTTGATGAATCTGATTTGTTAATAATAGGTCGTGTTCCTAATTATTCAGAGAAGAACATAGAGTCTTTTTGCCACTATCACAATACTTCTAGACCTATATTTGCTTTCAACAAAGATTTGACTTATCCAACAGAAAAAGGGTTTGAACCCGGTAATGGAGCAATTATTTCTGAAATTGAAAATAGACTAGGGTTAAATATTGAATCTTTTGGGAAACCTGATGATTATTTTATAGACTACTTAGATGATAATGATATCAATCTAGACTTTATAGTTGGAGATAGGTTAGACACAGACATTAGATTGGGAACTAAGTTGCAGATTCAAACAGCTCTTGTAAAGACAGGTGTCTACAGAGATAGCGACCCTATTCCAGAAGATTTAAATCCAATCATACTGGATGATTTATTTGCATTCAGTAAGTATTTACTTTTTAACAAATAATCTTGTTAATGAGTACCCAATAACAAAACCCACAAGGTGAGCTTCCCAAGATATGTTTGTGTTTTGCAATGTAAGCAAAAGCTGAGAAAAGATCCAGAAAATCATGAAGGTTTTTGCTTTTATAGTGGTAGGGAAAATAAAGCCAAATGGAACTAATACTAAAATTCTTGCATTAGGAAACAAGTAATAGTAAGCACCCATAACAGCAGCTACTACACCTGATATACCGACAATAGGGATTGTACTACTAGGATTTAAAATAACATGACCAAGGATGCTTATAACTGAAGAAAATATTATAAAATATATTATTCTAAATTTACCAAATTTATCTTCAACATTATCACCGAATATCCATAGGGACCACAAATTTCCTAATATATGTAAAAAACTTGAATGAAGCAGGGGGGATATAAAAATACTTGCCATAATTGATTTATTTTTAAAAATAATTGGGGAGTTATCTTGTAAACAATTTGCAAAATAATATTGAGCTTCAGTTATTGGACTGAATCTTACTAGCTCACAAGGTATTGCGGCGTATTGATAGTAAAAAGCATTTAAGCTTGAATTATCATTTGGTTGTATAAATAAATAAATAAATATGCAAATTAATATTATTATTCTTGTAATTACTGGACTATTACTACTTGGATTAGCATCTGAAATTGGAATCATAATCTCTCAATTAATATATTTAGTTTAATATAACATTGTGAGCCAAATAACAGTCATATCTTATAACGAATATCGGTCTACTGATATTTATTCAGATATAGTCTCTAAATTGGTTGATTTAGGTACTAATTTTCAAGAGATAAATCTAGAGAAAAATAATAAAAAAGAAACTATTTACAAAGAGGGTAATCACGTTATAAGTATTGGTGGAGACGGAACAGCACTAAAAGGCATGCAATATGCCTGGCACCAAGAGTCAGTATTATTACCAATTGGATATGGGGAGATAGGATATTTGGTAAATCATGATAAAAGGACTTATGGAAATTTAATAAAACAACTC
>Ga0310344_10003751_pt1 | contig 11290 bp, 8 predicted proteins | sample HC15DNA20200_MG_FD_203801 | JGI IMG/M metagenome (GOLD analysis project Ga0310344, IMG submission 203801) | Marine microbial communities from station ALOHA, North Pacific Subtropical Gyre - HC15-DNA-20-200_MG | ecosystem: Environmental > Aquatic > Marine > Oceanic | place: Pacific Ocean: North... | reverse complement strand
TTGGTTCCCATTTTCCACCGGTTCTGGTGGCTCCGAAAGTATCCTCCAAGATGTGTGGTCGATCGTCAAAGTAAAGTTGTGTGAGATCCGCACAACAATCTGTGGTAAGTGTGCCGACTTCCGGATGTATCTTCAGAATTTGTGCAGGGTTTGTCGTGACGGATCGGAAAATATCCTTTTCCATCATGCCGACCGCTTTAAGTTTGGACATGGTCAGAGGAAGGGAGTGTTTTACAGGAAGGTTTGTGTGTTGAAGATAATAGTCCGTGGAAAGGGTATCTGGTAAAAATCCCTGGTCGACCGATCTTTCGGCAACCGCAAAATCGAAAGAAGAAAAGCCGTGACCGAGATCAAAGAAAACGCCTCTTTCCCGGGCTTCAAGAACCGCGGGATGTACGCGTTTTTGTCGGCCAGCTGTTCTGTTGTCACTGGCGTGTTCAGTGAGAATACATCTTGGTGGTGGACGGAAACAGTAGGTCACCACATCCCCGGGTCGCAAGCGGTTCATCTGTTGTTCCAGTGACCAGTCTTCGTGCTCACGCATCCCATAAAGAAGAGGCATGTCGGTAGCCTCAGCGACTTCCAGTGCACGTTCCAGAATCCATATGGGATCCGTGTTTCCACAGGAGAATCGACTGAGGTTAACAGAGATCCCCCATATGTGATCACGGTTGTTTTCAATGGTGTTAATACAGATGGGTGTATCTATTTCTTCCGGGTTCTCAAAGCAGCCCCAGGGATTTGATTCTCCATGACTGGAAAGATTAATCGCCAGTCGTACTCGTGTTCGGGAAGCGGCAATGGTGCTGTTGTGATAATGATCCCAATACAAAGCTCCCGCATCTCCTTGAGAAAGTACGGTTGTGGTTCCTTCGTTCAAGAGCTCCTGATCAGGGTTGATTCCGTATTTGGAGTTTTCGCATGCCGGGTGCGCATGGAGGTCGATTAAACCAGGGAGTAAGACACCTTCAGATAAAAGGTGTGTTTTATTGCCCTCGTGCAAACGAGCAGTTCCTACATCAACGATTCGATCCCCTGAAATGGCAAGAGTTCCTGGGCCATCGTATTCTGTGTAAGGGCAATGCAGTCGATCGGCTTGTATTAACCAACATTCATGATTCAATGACATGATTCCATGTCCGGTATGGATAGAGTGACTTGCGGTCAACCATCGATTAGTTCAAGAGAGAGCTTACCGGATTTCGTTCTGAGGGTCGTTGACATAACTAAATATCCCGTTAAAAGATAGGTGTGGTTACAAAAGCCAGTCTATTTGGACAAAAGTTTTCTGTCTTCTAATGAAAACCGCTATTTATGACAGACTATCGTCGTATTCCAACCAGGGTTTCCTGAAGGTTGACATTATCAAGTCTATGATCATGGACGCATTTCACTTTACCGCATTGACTATACCGAGTTTGTATCAAATAAAATGGAATCGAAAATTCTTAAAGAGACCCGTGCCCAATAGTCCGGACACAATACGGATCAGACGGATTGTGAACGTGTGATCCCGTACATGTAAGCATTAAAGAAAAATACGGGTTTGCAAGAGGTGGCGATATGTCAGGTCAAATAAGAAGGGGCCTGCGAGCAACCTTCAGTTCAACAGAGCGGTTCAGACTGGAGGTTTCAGACCTCCAGTCTGCTCTAATGGATTGCCGAAGACTTACAACGAATACTTGACGTAATCGCAGCCTGTAGTTGAAATAAAAAGAGAAGAGGAATCCGCTGTGATGTTGCCATTCAGTGATGCAACGGTGGATCTGTGAAATAACGTATTCCTGAAGAGTGAAGAGGCAAGTGAGTATGTCAAAGAAGGGGTTGGCGTTAATGTCAGGAATCGCGTTCTTGCTGGCGATTACCGCAGGATTCTTGTACTGGACAGACGATACGGATGATGAGAAGGATCATTTTCCTGTTCCCGAACTGGAAACGTACGATTTGTCTGAGGAAACGACCGTCAGGTCAGCGATTTCTTTCGAAAACATCAGTGAAAAAGTCGGGATTGATTTTCAGTACGAGGACGGTGCGACAGGACTTCTTTATTTACCAGAAACTTTTGGAGGAGGGGTGGCCCTCTTCGATTACGATGCAGATGACTTATTGGATGTTTATTTAATTCAGGGAGGAACGTTTCCTCCTGATTTATCCAGTGTCCACCGGAATCGACTTTTTCGAAACCAGGGAGATGGCGTGTTTGTGGATGTTACAGAACAATCCGGTGTAGGAAACAATGGGTACGGTCAGGGAGTTGCTGTCGGTGATTATGACAACGATGGATACCGTGACCTGTATGTAACTAATTATGGTGCGGATGTCCTTTATCGTAATGACGGTGACGGGACTTTTACGGATGTTACCGATGTGGCCGGATTAGGCTCTGAGCGTTGGGGAGTCGGATGCGCTTTTGGTGATTTAGATGGGGATGGCGATCTTGATTTGTACGTTTCTACTTATGCGGTAATTGATCTCTCCAAACATAGGTTGCATGTTGACAATGCTGGTTTTTCGATCCATCCGCAACCAACTACGTATCCCGGTGAAGATGATATTCTTTATCGTAATAATGGGGACGGTACCTTCAGTGATGTCACGGAAGCGTCAGGAATGGAAGACGATGACGGTCGAGGGATGGGTGTGGTGATATCTGATTTTAATGAGGATGGACTTCAGGATGTGTTTGTGGCCAATGATCAAACTAATAATTTTTTCTTTGTTTCAGAAGGAGCGATGAAATTTAAAGAACGAGGATGGATGCAGGGGCTTGCGGTTAATCAACACGGAACAGCGGAAGGTTCTATGGGAGTGGCCTACGGCGATGTAGATGGGGATGGCCATTCGGATCTCATGGTGACTAACTACTACACGGAGATCAATACTCTGTTCCGATATGATCGTGACGGAGTGTTTGAAGATCGAACAACCTGGCGTATGGGTCTGGGGCCTGCCACGAAAAATATGGTTGCTTGGGGCACACAATTTGTCGACTTTAACAATGACTCATGGCTTGATTTATTTTGTACAAACGGTCATGTAGATAATCTTGAAAAACAGACACAGTTGAACTACGGGATGAAAGCGCAGGTTTTTATTAATCAGGGAAAGGGTGTGTTTGAGGAAGTTACAGAACAGTCCGGTGACTATTTTCAAGATCGCTGGGTAGGACGGGGAGCCGCATTTGGAGATATTGACAACGACGGGGATATGGATGTAGCGGTGACCCACTTACCCTATGAAAGAAGCCGTTTTGCGTTGTTGGAAAATAAAACTCTTTCAAAGGGCAAAGCTCTTGTTTTAAAGTTGGTGGGAAGTCATGCTCAGGACGTTACTTCCTCCAGACGCTTTTCCACTCGTGACGCTGTCGGTGCACGTATTCTTGCAACATTGGGTGACCAGCTGGTTTTTCGTGAAATAATTGGTGGTGGAAGCTATCTGTCAGCAAGTGATTTGCGTGTTGTGTTAGGAGTAGGAGATGCTGAACAGATTGATCAGCTTGAGATATTCTGGCCATCAGGACAGGTACAGGATCTCGGAACCGTAGTTCTCAAAGGGCCGGTAACAGCGTTGTTGCTGGTAGAAGGGGCGGTCCCTGAAAACCTAAGAGAACACCAACTGCCATAATTTGGGTTCAGGTTCTTTTGATCAAATATTAGGTGTTCAACATACTTCGGATGTTTTTTTCGAAAAAGAATCGAGGATCATTCGATGCGAAGTATTTGTGTTTTTTGCGGTTCATCTACCGGAAAGGATCCAATATATCGTGCAGCTGCTGTGGAATTAGGAACCCTTTTAGCAGAACGTGGCATCCATCTCGTTTATGGAGGAGGAAGTATAGGTTTAATGGGCGTTCTTGCAGATGCTGTGCTGGATTCCGGAGGAACGGTAACAGGAGTGATACCAGAGTCACTCGAAGTCAGGGAAGTTGGTCATCCCTCCGTGACGGAGATGCACGTTGTGTCAGATATGCATGCACGAAAGGCCTTGATGTTAAAACTTTCTGATGGTTTGATTGCGATGCCCGGCGGTTATGGGACCTTTGAAGAACTTCTGGAAGTGCTCACTTGGAGACAGTTAGGTTTACACAAAAAGTCAATCGGTTTATTGAATGTGGGCGGGTATTTTAATGTGCTGTTGCAATTCTTTGATCATGCTGTTGGTGAAGGATTTGTAAAAGAAAAAAATCTTGCACTTTTATACACCTCAGGTACGGTTCACGGTGTGTTGAATCAGATGTTTGAGAAAGAATCGTCCGCTTGAAAGCTTCTCGTTTATGTCGTGAAGGACATCGATATCCTTAGATCTGGTTCAGACAAGGACACGGATGGATTCGTTGCGAAGGAATGTGAATGATGGATACGATGATCGATTTAGCGATAGTTCCTGTGGCCGGTCAAGGTACGCGTCTATTGCCCTCGACAAAATCCCAGCCAAAAGAGATGCTTCCAGTAGGGCGCAAACCGGCAGTTCAATATGTTGTGGAAGAGCTGGCACAGTCCGGAATGAAACGGATGCTGTTCATTACCGGGCCAGGTAAGACTTCTATTGAAAATCATTTTGACGTCAATCCCGAGCTAGTCATTTACCTGCGCGAAACAGGGCGTGAGGAACTCCTTGAAGAATTGGAGTTTGAGCGTACGGTACCCGAGTATTATTATACCCGGCAACGGCGTCAATTAGGCTTGGGACATGCGGTTCTTTGTGCGGAATCGCTGGTTGGGGATCAGCCGTTTGTGGTGGCTTTAGGCGATACCATTCTTGGGCTTAATGAACCGTCTCATATTGTGTCAGCAATGAAGAAGGAATTTGTTCGTTTACATGCGGATGCCTTGGTTGCCTTGGTTGCTGTGTCCTCTGATGAAGCAGGTAATTACGGTATGGTACAATTCTCTGGCCAGGCGGAGGAGACTTTGCCGAAGTCACACCGTCAAAGCCTTGGTCAAGAACCGATTAGATTAACTGATGTCATAGAAAAACCTGCTGTTGGTGAAGCACCTAGTCGATATTCAATAGCCGCGAGATATGTTTTTTCACCGATTGTATTTCAGTATCTCAAAAACTTAAATCCTGGTCGGAATGGTGAAATTGAATTGACAGATGGCCTTCGAAAAATGATTCAGGACGATAAAAAAGTATATGGAATGTGCTTGGAACCTGGAAAGCAACGGCGTGACATAGGAAATGTGGAAAGCTATTTTAGAGCTTTTATGGAACTGGCTTTGACGGATGAGAAGTATGGTAAAAATATGAGGAAACAGATGGCTGAATTTCTGAGGGATCACGGTAGTGATCCTGATGGCAAAATTGTTTCCAATTGAAAGCTTATCTCTTTGTGGTGTGGATGGTCTGTTACTGGCATGTTAGTGATCAGAAAAAAAGCGTATTCACGGGTCGGCTTGATGGGAAACCCTTCAGATGGTTATGGAGGGAAGACGATTTCTCTGATTCTGAAAAACTTTGCCGCCGATGTGGTGCTGTACGAATGGGAAGACTTAGAAATTCTGGGCAGTCTTGAAGATCAGAGCCGTTTTGAGTCGATGAACGACTTGGTTGAGGACGTTAAACTACATGGTTATTATGGCGGCATTCGCTTGGTAAAAGCGACTATTAAGAAGTTTGCTGAATACTGTGAAAGACATCAGATTGCCGTCCACGATCGAAACTTCTCTATCCGCTATGACTCTGACATTCCACGCCAGGTAGGCTTGGGCGGATCGAGTGCAATAATTGTTGCAACACTCCGGTGTTTGATGGAATTTTACGGAGTGTCTATCCCACTGGAGGTCCAGCCAAGTCTTGCACTGTCAGTTGAAGCAGAAGAGTTGGGCATTGTTGCGGGACTTCAGGATCGAGCTATTCAGGTTTATGAAGGTCTGTTGTATATGGATTTTTCAGAGGAATCAACTCGTGACATTGAGGGATTTTCATGTGGCAGATACGCTCCTCTGGAAGTAGGTAAGCTCCCGTTCGTATATGTCGCATACAGTGAACTGGCAGGTGAACCTACAGAAGTATTTCATAATGATGTTCGTGAGAGATTTGATCGAGGTGAGCCATCAGTTGTTTCGGCTATGCGGGATTTTGCCCGTTTCACCGATGAAGCCAAAGAGGCTCTTGATTCTGGTGATGGTGTCATGTTTGGGAAGCTGATGGATCAGAATTTCGACAAAAGAAAAGAGATATGTCAGCTGCCACGTGGTCAGGTTGACATGATTGAGGCGGCGCGCTCTTGTGGTGCAACTGCAAAATTTGCCGGGTCTGGAGGCGCTATTGTGGGAACTTATCAGGATGCGGATGCGTTTCTTGCGATCCAGAATTGTCTGAACGAGCTTGGATGCAGGGTGATTCAGGTGAAGACATAATTCCTTGATGCCGAGTTCGGTAACAGGCCTGCTGGCTAATCAAAGGGCCATATATAAGGAATGCCCACGATCGCAACCACACATAAAATAATATTCAGTGGCAAACCAATCCTGAGAAAATCGGTAAATCGGTATCCTCCGGGACCATAGACCATCATATTGGTCTGATATCCAACGGGCGAGGCAAAACTTGCTGAGGCTGCCAGTGCTAATGCGATGATAAAGGGGCGTTCCTGCACTCCCAGAACTGTCGCGGTTTGTAGGCATAGAGGGAACATTAACACGGCGGCCGCATTATTCGTAATGACTTCTGTTACTAGAACGGTGGTTATGTAAACTGCGGCTAAGGTTGCATGTGGCCCCCATTGATGTGTAATAGCTACCAACGCTTGCGCTGCGACGTTTCCCAGTGTGGATGCCTGGATTGCGCTACCGACTCCAAAAGCAGCGGCTATAGTTATGAGTACCTGCCATTCGATGCTTTTTCTTGCAGAAGCTGCGGATACACAACGGGTGCCTACCATCACGCCGGCTGCAATAAAAGATGTAATCATGGGATTGAGAACGTTGAAAACCATAAGGGTTAGCAATGCCAGGAATACCACTACTGCGATTCCTGCGCGTTCATGTCTCAGTGGATGGGAGTCTTCAACATCACTTACGAGATAAAAATCGGGATTATTTCGATGTGCCTGTGAAAAGTGTGTTCCAGTCTGAAGAAGAAGTGTGTCTCCTGGGTTCAGAATAATATTGCCAACTTTGTTGGTAACCCGGGAACCATTTCGGTGGACGGCAACGACAGCTGCATTGTACATCGCGCGAAAGTTAGCATTCCGAATGCTTTTCCCTATCAGTGGAGAGGTGGGACTAATGACGGCTTCACTTAGTAACCGCCCTCTTCTTTGGGCTGGTGAGAGATGGTAAGACTGATCGGTTGCAGGACGCAAACCGGGAATTTTTTCAAGATCAACAATGGTACTGACTATTCCGGTGAATACCATCCGGTCTTGTGAGTGGATAATCTCATCTGGGGTTACCGGGGCGATGATTGAACCGTCACGGTCGATCTCGATCAGAAAGAGTCCCGGCAACTGTCGTAGGCCGGCTGTTTCAACCGTTTGTCCGATTAATCGGCAGTTGTTTTCAACCAGCAGTTCTACAAGATATTCACGACGTGAATCTCCCAGTTGTTCCAACAGTTCCTTTCGTTTTGGAAGCAGTATCGGTCCCACAAACATCAGATAAGTGGTACCTACCAGTGTGAACAGGATTCCGATTTTCCCAATTTCGAAAAACTGAAGTCCCATGGCTGCGCCTTGTCGCATGTTTTCTTCATTCAGCAATAAACCATGGATAATAAGATTAGTACTGGTTCCAATTAAGGTGCAGGTGCCTCCAAGAATGGCCAGGTAAGAAAGAGGGATCAGCAGACGTGATGGTGAAATAAGGCGTTTTCGACACCAGTCAATGATCACTGGAACCATCATGGCCACTATAGGCGTATTATTAACCAGCGCTGACAGGGGGACCACCAGGATGGCAAGTCGTCCGAGCGCTCCTTTTTCTGAAACGCTATGACCTAGAAGATGGTCGCCAATGTAGTTCAGGACACCTGTTTCACGTAATGCAGCGGCCACAACAAAGAGTGCTGCTATAGTAAGAACACCAGGATTTGAAAATCCAGAGAATGCCTGTTCTGGAGTAATAATCTTTAGCGCTGCAAGCAAAACAGTGGCCCCGAGAAAGACCGCATCAGCGGGGGCCCAGTTTTTAATTAATGCACATACGATAAGAGCGGTTACGCCCAGTGTTGCCCAGCCTTCCCAAGGTAGAAAATCGATCATGATGGGAGGTTCTTATAGGAAGGAAAACGGGATGAAAAGGCAATTGGTTAACGGCTTGTTTTCCGGGAAGATATACTTTCTCACGTTCGAAAAAGGTTCTGCCCTTAGGGTGGATCTTTCGTGAATCGTTCTGTTCTGAAGCTGGAAAAAATTAAATGTAGTACATTTCAGGGGAGATCTGTGTACTTCTTGCCGCTAAATCCGCAAAAGTTTGCTCACTGAGAAGCTGATTTTCTACTGCATCTATTTCCATCCACAGTTTCTGTAGTATTTCCCGTGCGCCAGGCACCGTTGTTCTTTGAGAGTCGTTTGGTCCCTCAGTAAGCGTCAATATTTCTGAAACAGAGATCTTGTTCGGTGGTTTTGCCAAGCGGTAGCCTCCAGAAGGTCCTCGGGTGCTGGTAACGTATCCCGCCCCTTTGAGTTGTAAAAGAATTTGAACGAGGAATTGTGTAGGTATGGTATTAGATTCTGCAATTGTTCGAATGGGAACAGGAAGATCACTTTCGTATTCCACAGCTAATTGCAGTAAGGCTAAACAGGCGTATTCGGTCTTTGCGGAGATCTTCATACACGACCTTCTGATCGCGGGCGGGAGACATGTCTGTGTCTGTAATTAACTATGGAGCCCGCATTCAGTTTTATTAAAACCTACCCATCGACCAGCACGTTCATCCGTGCCTTCTTCAACCGACCGGGTACACGGCCAACAGCCAATACTGGGGTAACCTTGGTCATGTAGTGGGTTGTATGGAATGTCGTGTTTACTTACAAAGTCCCATACGTCTTTTTTTGTCCAGTGAATCAGCGGACTGATTTTATCCAAATTGAACTTTTTGTCACGAGTAAGCGCGGGAGTATCTTTTCGAAAAGGACTTTGATCTCGTCGTATCCCACTTATCCACGCATCATACCCTTGGAGCGCATCCTGCAGTGGAATCACTTTCCGTTGGTGGCAACATTTGTCTGGACTGCTTTTATACAATGGGCCTTCGTGCTCTGACTCGAATTCCTGAACGGATTGTTGAGGTTGGACGCGTTCTATTTCAATTCCATAACGCTCTTGCATACGACGATACATATCGAGTGTTTCCGGAAACTGATATCCCGTGTCTAAATTAAAGATGCGCACTTGCGGTTCAATCTCCGCTAACATATGGATAATGCAGCAGCTTTCAGGTCCGAACGCAGTGGCAACAGTCAGTCTGGGAAAATAGGTCTCGACGGACCACTGTAAAATGGTGTAGGCCGACATGTTGTCCAAGTCATGTGGAGAAACGGTTCCCAACGAACTTGATTTAGTTGTGGACGCACTCATGAATAATGGAATCCCGTGGATAAAGGTCAAAATCATAAACATGACTATCATAATCAACAACGTAAACAATATCAAGATATGGGTACTGAATCCATTGTGGTAGTTTATAAGTACTTATTAAAAAACAAGTTGTGGAAATCATGTTAGGAATAGGTGAACTGTTTTAAAGGGGTGGATCAGGATTTTGTTATGATTTTTCCACGCGTAAAAAAACTTGTTTTTTCCCTGTTGCCTGCATTTATTCTCTTATTGTTTGCAGAAGGTAGTTTGCGAGTGATTTTGTTTTATTACCCGTCTTGGGACGTGGTTGTGGCGGGTGTGGCAGAGGTTGAAGAAGACAGGGACCTGTTCTGGAAGCTGAAGAAAAATCTGAGTACGGAATTTCACTCCGGTCAGAAATTGACAACCAATCGTCTTGGTTTACGTGACAAAGAGATTGGACCGAAATCGAACAAGGAATTTCGTATTTTGTGTCTTGGGGAATCAACAACCTACGGAGTGTTTGTTGAGTTTGACGAAACCTATTGTCAGGTTACACAACGCCAACTGACAGATAAATACCAGGGAACCAGAAGATTCCGTGTTATCAATGCGGGTGTTCCTGCATATACCTCTTTCCAGAGTAAAATTTATTTGGCTAAGGAAGGTAACAGACTCAAGCCGGATGTGGTTGTTCTTTATCATGAAGGGAACGACTATCTTCCCTGTGGTTGGGGCGATGTTTCCGGAAAAAATGAAACGGATCCAGAATGTTATGCACGACGTCAGCGATGGAGCTGGTCGTGGTCCCTGGGATATCTTCGAGTGGTGCGCGTTCCGGCATACTGGGTCTCGAGGTGGTCTAGTGGTGGTCTCGATGAACAGGTTTTCAGTTTTGCCTGGTCAAGATTTGGAAATCGGGCACCCGGAATTAAAACCCGTCTGAGTGAAAAACAGCAGTGGGAAGTGCTGGAAGACTTTAGGTCACTGTGTGATTCGCTGGATAGCCAACTCGTCATTATCCACCCTACCTATCGCGCGACTCGGAGGCATCGGTGTATTCTGACACAATTTGTACGGACACATAACATTCCGTTTTTGGAGTCGTTTGACTTATTTCCACATCGTGCTGGATATGTGATTCCAGACTGGTTTGTCGACGAAGCACATCCAACGGTCGATGGTCATCGGAGGATCGGTGAAGGACTTTCCGAGCTCTTGCTGAGTCAGAAATGGTTTCCTCGTTGATTGAGGTTTCTGGCTCATCTACATTAGTGGTCCGCTGTACGGACTTGAATGATTCGGGTTTATCTTCATGAGTGAGACTGTTTTCAGAAAGGATAGGAGATGATGGGAAATTACAGCCAAGAGCCCTTGCGCATTGTGCCAAGATGGAGGCGAAGGATTTTGACGGCGATCTCTTTTGTGGTACTGGTGGGGGGGCTAAGCTGGGTTTCCGGAGGCACGGCAAAACCTTCTGTTCGGGGTTGGCAGCCGGGTAAGGGATGGGGATGGATTTGGGGCAAACAGGATGAAGTGGGGGCCCTGAATGGTCTCACCAATCAAACCCGTGCCGCGGCATTGCAGTTGGCCGCTCAGGGGAAAGTCTATGATCTGGGGATTACATACAGCCGTAATTCTTACAAATGGCCTGGGCACAGTCCGGGTGAGATTATGATGTTTCGAAGTCCGGAAGGCGTAAAGAGGCAGTTGGACAATGACTTTATTGAACCTAAAGTGAACCCTTTAGGGATGGCTTGGCATAGTTGTGCGTTGTTTATCAATGA